>OGXP01002534.1_pt1 | contig 11617 bp, 8 predicted proteins | sample 1576351 | NCBI WGS metagenome assembly OGXP01 (sample SAMEA3541517, study PRJEB24748) | human gut metagenome | biome: human gut; feature: human-associated habitat; material: faeces | place: China | collected 2012
AGCCTCAAAGGAGCAGTTATATACTGCTCCTTTTGGCATATAAAATCATCCCATCTGTTAGATAGTATATCATACGGTACATATCCCTTTTGTCAGCAACCCTTGTCCGGCAATTGCCATAGTATTTGTTTCTCAAAACCTGCTTTATAGACAGCTACCTCATGGGCAGCTTTTTTATAATAGACTTGTGCCGTCTCTATGCTCCGCACGAGGCCGCACTTGTACTTTTCCGAAGCCGTATGCTACAATAAAACCACTACATTCGACAGAAAGCAGGAACAGCCATGCGCACCAAACGGGAACAGATTATCTTTCAGGCATTTCATGACCAGATCTGCCGATCAGAGTTCAGCAGCGGTTTGACGCTGTTTTTTGGGCTGCACGGAAACAGCTCAATCCGATACCAGTCCGCCGAGTACTCCATGCCCGCAGGCGCGCTGCTGGTTGTCAACCCGTTTGAATTATATCAGGTGAACTGCTCGGAAAATGCCGAGATGATCGCCATGCAGATCCCCGAAAATCTGCTGCAGCTTGCCAGCTAGAGCAGACAGAATGTCTGCTTCTGCTACGCCTCCAGCCAGAATGAAAAGCAGGAGTACCAGACCATCCGCGTATTATTTGCAACTATTTTTCAGGATTTCTTTCAGAATCCGGAGCAGAACGCCTCCGGTATTGTCACCAATGTACTCAAGCTCGTTGATCTGCTGACAGCGCATTTTCTCATTTCCGATGTGCCAAAAAGCAATACCAAGCGCGAGGAGACCATGCGCCGTATGAAGCGCATCATGGATCATATTCATTCCAACTGGAATGAGGATATTTCCCTGCGCGAGCTTGCTGCACGCGAGTTTCTGTCCGAAGGCTATCTGTCCCGATTCCTCAAGCAGAATCTGGATATGACCTACTCCCAGTATGTCATGGGGCTGCGTCTGGAACACGCCGAAAAGCAGCTGCGCAGCACGGATCACTCCATTACTCAGATCGCCTACGACTGCGGATTTCACAACGCCAGTGCTTTCATCGAACATTTTCGTCAGAAACACGGCCAGACACCGCGGCAATACCGCCAGCATGCCACCCAGAAAGCCGCTGCTGACCCATCCGGCGAGGAAACTTTACTGCAGGACGGCGTTGCCTATCTGCTGCAGTTTGCCGTTCCGCCCGATCCGCAGCGCGAGCTGCCGCACGAAACGCGGTACATCACGGTTGATGAGAATGTACAGCCGCGCAGGCTTCGTCATACGTGGAAAACCCTGCTCAACGCCGGATACGCCAAGCATCTGCTGACCGCCGCTGTTCAACAGCAGATTATCAAAATCCAGCAGGAGATCGGCTTCCGCTATCTGCGGTTCCACGGCATGCTCGATCAGGAGCTTCACATCTATCAGGGTATGGAAAACGGCCAAGTGAAGTGCTGCTTCACCTACTTCGATATGGTCATCGACTTCCTGCTCGAGCAGGGGCTGCGCCCGTTCCTGGAATTCAGCTTTATTCCCCGGGAACTGGCGAAAGCACAGACCAGCATCTTCGAGACCGGCTCGATCACCGCTGCATGTGCGAACTGCACAGCATTCGGCGCACTGGTTGAAGCTATTCTGCGGCATGCAATCTGCCGATACGGCTGGGACGAGGTATCCCAGTGGAAGTTCTCTACCTTTCAGATTAACTATGTGTTCTTCGACTGCATGACCATGGATGAATATCTCGAACTGTATGACTGCGTGTACCATGCGGTCAAAGCTGTCGATACACGGCTGCAATTCGGCGGACCGGGCGCCATGTCCAGTGTGGTATGGGACCCGCGCGGCATGCGTGTCTTTCTGCAGTATGCCACAGCCCACGACTGTTTGCCGGATTTCCTGACCGTGCAAAGCTATCCGCATGAATCTTCGTCCGCCGATGCAAATTTTATGAGCTATACGCTCAGCCAGCAGTCTATCCCGTCCGTATTATCCAAGGATACGAATTTCGTTAAAACCTTCCTCTATGACCTCAACGGCATCTGCCGTGAATTTGAATTGCCCGACATGGAGATTTTCATCGAGGAATGGAACTCCACACTATGGCAGCGTGACCTTTCGAGCGACACCTGCTACAAATCCGTCTGGCTGACCAAAAACATCTGCGAAAATATGGATGCCGTATCCGCCTTCGGCTACTGGACAATCTCCGATCTGATGGACGAGCGTGCGAACTTCGATTCCATGTACCACGGCGGCTACGGTCTGTTCACCTATAACGGCGTGCCGAAGAGCGGCTATGAGGCACTGCGCCTGCTCGGACAGCTCGGCAACTGCTGCATTGCTTCCGGTGACGGCTGGTATTTCACCCAAAGCGAACGGGAATGGCAGCTGATTCTATATAATTACACCCATTACGACAACATTTACCGCTATCGCTACCGCCGTCTAGAGCATCCGGAAGACGCCTATTCGGTATTCGAGAGCGGCAAGGTCGTGCGGTTTCAGGTCACATTTCCCGCTCTCAGACGCGGTCTGTACCAGATTGAGCAGCAGGAAATCACCCGCACCTCGGGTTCCTCGTTCGACCTGTGGCTTGCCGCCGGCGCACCGCCGTCCCCTGACCGAGTCTTCCTGCAATATCTGGCCGAGCACGCTTCCGCACACCGCACAATGACCACCGAACAGGTGGATACCGCTCTGCGGCTCGATGCAACACTGCAGCCGCTTGAGGTACGTCTCTTCCGCATCAGAAAGATGAATTTTACATAAACCTTTTCTAAAATATCTGTTTTTGACCTTTTTCTATCTATCATTTCATATTATGCGACAAAAACACGGTTTCTCCTCCGAGTGAATACAAAATATATTGCTATGTCTAAAATGAATATCCCGTATTTTCTTTGTTCTTTTCGTACTATACTATAGTCAAATCCCAAACAGAAACGCTGCGCAGCCGATTCTGAACGAAAAGGTGGTAAGGAAAATGACGAAAAAACAGCTTTCAATGAATGACACCTCATTCAAAACCAGTCTGATGGAAAAAATCGCATACGGCATGGGCGACACCGCCTGCAACGTCGTATTTGCAATCACCTCCAGTCTGATCGTATACTTCTACACGAACGTAATCGGCATGTCTGCGGCACTTGTCGGAACGATTCTGTTAGCATCTCGTGTATTTGACGGTATCAGCGACCTGCTGATCGCCCAGATTGTAGACAAGGTAAACTCCCCGAAGGGCAAGGCTCGTGCGTGGATACTCTGGATGGCCGCACCTTACGGTATTGCCTCCGTGCTGATGTTCTGCGTGCCGCCGCATTCAAGCACGATGGTACAGGCGATCTATGTATTCATCACCTATAACCTGTGCACCACCGGCGTATATACCGCACTCAACCTGCCGTATTCCAATCTGGCACCGATGATGACTCGCAATGACGATGACCTTGCCAAACTCAATCTGTTCCGCATGGCCATGTCCCCGATCGGTAACCTGATCGTTACCGCACTCACCCTGCCGTTCATCAACATGCTCGGCGGCGGTCAGCAGGCATGGATCACGGTCTGCGCGATTTACTCTATCGTTGCTTTCTTCATGCTGCTGTTCTGCTACAAGGGCTGTCATGAGCGTTTCCACACTGATGCAGCCAAGGAAGCCGAGGCTATGCCGTTCGCACAGCGCCTGAAGGCTACCCTGAAGAACAAGTATTTCATCGTTCTTACACTCACGATGATAGCCGTTGCTCTGTACCAGAACGTAAACGGCACCGTTGCTACTTACTACGCACAGTATATGCTGGGTAACGTCGAAGTCATGGGCGTTATGCAGAGTTTCGAGAACATTCCGAAGATTATTGCTATCATCTGTCTTGCCCCGTTCATCAAGAAGTTCGGCGGCGGCGTTGCAGGCTGGCTTGTTGGTCAGCTGATGGAGGTTTCCGGCTTTACCGGTCTGGAAGTGGAGATTCCCTCCGCAATAAGCATGGTCAAGAACCTTTACATTTACGGCAACATGATCGCATGGGCCTTGGTTATCATCCTTATGCTAGTTTACCATCTGGATAAGGAATACGACGGCATTATGAAGGATCTCACCGGCCGTACGGCGTAACAGAAAGCGTGAACAACATGTATACCCATAAAATTTTAGACATATGCGACCCGAAAAATCCCTACGCCCCCAAGTTCTCCGGCACATTTGAGCTGCCGGTGGAGTACGCGGGCAAAAAGCGCCGCATGCTGGCCTATGTACCGCATGATATCCGCGAATCCACCGCCGGTATTCTTGTGCTGGGAGAAAACGGCCAGACCGCCGATGATCTGCTCGAGCACAGCGGCTGGTGTGAGATCGCGGACACCGAGGAGTGCAAGGAACGTCTGATCGTGTTCTTCCTTGAGCCGGAAAACGGCGCATGGGACACGAACGAAGCCTACGGCACACCGGATGGCGATGTTGCGTATATCAACGCGGCAGCACTTGCTGCCGCAGACCGCAAGCTGTTCTGTGTACACGAATCCAAGTTCTATCTGGTTGGCTGTAAGGAAGGCGGCGTGCTCGCCAATATGGCGGCGGCTTACGATCCGGCGTTCTTCGCAGGTGTAGCTTCGGTCGGCGGCTCGGCAGTTTCCGAGCAGTATCTGACCGACTGCGGACAGGCGTATGCCCTCAATCTGGACGGCTTTGAGGATCCGGAACATCGCAAGGACATTCACAAGCAGGATATCCCGATGCCCGCGTGGATTATCGACGATCCGACCGTATCTACCGGTACCGGCGACGCTATCCTCACCTACTGGCGCAATGCATGTGAAGCCGAAGAAGGCCGTCAGCTGTCTCCCGATCAGTACGAGTATTACCGCGTGAAGGAAACACCTTACGCGCCTAATCAGGAGAAGGAAGCGTACCGTGTCTGCCACAGCAGTATTCCCGGTGCATCCGAGCAGTATGCCAAACGCCTGCAGCGCCGTATCTGGAAGGACTTTCTCTATCGTCAGCGCCGCTGGATGAGCAGTCCCGGCGGTGAACTGCGCGTGACAAAGGATCCGGTCCGCGACCTCGGCATGGAGTACCACTACGAGGAATTTGACGGCTGGATGCGCGAATGGTATGTTTACATTCCGCAGTCGGTACGGCAAAATCCCGAAAAGAAGGTGCCGCTCGTGCTCGCGATGCATGGCTACACCTGTACCGGTGAAATCTACGCCGGCAACAGCGGTTGGTACGATGTCGCAGAAAAATACGGATTCATTGTTGTGTTCCCGTCCGCACTGCATGCCAAGGTTGACATGCCTGAGCAGGGTCTTATGCCAGACTGGGCGCCGCTCAACGCATGGAATGTGTTCCTTGAGGACGACCGCCCGGATGAACTGAAATTCTTCTCGTTCCTGCTGGACAAGATGATTGCCGAGTATCCGGTGGACGAGCACCGCGTGTTCGCAACCGGTCACTCGTGGGGCTCGCTGATGACCGAAATGCTGGCGTTGGGACTGACCGAGCGCTTTGCCGCTGTCGCCCCCTGCTCGGGTGCATTCTTCGGCGGTGCGTATGAGAAAATGACTTCCCTGCCGTATGCCGCCGAAAACGGCGTACAGCTTCCAATCTGGATGTTCTGGGGCACGGACGAGGAATGGCTCATTCCGTGTGAACCCACCCACGAAAACGAAACCGGTCTGACCGTAGAATTGTGGCTCAAACGCAACGGCAAGGCTGATATGATCCCTGCCGATTGGGCACAGTGCGCCAACACGGTCAATGGTCGCTTCAAAGATCATTACTTCGACCGTGAGGGCACGGCTCCCGTGCAGTTCACGCAGGTGGACTACATGCCGCATGCTACTATGCCGGAAATGTCGTTCCGCATTTGGGAAGAATTCTTCAGTAAGTTCTCCCGCAGCTGATAGCTAATCTACTACTTTCCTTTGCATATGATTGGATAGTCCATAGCGAGGGCCTCTGTGTTGAATTTGATTCTAACACAGAGGCCCTCGCTGTGGACCTTTTATTTGACTAAATGCGCAACTTCATTTTACAACGCGCGCTTATTGATATCTTCTTTCCGCAATTCTCTAACCATAACGGCGACACTCCCGCAAATCCCGATTTACGCATCCCTCGTCAAATCCACATCCGGACGAGCATTTGTGCCGTACACGATGCGCGGCACGCCGCTGTAATCCTCGGTGATAGTGACATCCTTGTAGCCGTGCCGCTGCATGATGCCTGCCACGTCATCGGCCTGCTGCCAGCCGCACTCGAACAGCAGCCTGCCGTTCGGCACCAGCAGTTCACCCCAGCTGTCGCAGATGGCATGATAGAAATCCAGACCGTCCTCGCCGCCGTAAAGCGCCTCATGCGGCTCAAAATCGGCTACACTGCGGTCGAGCATCTGCATTTCGTCCTCGGTGACGTACGGCGGATTGGAAACGATAATATCAAACTGCCCAAGTCCGCGCGGAGGCGCGTGCATGACATCGGCTTTCATGGTCAGCAGACGGCTGCTCACGCCCAGATCACGGGCGTTCTCGCGGGTAATGTGCAGCGCACCGTCCGACAGGTCGATCGCGGTCACGCGGGCATCCTCGACCGTGTGCGCCGCCGCAATGCCGATGCAGCCCGAGCCGCAGCACAAATCGAGAATACGCGGTGAAACCCGCTCTTTGGCCTGCTCAATGACCAGCTCGCACAGGCGCTCGGTATCCGAGCGCGGAATGAGCACCGAACGATCCACCTTGAAGGTCAGGCCGTAAAAATCCCATTCGCCGATAATGTACGCCAGCGGTTCGCCGTCCAGACAGCGGTCGCACAGCAGACCGGCGTAATCCACGGTCGCATCCTCAACGTAGAAATGAGACCAGCCAGCTGTCTGCTTTTTGTCTGCTTTGCAGGCGTAGGCGGTAATCTCCCGCGCGGTCAGCTGCGGCATCGGGTCGCCGCCCTCTTTCAAACGGCGGAAAAGCTGCATGTAAACATCGTTGATAGTCTTGGTCACACAGGGTCAACTCCTAAAATTTACGCGGGTTTGAACCACAGCGGCACGGCGTTCGCCCGCACCCCGCAATTACGGAACACGGCTGCGGCCGCCGACTGAAATTCTGCGGCATTTTGGGCTTTTTTAATCGCTTTGCCCGGTTTTTCGCTGTTTTCAAACAGATTCAGATGGTAAAACCAGATTTCCTTCATGCGCAGCATGGCAATCCGGCTGTCGCCGAAGGCTTCGCAGTAGCGCATGAACAATGTATCGTGGAAGGTCTCGAGCGTTTTTGCGTCTGCGGTCTTGCCGCCGGTCAGGCGCGCCACGAGAGACGGATCGGCGATCAGCGCACGGCCGATCATCACCGCCGGCAAATCGGGATAGCGTTCGCTGACGGCGCTTACGTCCCGCTCGGTGATGAGATCGCCGTTGTAGCACACGGGCATGCTGCAGCGCGGAAGCGCCGCCGCGAAATCGCTCTCGCGCACCTTGCCCTTGTAGAAATCCTGCCGCACACGCGGATGGATGGTCAGCTCGGTGATGGGATAGCGGTTGTAAATCTCGAGCAGCTTGTCAAACTCGCTTGCCTCATGCACGCCGAGACGGGTTTTTACCGAAATCCCCTCGCATTTTGCGAAAACTTCGTCAAAAAACCGGTCCAGCTCGTCCGGATGTGCGAGAAATCCGGCTCCCTTTCCCTTGGCCGTCACCGTGCCGGACGGACAGCCAAGGTTGAGATTGACCTCGGGATACCCGAGGTCATGCAGTGCATTCACCGCCCAGATGCAGTCCGCGGCAGACTTGGTAAGCAGCTGCGGAACCGCAGGCACGCCCTCGTTATACTCCGGCAGGACATCGCGCTTTTGCCGCGGCGTCAGCTTTTCATTTGTGGTCGGTGTGATAAACGGCATGAAATACTTATCCACACCTGAGAAAAATTCGTGGTGCGTCCGGCGATAGACCGCACCGGTCACGCCTTCCATCGGCGCAAAATAATAGTGCATGGCGCTTACCACTCGTCCGAGCCGTCATCCGGAATGACCGCCTTCATCGCAGTGATCGCAACCTCGATCATGGAATCGTCCGGCTCAAATACGGTCAGGTGCTGCACCATCAGTCCCGGCCAGCGCAGCGCACGCGAGAGCAGGCTCTCCGAGCGGCCGGCGTAGCGGTTAAACTCGTAGCTTATGCCGACAACAAGCGGCAGCAGGATCAAATGCGCGAGCATACGCAGGAACGGATTGGTAATGTCGATGATGGAAAAGACGATCGATGAAACGATGGTCGCAATGATAATCAGCACAAACATGAAGCTGGTACCGCATCTCGGGTGATATTTTCCCTGTTTTCGGACATTTTCAACGGTCAGTTCTTCACCTGCTTCGTAGCAGAAAATGGTCTTGTGCTCTGCGCCGTGGTACTCGAACGTGCGGCGGATGTCCTTCATATGCGACACTGACCACATGAACAGCAGGAACAGAATGACGCGCACGCAGCCCTCGAGCACATTGCGCGCGAGCACACCCCAGGTTTTCGGCACAAAACCGCCGAGAAAGCTCGGCAGCAGGATGAACAGGCCGATCGGCAGGGCAATGCCGATGACAGTTGAAATGCTCAGGATGATCTTATTCAGACCCTCCGAGCCGAATTTCTTTTCCAGCCAGAGTTCAAACTTGGACGGCGGCACATCGGCTTCCTCGTCCTCAAAGAAGGACGCAGAGTAGTTGATGGCCTGCATACCCTCCTTCATGGCGGTAAACAGCGTATACGCGCCGCGGAAAATCGGCTTTTCCCAAATCGGGGCACGGCTCGGCGTCGGTTCGGTCTTGCTGACAAGCTCGCCGTTCGCCTTACGTACGACCGTGCAGGACTTCTTAGGTCCCTTCATTACAATACCCTCGATGATCGCCTGACCGCCGATGGTGGTTTTCTTTTGCGTTGTCATGAATGCTCTCCTTCGGTAAACGGGGTTTCAGGTGCCTTCGAAATGGCACCGGTAATGCCAAGCGCCTCCTCGGACTTGGCAGACGGCATGGTGACGGTAACCGTCGTTCCCTTGCCGACCTCGGACGCGATATCCAGCGTGCCGCCGTGCATGGAAACGATTTCCTCTGTCACGGCAAGGCCGATGCCGCTGCCGCGCTGCTTGGATGACCCCTTGTAGAATTTCTCCTTGACGAACGGCAGCTCCGCTTCGGGAATACCCTGACCGTAGTCGCGCACAGACGCAACGATGTTGCCGCCATCACGTTTAAGGTCAATATCAATCTGCTTGCCGTCGCCGCCGTATTTCGCGGCGTTGTCCAGAATATTCAAAAACACCTGCTTCATGCGGTGGCGATCGCCGTTGATGTAGTAGTTTGCATCCACATCTTCGTCGTACAGCAGGCGAATTCCGCTCTTTTTGAGCAGGTTTTCATACATATAAACCGCTTCATACAGCTCGATGGACATATCAAACGTCTCGATCTCCAGCTTCATGCGGCCGGATTCGATGCGCGCAAAGTCCAGCAGCTCCTCGACCATGCGGGTCAGGCGGCCCGCCTCCTTCTGGATGATCGTCAGGCCCTGCATAACCTCCTCCGGATCCTCACCGCCGCCGGCCAGCAACGTCTCACTCCAGCCGCCGATGGCGGTCAGCGGTGTACGCAGCTCGTGTGAAACCGAAGAAATGAAATCGTTTTTCATGCGTTCGGCGCGGCTGATCTCATCCGACATATAATTGATGGTATCGCACAGCTCACCGATCTCGTCATCGTAGGTCTTCTGCAGGCGCACGCCGTAGCGTCCGGCCGCGATCTCCTTGGCGATGGTGTTGATTTTGAGCACCGGATCGACGATCGACCGGATAAAATAGCTGTTCGATGCCACAACCAGCATGAGGAACAGCAGGCATGCCAGCAGAGAGCAGCCGACGATTATCCAGATCTGCCGTTCGACGATACGCAGTGAGGTGATATACCGCACGCCGCCGACCAGATCGCCGCGCGCACTCAGCAGCGGCGCTGTGACGCTCATCACGCGCTCGCCGGAAAGCGGGTCTCTGCCGGTGAAAACCGCGGTTTTCTGACCGGAAAGCGCCTGCGACGCATCCTCGGTCGAAGCAACGCCGCCGCCGGATAATCCCGAGGTGGACAGCAGAATGCGGCCGTTTGCGTCCAGAAACTGCTGTTCAAACTTGTCCTGATCCTGAAATGTGGTGACGGTTGCCTCCGCCTGCGTGTAAAACTGATCGTAGGTATCGGTGAAGTATTTGCGGAATGTGTCCGACGTGGTCGCCGCGCGTGACGCGAGGTTGTCGCGCACGGTGGCATAGTAATACCCTGAAACGCCGACAGAGATCAAAATAACCACAACGGCCAGAATGACGAGCACGAAGGACAAAGAGTTCACCAGCCAGCGGCCCTTGATGCCGCCCGGCGAGTGCTGCACCTTTGGTGTCTCCGGCTTCGGAGACGGTTCCGGTTTGCGTTTTTGCTTGCGATTTGTCATAGAAAATGACCTTTCTGATGCCGCTTACCAAGCGGCGGAATGTGCGCTGACGCCGCGCGGGAATTCGCCTACCCGGCGGGGCACAAGAAGGAAGCAACCTGCGGTTTCCTCCTTCTTGTGAATCTTCCTCTTTCCCTTAGAGGGCACGGCGATAATTCATAACTGAGACTATAGGGGAACGGGCGTACGGTTCACCTTCCGTAGAGGCATTTCTCTACCTCAGATGCTCAAGCTGTTTTCTGACTGCTATACATACGGTTTACTCCGCGCAATTCACCTTGTGTCGCGCCTGCGAAGATAAAACCGCCTGTGTAGCAGTATGCTGTCTGACACTGCGCATCGGTTAGGACATGGGAGCACTCCGTGCTCCCCTACGGTAGAAAAAATCCTCTGCCGTTCCCCTATTTCGAAGCGGTCGCCGGTCTCTGGTCTGCGCCAAGCTAAGAAACAAAGGGAAACGGGAGTTAAGAGGGTAGAAACCGCAGGTGTCTACCCTCTTGCCCACCGCCGTGGGTACGGCGACTCTCCTGCCGTCCGCAGACGGCAACTCTCTGCTGAGGTTCAGCGAAAAACTTTCCGTCCGGACAGAGTGAACCGCCTGTGCGGTTCAAGCGCACCAGACCGCCTGTGCCGCAAACACCCTTCCGTAATCTGCAAACAGATAACGAAAAAGCCACCGAAAACACGTTTCGATGGCTTTTCTCATTACTTGTCCAGATTGAAACGCTTCTTGAAGCGATCAACACGTCCGCCGGTGTCTACCAGCTTCTGCTTACCCGTGAAGAAGGGGTGGCACTTGGAGCAAACGTCAACGACGATGTTCTCCTTGGTGGAGCCGGTCTCAATGACATTGCCGCAGGCACAGCGGATCGTGGTCTGCTTGTAGTCGGGATGGATGCCCTGTTTCATGTTGTTTCACCTCTTTCCACGGATATGTTTACATATCTCCAACAGTCGTAAAATTATCTTACCACATGTTTTCCGAAAATGCAAGCATTATTTTTCATAAATCAGATTTTCTTCTTTCCAGCCCTCGAGCACGGGAATCATGGAAGCGGCAAGCTGCTTTGCGCCTGCCAGATCGTGCAGCAGATAATTACCACACTCAATGCGGCTCGCACCCGGAATCTCGCCCTCGTAAGCGGCGATAAACGCCATGCTCTCCTGCACGAGCGCAATCGCGTCCGACGG
>OGXP01002541.1_pt1 | contig 11598 bp, 9 predicted proteins | sample 1576351 | NCBI WGS metagenome assembly OGXP01 (sample SAMEA3541517, study PRJEB24748) | human gut metagenome | biome: human gut; feature: human-associated habitat; material: faeces | place: China | collected 2012
TTCTAATCTATGAATTAAACAGCACTCTTTCAGGGGGAGAGATAAAAAGAATAGAAATTGCTATGGCTGTTGCAAGAGGAACAGAGCTTACAATTTTTGACGAGCCTGAAGCGGGAATAGATTTATGGAGTTTCCAAAATCTTATTAAAATTTTTGAAAAACTTTATAAAGAAACTGCGGGAAATATTTTAATTATAAGCCACCAAGAAAGAATTTTAAAAATAGCAGATAAGATTATCTATTTAAAAGACGGACACGTTGAGCATTATGATTCAAGAGAAAATATTTTGAAATTTTTAAAAATAGATGATGCTGAACCGGTAAAATGCTCAGTTTTAGCAGAGAAATTTTAGAAGGAGATAAAAAATATGGATAGAATAGAAAAAAATATGCTCTTGGAAATTGCTGAACTTGAAACTCTGCCAAAGGGTGCATATAATATCAGAAATAACGGAAAAAGTGATTTAAGAAATACAACATCAAATATTGATATCATAACAAAAACAAATAAATCTGGAATTGATATAAAAATAAAAGACGGAACAAAAAATGAAAGTGTGCATATCCCTGTTATAATAAGCCAGAGCGGATTAAAAGAAGTTGTGTACAATGATTTTTTTGTGGGGGAAAATTGTGATGTAACTATTGTTGCAGGCTGCGGAATACATAACTGCGGAGGAGAAGAAAGCCGTCACGACGGAATTCACCGTTTCTTTATTGGAAAAAACAGCAAGGTTAAATATATAGAAAAACATTACGGAGAGGGAACAGGAGAAGGAAAAAGAGTTATGAATCCTGTGACAGAAGTGACTCTTGAGGAGAATTCTTTTATGGATATGGAAACTTCTCAGATTGCAGGAATTGATGACACTGTAAGAGTGACAAAGGCAGTTTTAAAAGAAAATGCTTCTCTTATTGTTCACGACAAAATTTTAACTTCCGGAGACCAGCAGGCAAAAGCTGAAATTAATGTTGATTTAAATGGAGAAAACAGCAGCTGTGATATTATAAGCCGTGGAGTTGCAAAAGAAAAAAGCTATCAGGAAGTTGTTCTTGGAATAAACGGAAATGTAAAATGCAGCGGACATGCTGAATGTGATTCAATAATTATGGATAAAGGGATTATTGTTGCCACTCCAAAATTAAAAGCAACAGATGTAGATGCTTCTCTTATCCACGAAGCAGCCATTGGAAAAATTGCAGGGGCACAGCTTATAAAACTTATGACTTTAGGACTTACAGAAAAAGAAGCTGAAGAGGAAATAATTCAAGGATTTTTAAGATAAAAAACTTTAAGGGGTTGTTGCAAACTTGTAAAAATAAAATTTTATACCGTGAAAATATTTTCAATCTCCTAAAATTTAATTTTTACAATTTAGAAAATGCAACAGCCCTCAAAATTTTATTCATAGATTTTTTTAATTTTTTCTTTTAATCTTTCGGGGACAATATAATTTTCATTTGAAATATGTCTCAGAGCATTAAATGGTTTATTCTTATAGGAATTTCTTTCATTTTTTCTGTCATAAATTTCCTCTTCCATATCATTTTCACACTCTATACAGAAACCAAGATTTTCTTTTACCAGAGACCTTATCATTTTATTTTTTTGCTTTGAATTAAAAATTTCTTCTTTGGTTCTCCAGCTATGATTATCTTTGTCGTAAACAACAACGTAAGGTATTTTGAAAAGATTTAAAAGCATAATAAACTGAGGGATTGTACTTTTGCTTCCGCATTCAATTATAGAATAATCATATTTAAACACTTTTAATAACTTTCCAAGAAAAGAGATTACAATTTTATCTGTCTGCCCCTCAACAAGAATAACTTTTTTTGCAAAGAAAAGTTCACTTCTGTCTGGGTTTATCCAATAGTTCATATTAAAAGCCTTGATTGCGTCCCCTTTGAAAATTCCGTCTTTTGCCTGAACTATTCTTACATTATTATTTATCTTTTTAATCACACAGATTGATTTATACTGCTTAAGTCCTAAAAAACTGCTCGAATATGTTTTCAGATAAATTTTTGTTCCAAGTTTTGAAAGTTTTATAAAGCAGTCATAAAGTTCTCTGCTTTTCTGGGGGTGAAGATAAAGTTCAGGGTCTTCAAAAAGAATAACAGCATCTTTTAAGATTGACTGTTTTTTGTTTACTGATATCTGCGAAATAATTTTTAAAAATTCAAATAAAAGATTTCTGTAAAGTTCCGGGTTCTGGTAGCCCTCATCAAGTTTTTCATAGGCCTCGTAAATATGATTTTTAATAAAATCTTCATCACTGTGGTCTTTTTTCAAAATTTTAAAAAAGCATGTGAAAATATTACTGCATTTGTTTTTTAAATCTCCTGACACATGGAAAAAAGGAATTTGGGAAATAAATTCACAGTAATTTTCTTTTGTAATCTGTTTCCAATTTTTTGATTTTCTTATGTAGTATCTTATATCTCCATCAGGAGAGGCAGTGATTTTTAATTTATATCTTGTCTCATTTTCAAAAAATATAAGTTTTATTGCGGCAAAATCAGCCCCGTCATAAATATCATTTCTTTCAAGCTCCTTGCTGTTAAAAATAAAAGCCAGACATGAAACAATATTGTTTACACCCTCAGAACTCTGCCCGAGAAAAAGCATAAGGTTTTCAAAATGGATATCTATATTTTTTATTTCTCTCCAATTTTTTATAGATAAAAGTTTAAGTTCCATAAAAGCCCCCTTTTTTATTAAAAGATAACTTTATTTATTTCTCTATCTATGTTAATATTACAATATAGAAAAGAAAATTTCAAAATATTTTTAGGAGAAAATTATAATAAATGAAAAAAATCTTAGTTCTTATTTTTTCAGCATTAACATTTGTCTTAAGTTACGGGGAAGATTTTTTATTTTCCAACACTTTAAATTCTGAAAAAATTTTTATCAATAAAATTCCGCAGAATACAGAAACAATAATAGATGAAAGCCAGTATATGTTTTTGTATCACAACTTTGGTCTTGAGGACAAATTAAATTATAAAATTTTTAAAATGGCACTTAGAGGTTATTCAAAAGTAAAAGAGAGAAAAAAGAAATATCTTGTTATTGCTGATTACTCAAAACCATCAAGTGAAAAGAGATTTTTTATTTTAAATATGAATAATTTTTCTCTGGAAGATTATACCTATGTTGCCCACGGAAAAAACAGCGGTGCAGATATGGCTGTAAGTTTTTCAAATAAGATGAATTCGTATAAAAGTTCACTGGGATTTTATCTTACAGGAAAAAGCTACACAGGAAGATACGGCTATTCTTTAAGACTTTTTGGATTGGAAGAGGGATATAATTCCAATGCTTTTAAAAGAGGGGTTGTTGTCCACGGAGCTTCTGCATCAGAGCCGGAGTATATAAAAAAATACGGATTTTTAGGAAGAACAGAGGGGTGTCCTGCTGTTCCAAAATCTCTTAACAGAAAAATAATTGATAAAATAAAAGACGGGTCTGTTTTATTTATTTATGGAAACGATAATAAATATTTAAGAGACAGTAAATTTATAAGATAATTTAGATGAGGGCTAAGGTTGCCAGCCTTAAAACCCTCACAGGTTTGTTTTACATACTTTCAAACAGTTTTTTAATAATAAATTCAAAAAAAGTTATTTTCATAACAATTATTAAAAATAAAATTATTATAGTTACTGTTATCAGTACGCCGTGCCTAAAATGTTTCACCAAAAGCTCCTTTAAGGAGTAAAAAACGGCAAACCTGGTGCTAAACAGCAAATACATTATACCATTAAACAAAAAATAAAAAAAGGTTATTGGCGAGATAACCTTTTTTTGTTCTTAAAGTTGCTTTATACATTTTAGACATCTTTATTATACATGATTTTCTTTTGTTTTTCAATTATTTCATTTATATTTTTTAGATTTCTTTTTCGTTTCCCTGCAGAATATTATAAAAATCTCCTTTTTTATTTAAAAGTTCTTCATAAGTTCCGCTTTCTGTAATTCCATTTTTTTCCAAAACAAAAATTTTATCAAAATTTTTGGTCATAGAAAGTCTGTGGGTTACAGCAATAATTGTTTTTTCTTTAAACTGCTCATTTATATTTTCCATTATCTTAGCTTCAGAAATATTATCAAGCCCGGAAGTTGCCTCGTCCAAAAGAATTATTTCAGGATTTTTTAAAAACACCCTTGCAAGAGATATTCTCTGGCTCTGCCCTGTGCTTAAAGCTGTCCCTCTGCTTCCTAAAACAGTTTTGTATTTTTCAGGAAGTTTTTCAATGGTTTCAGATATATCAGCTTTTTCAGAAGATTTTTTAATATCATTTTCAGAAAAATTTTCACTAACTATTCCAATATTATTTTCAATGGTATCTTCCAAAAGATTTTCTTTCTGCTCAATCACTCCCATAAGAGAAAGAATAGATTTTCTTGTAAGATTTTTGTAATCAATATTATTAATAGAAATACTTCCAGTGTCTGCAAAATAATTTCTTTTTATAAGGTTCATAAGAGTTGTTTTTCCTGTTCCGCTTTTTCCCACAACTGCAATCTTTTCACCTTTTTTAATTTTAAAACTTAAATTATTAAGAACGGGAATATTTTTAGAATAACTGAACGATACATTTTTAAATTCCAGAATTTCAAATTTTTCTTTCAGTTCTTCTGCCCCATCAGGAAGAGATAAATCAATATTAAGCATTTCCTCAAATCTGTTTATTCCTGCACGTCCTTTGTGGTAAGTATCTGTAAGCCCTGCAAGTTTTATTAAAGAAATTTTAAATCTGTCAACAAGAAGAAGAAAAGAAACGATAACACCTATTGTTATTTTTCCTTTTATAAATAAAATTCCCCCTGCCCCGATAAGAATAAGCTGTGTGAGATGGACGTAGAAAGTTACACCAGCCATAAAAATTCCCACATTAAGAAAATTTTTCTTTTCTGTTTTTAAAAGCTCGTCATTGGCTTTTAAAAATTTTTTATATGCTTTTTCTTCCAGAAGATTATCTTTTAAAAAAAGAATAACTTTTAATATTTCGTAGAGAACAGCAGTAAAATTTCCGTTTTTCTTTCTTATTTCTCTGTAGCCTGCTTTCATTTTTTTATTCTTTGTATAAACAAAAATAAGTCCTGCAGGGAGAGGGACAAAAGTTATACATGCAAGAAGAGGGCTGTATAAAAACATAAGTGCAAATCCTCCCAAAAGAGAGCCTGCTGATGCCAAAAGATCCTGCAGTCCTCTGTATAAAAGCTGTGAAGAACTTTCCAAGTCGCTTGTTATTCTTGCAATCAAATCTCCTGTATCTTTTTTATTAAAAAAATTGTGGGACTGTTTTAAAAAATGAGAAAACAAATCATTTCTCATGTGGTATTTTATTTTATTTCCCATAAGCTGTCCTCTGCTGAAACTCATAACAGCGAAAACAGTTCTTGCTCCGTAAAGAAAAAGAGCAGAAAGAGTGAGAGTTAAAAGAATTTTTATATTTTTTTCTGGGATTACTTTGTCTATAATATTTTTTACCACAAGTGGTGCTGTTAAATCTAAAACTGTCACAGCTATATTAAAAAATATAAAAGCACAAAGAAGTCCTTTTTCTTTTTTATAATATTTTATAATTATATTTTCTTTATTTTTCCACATTTTTTACAACCTCATATATTTCTTCTATTCCGTCGGCAATTCTCGGTGTTGCACGTAAAATTTTTTCAGACTCAAAAACATAGATATTATTATTTTTATATGCTTTTGAATATTTTAAAAATTCGTTGGTTTTTACAATGTCCTCTGCTGAATGTATTTTCATTGTGCCGATAATAATATCTGGATTTTCTGTAAGCATAACATCAGGGGAAATTATTCCTTTTTTTCCGTGGGGGAAAGAGTCTGCAATATTTTTTATTTTTAAAATTTCCATTATTTCACTTGGGATTGTCTCTTTTGAGAAAGAAATCAAAGGAGAGCTTGAGTATAAAATAACACCTTTTAAATTTTTATCTTCAATTTCATTTTTTATTTTAAGAAGTTTATTTTTTTTATCTTCAATGAGTTTTTCTGCATTTTTTTCCTGCCCTGTAAAAATTCCGTAGATTTTTGTTTTTAAAAATATTTCATCAAAGGTTACACTTCTGTCGATAAAATAGGGAATATTGTATTTTTTCAAAAGTTCAGCAGTTTTAACTGCTCCCATAGGATTTAATATTACTAAATCTGGGTTTAGTGAAATTATTTTTTCTATTGATGGTCTTGTTATGCTTCCCACTGACTCAAGAAGTTCTGTTTTTTCTTCAGGATAAATTTTATTTATTTTTGTTTTTGCAACAGCTGAGATTTTATTTTCTCCTCCAATAAGATAAAATATTTCCACAGCAGATGGGTCAGCTGCAATAATTTTATTGTATTCTTTAAGGGGAACAAAATTTCCAAAGCTGTCCACCGCCATATTATTTTCTATTTTTATAGAATAAATATTTATGACAGAAATTAAAAATATTATAAATAGTAAAAATTTTTTCATATATTATCTCCAGATTAAAATTTATAGTACAATTTTACATGAAAAAATGTAAATATAAAAGAAATTTTGTAAAAATAAAAATGGGGCTGTATATTATCTGATTTGTAAAAGTAAAATTTTACTTTTGCAGATTTACAACTGCCCCATTTTAAATTAATAAACACTAATTGTTTTAGAAATCAAATCTGTATGCTGCACCAAACATAACTCTTGAGTTATCTATATCATATTTTCCGTGGTCTGTTTTAAGTTCACCCTCGTTTACTCTGTAAGACATTTCAAGAGAAAGAAATTCTATTTCTACACCAAGCCCGACAGAATAATAAAGTCCGTCTTCATAGCTGAAATATTTATTATCGTCAAAATCGTTGAAAGAATATCCAATATCAGCTTTAATATATGGTGTCCATTGACCTACATTAAATATTTTATATTTTCCTGTTAAATATACAGGAACAGAATTGAAATCAGGAAGTTTTTCTCCGTCATATCCATTTTTGTATTGGAAGTCTCCGTGTTTTTGGTAAGCTGTTCCAACACCAACTTCAAGATTATACAAAACATCTTTTGTATATTCCACTGCTATTCCATAGGCTGCTTCATCTATATTATCTTTGTTTTCAACTTTTGCTCCACTGTCTAAATCATATTTGCTGAATGGAGAAAATTCAGCTCTAAAGTATAAATGGTCATCTCCTACTGCTCCGAAGGCTAGTGTTGACAAAGCAAACAATCCAAATAATATTTTTTTCATATCTGTACCTCCTCAAATTCACGTAATAAAATTTTGATGCCTTTTATATTTATATTATACCTCATATTTTTAAAAAATAAAGAAAAATGAAAAAGAAATTATGATATAATTTTATATATGAAGAATGGAGTTGATAAAATGCTTGAAAAAAGTCTGGTTGAAAAAATATTAAATGAAGCTCTTTCCACAGGGGGAGATTTTGCAGAAATATTTGTGGAGAAAAAAAATAACTGCGGGTTATATATGATTGACGGAAAAATAGAGTCATCTCTTTCAGGACGTGATTTTGGAATAGGAATAAGAATTTTTAAAGATTTGTATTCTGTTTACGGCTACACAAATGATATAACAGAAGAAAATCTTTTAAAAACTGCAAGAAAAATCGCAGAGACAGTTAAGGGAACAAGGGCTGATATTACTATAAATCTTTTGAAACAGGATATTGAAAATTATAACAAAATAGAAATTTATCCTGAAACAGTTCTTAAAAAAAATAAAATAGATATAATGAGAAGAGGATATAATGCAGCAAAAGAATATGATTCAGAAATTTCTCAAGTAAGAGTTTCATATTCTGACTCAAAACAAAATATTCTTGTGGCAAATTCTGAGGGAATATGGGCAGAAGACGAGAGAGTGAGAGGAAGAATAAGAATAGAAAGCGTCGCGGCGAACGGAACTGAAATGCAGACAGGAAGCATGGGTCCGGGAGCTTCAAAAGGATTTGAATTTTTTGAAAAAATGGACGTTGAAAGTTACGGCAGAGAGGCATCAAGAATAGCCAAAACAATTCTTCATGCAGGTTATTCTCCCAGCGGAAAAATGCCTGTAATTATAGATAACGGATTTGGGGGAGTTATTTTCCACGAAGCCTGCGGACACGGGCTTGAGGCTACAAGCGTTGCCAAAGGAAATTCTGTTTTTGCAGGAAAAATCGGCGAGATGATAGCAAGCCCTGTGGTAAGTGCCGTTGATGACGGAACAATTCCAAACGAATGGGGAACAATTAATATTGACGACGAGGGAACTCCTTCAAGAAGAAATCTCCTTATAGAAAACGGAATTTTAAAAGGATATATGATTGATAAACTAAACGGAAAAAGAATGGGAATGGCATCAACAGGAAGCGGAAGACGTGAGTCCTATAAATATGCTCCCACTTCAAGAATGACAAATACATTTATTCTAAATGGAAAATCTTCTCTTGATGAAATGATTTCTTCTGTTGAAAAAGGAATTTATGCAAAATATATGGGAGGAGGTTCTGTAAATCCTGCCACAGGAAATTTTAATTTTGCTGTTATGGAGGGGTATTTAATAGAAAATGGAAAAATTACATCTCCAGTGAGAGGGGCAACTCTTATCGGTTCCGGAAGTGAAATTTTGAAAAAAATTGAAATGGTTGGAAATAATCTTGCCTACGGTCAGGGAATGTGCGGCTCTGTCTCAGGAAGCTTATGCACAAATGTTGGGCAACCAGCATTGAAAATAAGTAACATCACAGTAGGTGGAAGAAAGTAAAATATTTTAATATGTTTTATAATTAAAAAAAGAGAGTTTAGGCTCTCTTTTTTATTATATTATTAATAATCTTGGTTGACCAGTTATTTTTTCCCTGACTCTATCAGTAATGAGATTTATATTTTTACGAATATCATTCAGATCTGCAATAGTATGTAAATATTCTTCATGAGCGATTTGGCTTATAACAGATTTTTCAGTAAATAAAAATTCTTGATAACTAGATACAAGGTCTCTAAACAGGGAAATAGCTTCTTCAAATGAATTATTTCTAAATATTTCTCTTAATTCTTTTTCAAATTTTTGCTTTGTAACAATAGTTGCTTCTAACCTCTTACTAGAATTAATTTCACCAAATTTTTTTAAAATTTCTTGTCCTAAAGCATATGTGGATACGACAGCTAACATTAATTGTCCTTTAGGAGTATTTATTGTATTTAATGTCTTTTCTACTTTTTTTGAATCTCCTTTTAATAAATTCAATAAAAGATTATATAGAGTTTCTTCTAATTTATCTATAAATGAAAAGTCTTCAACTTCTGTTTCATCAACAACTTTTTTAGCAGCATTTAAAGTGCATCTTTGAGAATTACTATTTAATTTCGCCATTCTTGAAGTTATTTGAGTTGTTTTGTTTATAGAAGTCATATTATCTAAATCTTTCCATATTCTAGGAATTAAATTACTTATTTCAAATAATAAAACTTTTTCTTTGTCTTCGTCTTTAAAATATTTTAAAGGTAGTGTTCTTAAATGATTATCAAATCTAAGGTCTTCATAATATTTCATTTTGTCTCTATTTGATGTCATAAATTATATCCTCCAATTTTTTATCAAATTTATTTTTAATTTCTTCTAATTCTTTAATATTTTTTTCAATTATTTGGCAAAATTCTTTTTTTGTTACTTCTTTTATATTAGATGCTAAACTGCTTTTTATATCTAATTCTCCTACAATAGATTTTAATTTAATTAAAACAGCTTTGATTTTTAAATAGTCACTTTTGTTTTCTTCTAATGCTATTAATATTTTTTCTTTTTCCAACTCTATTTTTTCTTTATTCAACTTTTTTTCTAAAAGAGTTAGCATTTCTTCTTTTTTTGTAATTTCTTCTAACAGTTCAGTTATATTTGTTAATTCATTATTATTTTTATGAATAACTGTATCAGAAAATTCTGATAATTTTTTAATAATTTTTTTAGATATCTTTTCAGAATGATTTTCATATAACTTTATAGTTGAAAGAGAATAGCCTAATTTTTCTGCTAATTCTTTTTGGGTTAAATTGTGTTTCAACCTAAATTCTTTTAAAATATTTTCTTTAGCCATGTTTTCTCCTTAAGGTATAAAATTATACTTTTATTATACCTTAAGGTATAATTTTTGTAAATAACTTTTATATAAAATAAAAAATTATTATAAAAAGCCTCAAATTAGTCTCTGAGGCTTTTTAAAATTTAAAAAATATTTCTATATTTTCTTTATCATGGACTACTATTTTATCAATAAATAGACACAATATTTTTTTCTGTTCTAAGTAGTCTTTTTCATCAAAATCTTTTAAAAGTTTTTTCAATTTTTTATCTAAATTAATAGGTTTTTTTTCTTCTTTCCTTTCTTCGTTTTGAAACATAGCAAGAGAACGTTCAACTTCATCCATTTTTTTTCTAAATATTTCTCTTTCTAAATATCCCTCTGTATAAGCATCAATTAAATTTTCTTTTTTCTTTTGGAGCTGTTTTATTTTCTTAGAAAAATCTTCTTTTTTCTTTTCTTTTTTACCCAGATTAATATCTGCAGCATATTTTTTCAATTCATTTATAACAGCAGGTTCTATATTATTTTTTAATATAGAAAAATGGCAGCCTCTTTTACAACACAGATAATACTCATATCTGTTGCCACTTTTTCTTAAAACACTTCTTCCATACATTTTAGCAGTTTCTAAGCAAGAGGCATGGAATAAAAGTCCAGAGAGAATAAAACTAGGTCTTTCAAGATGTTTTACTATTGAAAAATGCTTATTTCTTATACTCTGTAAAACATTTTGAGCAATGTAAAAAGTTTCTTTATCAATTATTGCTTCATGTTTTCCATCAAATATTTCTCCAGGTTTATTTGTAACTCTTTTTCCTTTTTTATCTCTGCCCTCAAATCCAAATTTTGTTTTTCCTAGATATGCCACATTTGTAAGAACTCTACGTATTCCAGGATTACTTATAGAGTATTTTCTGCAAAGTTCATTTATAGGATAACCAGCGATTAAATCTTTATACATATTTCTTACTTTTTCTGCTTCATCATTCGGATATAAAATATTATCTTTTAAATCATATCCCATTGGTGGTTGAAACAACCAATATCCCTCTCTTGTTTTCTGAAGCATTCTTCTACGGACAACATCAGATTTTAAATCACTTTCCATTTCAGCTTGAGAAGCAAGAAGTGCAAACATTTGTTTAGAAAAAGGAGAATTACTATTAAGAAAAGGCTCTGTAACAACTTCGTATTCTATTTCATTAACTCTTAATTTATGCATAATAGTGTGTGCAACATATTGATTTCTTGCAAGACGAGAAATACTATATAGAACTAAAACATCAAAATTTGCTCTTTCAATTTCATATTCAAGTTCTTCAAAACCTTTTCTTTCTCCCTCTCTCCATGCTGATCCTACTTCAGCAATTTTCTTATAAACATCATATTTTTTATATTTGCAGTATTCCATTACTTCCTTTTCTTGATAAGCAAGAGAATTTTTTTCTTCTTGCATCTCATCACGAAAGATCCCGAATTGGATAAACTGATGGATCACTTCATTGAA
>OGXP01002542.1_pt1 | contig 11589 bp, 7 predicted proteins | sample 1576351 | NCBI WGS metagenome assembly OGXP01 (sample SAMEA3541517, study PRJEB24748) | human gut metagenome | biome: human gut; feature: human-associated habitat; material: faeces | place: China | collected 2012
GGAGGGCAACCTTTCTTCAGAAAGGTTCCCTCCTCCCCCCGATTCTCTTCCTCTCCCCCCCGCATAACGCACCCCGTCTGCACGGGCTTCACAGCGGCGACAGGCACCCCGGCGACCTTCAAGGCGCGCAGAAGCGCGGCGGTGACGGTGGTCTTCCCGGCATCGGTATCGGTCCCGGTGATGAAAAGCCCCTTCATGACCGTTCCTCTCGAAGCCCCAGCACCTCGTACATCTCGGCATCGTCACAGAAGGCGCAGCCCTTGGTGGTGAGGTAGTTGCCGGTCATGACGCCGTTGGCTCCGGCAGCGAAAACCCACGACTGCCACTGGCCGAACGTCTTGGAGCGCCCGCCGCAGATGAGCACGTCCTGTTCCGGATGCAGAAGCCGCATGAGCGCGACCACCCGCAGCGCCTCGGAAGGCGGCAGGAGGGGGGAATCCCCAAGCGGCGTGCCGGGAATGGGATTCAGAAAATTGAGCGGCAGGGAGTCCACGCCGAGATCGGTCAGGGTCTGGGAAAGCTCAATACGCTGCTCCCACGTCTCGCCAAGGCCGAAGATGCCGCAGCTGCACACCCGGAACCCGGCGGTGCGGGCCACGCGCACGGTTTCCAGATCCTGCTCGTAGGCGTGGGTGGTACAGATCGAAGGGAAATGGCTCGCGGAAGTTTCGAGATTGTGATGATAGGACGTAAAACCCGCCTCGCGCAGCCGGGCGGCCCGCTCGGGCGTCAGCAGGCCGAGCGAGGCGCACAGGCCGATCTTCACTTCCCTGCCGATGCGCAGCGCCGATTCGCACAGCGCGTCGAAATCGCGGTCGCTCGGAGCCGTGCCGCTGGTCACGATGCCGAAGCGGTCGACATTGTTGGCGGCGAGTTCCTCGGCGCGGCGCAGCAGCGTATCCGTATCATAGAGGGGATACACGGGCGAATCCGTCCGGTGATGCGCGGACTGGGCGCAGAAGGCGCAGTTTTCGGGGCAACGCCCGGACTTGGCGTTGATGATCCCGCAGGTGAACGCGGCGGCTGGCCTGCGGGCGGCGCGGGCCAGCCCCGCCACGGACAGGATGTCCAACGTCGCGGATTCGGGAAGATGGGCAAGCTCCAGCGCCTCGGAAGGTGACAGAAGCGGATCGGCGCCGGACGTGATGCGTTCGGCGATGCGGACAAGCAAAGCATCCATGGGAAAACGTCCTTACAAAAAGTGATGCGACCTTCGCTGTGAGAATAAAGACGCCCGGAAGGAAATCTGGGCAAGGCCGGCGGCTTCTGCCCGATCGGATGCCGAAAAGATTTTCCTGAGAACCCCACGGGCTCTCCCCAGCAATGCCGGACAGCAAATAACGGGAGCCTGACCGCTGAACGGATACGGCATTTCCCTGCTCTGTGCAACTCCGGTGAAACGGACAGGTTACGGTGGGAAGCAATGACAACGGGCACTGCCCGGAAGCCCCACTGAGAGAAGCATCCGATTCCATACCAGAGCCTTTCCTCTTAGAAATGTATATGATGCAAAGGCAATCGTCCCAGAAAAGCTGCGTGGGGGATTCGATGGGTACAGGAACCTTTGAAAAGGCATGGACTCCCCGCCGGCAAGTTTGGGGAAGAGAGGAAAAGCCTTTATTCAGAAAATGTTCCCTCTCCCCAATGCCTCTATGCCCTTTCAAAGCCCTTCCTCCCACCTTCCCCGAAAATCGGTTGCGGCCTACAATTCAAAAGGCTAAAAGGATTTCAACATCAACGCTCTCGGCCCCGCCGTCCGCAAACGCACTCCGACCACATGCCAAAACGTCTTACGCTGTTCGCTCCCGTCCTGCTCGCCGTAGTCCTGTCCATCGGGATCATGGCGTGGTTCGGCTATCACAACGCCAAGGACATCCTCGAACAGGAACTCGTCGCCCATCAAAAAATGATCGCCCAAAGCGCCGTCGATGCCATCCACATCTATTTTACCGGCATCACAGAGAACGTCGAGACGCTCGCCGCCTCCGGTCCCATCCGCCGGCTGCTCAAGAATCCCGATTCCGCGGAAGAGATGGGTTCGGCGCGGCGGCTTACGCGCCTGTTCATCCGGCACCAGTCGGATATGCCCAACCTCAACCTTCTCAACAAGAACGGCCAGATAATCCTCAGCTCCACCACGGCCATGCCCGGCATCACCCGGAGTGTCCGCACCGATTTCTCCAATATTGATCGGCCTTCCTTCGGCAGCACCACCAACGGGGACGGGAAGGTCATGGCCTACGTCAGCGCCCCTGTCCGCAGCGACGGCGAACGCGGCGGCGAACGCATCGGTGAAGTTGTCGTCATCATTGATCTGGAAAATTTTCTGCAAAGCTGGAAACGCACAGCCTCCATCGCTCCGAGCGGCGGCTATTTCCACATCATCAACGCACAAGGCAACGTGCTGGCCTCATGGAACAGCGAGGCGCCTCCAGACAACATGCTGAACCCCGGCAAGCAGAATATTTTCCATCAGCCGGAAGGGCAGCTTATCCGTTTCGCCTCCAGGAGTGGGCACACCAGCCTCGGCATCTGGTTCCCCATTCCGTCCACGGACTGGCGGATCCTCATGGCCGTGAACGAAAACAAGATCCTCGGCCCGGCCAATATACTCCGCGACGGGACGCTGACCATCAGCGGAGCCACGGGGCTGCTGCTTCTCCTCCTCGTCTGGGTGCTCCTGAGCTCGCTCACCCGGCAGATCCGCGAGAAGAATCTCCAACTTGACGCCATATCCTCCCACCTTCTCGGTGGCCTGCTCATTACAAGGCTGGATCGGTCCTTCACCATCCTCTACGCCAACGACGGCTACCTGAATATGGTAGGCTATACCCGAAGCCAGCTCCGCAAGGAAAAGCGCAACGCGGCCGTTAGCCTTTGCGCGTCCGAAGAGCGGAACGCGACGATGCAAGCGATTTTCAGCCAGCTTTCCCAGAACGGTATGCTGTCGCTCGAACACCGCCTCCAGCGGCGGGACGGCACCCGCTTATGGGCCCTCATCCGGGGACGGCAGGTGAACGATCCCGAACTGGGGCAAATCGGCGTATGGGTCATCATCGACGTCACCGAACAGAAGGAAACGCAGCTTGCCTTTGAGCGCCAGTCCTGCGAGCTGGAAACGCTTGTCCAGCAGGTTTCCGCCAGTGAAAACAGGCTCAAGTTCCTTGTGGACAGCGCGAGCATCCCCTTGTGGTCCACGGATCTCGAAACAGGGCTCATTTCCTACAATGAGCACGTCTGCCGGATGCTGGGCTGGCCCGAAGACGCGCTGCACATGACGCTCCCGGATTTTCTGCTCCAGTGCCATCCCGACGACGTGGAGCACGTGCGCAACGTGTTTGAAAGCTTTTCCGCCGAAGACGCCGACGACACGCTGGAATACGAATACCGGGTGCGGGACGGCAACGGGAACTGGCGATGGGTACTGGTCAAAGGGCAAAAAGCGATCAACCCTCTGACCCACCAGGCCGAACGGGTGGGCATCGTCATCGACAACCACGCCCGCAAACAAGAAGCGCTCGACACCCTTCAGCGCGCCGCTGAACTTGAAGCGCAGGTGCAGACGCGCACGGCGGAACTCGCGGCCCGCAATGCCGAACTGCTCAAAAGCCAGCAGGAAGCCTTGGAAGCCACCCGTGCCAAGAGCGAATTCCTCGCCACCATGAGCCACGAAATCCGTACGCCCATGAATGGGATTATCGGCCTGACATACCTTGCGCTCCAGCGCGAATGCCCCGCCGCCATTGCGGATTACCTCGCCAAAATCGACGTCACCGCCAAGACCCTTCTGCGGATCATCAATGATATCCTTGATTTTTCTAAAGTCGAATCCGGCAAAATGGACTTCGAGGAAATCCCGTTCAACCTCTCGGAGGTGCTTGATAACACTCTCCAGATGTTCACCCATGCCGTGCGGGAAAAGGGGCTCTCCCTGCGCTTTGACGTTGGGGAAGGAGTGCCCCAGTCGCTTGTGGGAGATCCCACGCGGCTCGGGCAGATCTTGCTCAACCTTGTGGGGAACGCTATGAAATTCACGCATGAAGGCAGCGTGACCCTTTTCGTCCGGTGCGTGGAGACGGACCAGCAGACCGTCACGCTGGGTTTCGCCGTGCGCGACACGGGCATCGGTATCCCCGCGGACAAGCTTCCCTCTCTGTTCCAGCCGTTCATCCAGGCGGATATGTCGGTTTCCCGGCGCTACGGCGGCACGGGCCTCGGCCTCGCCATCGCGCGGGTGCTGGTACAGCACATGGGCGGGACAATCCATGTGCGCAGTGTGGTAGGCAAAGGGTCCACATTCAGTTTCACGCTCCGCTTCCGCCGGCCTGCCGCAGTCCTCAAGGAGGCCGAAAGCACCGCGCCGGGCAACACGCCCGCACCGCTCGACGGGCTCCGGGTCCTGCTCGCCGAGGATAACGATATCAACCAGATAGTAGCTACAGAAATCCTGAAAATGAAGGGCATCGCGGTGGATGTGGCCTCCAACGGGCTCGAAGCCGTGGACATGGCTCGTTCCGGGGCCTACGACGTGATCCTCATGGACATCCAGATGCCGGAACTGGACGGCATCGAAGCGACGCGGCGTATCCGGGCCTTCCTGCCGGACATTCCCATTATTGCCATGACCGCCCACACCATGAAGGGCGACGCCGAAAAGTGCCTCGAAGCGGGAATGCAGGATCACATCGCCAAGCCCATCGATCCGGAGACGCTTTTCGCAGCGCTGCAACGGGCACGGGGGTAGGCTTCCATTCCTGCCCGGCCTCCGAATCCTCCCTGCCTAGGCCCTCCTTTGATACCCGAAAGCCGCCCCCCTTCACAGACGGCGGCTTTCGGAGTAATGTGCTCTTATGTCACATTTCCTTTATATATCGGACGTATTTTGTCCTTGGTGTTATGGTTTTGCCCCGGTCATGCAGCGGATTTCCTCCGAGCATCCCGGCTATCCCGTACGCGTGCTGAGCGGCGATCTGGTGGAAAACCCAACCACCACCGGCGAAATGATGAGGAACCACCCGACCATGCGGGAATTTTTCGTCCGGCTCGCCAAGACCACGGGACAAGCCGTCGGGCAGGATTTCCTGCGCCGCCTTGAGCCGGGGCAGGGAGATCTCCGCATGTTTTCCCCGGATATGGCCGTGCCTCTGGCGGCGCTGAAAAAACTGGCCCCGGGACACGAGCTCGAACAGATGGAGGCCTTTCAGACGGCCTTTTACGGCGAAGGCCGCGACGTGCTCGCCCCCGAAGTCCAGATGCGTATGGCGAATGTGGACGGCGACGTCTTCATGCGAGCGTTAGAAGACCCCGGCGTACAGGCCGCCGCGGAAGCCGAACGAGAGGAAGCGCTCGATATACTGGGTGACTTTGTGGTTTATCCCACCCTCTTTCTTGAAACGGACGACGGCGAGCGCCATGTGCTGGCGCGCGGTTATGCGGATTATCCCGTTGTGGCCGCCAAGCTTGCCTCCGTGCTCGGTGGAGGAGCCGACGGCTCGGAGACACGCCCCGCCAACGCGTGCGGCCTCGACGGGCATTGCAATATTTCAGCATGAAGGGGAAAGACCGGGGGGAGCTTTTTCAAAACAGTTCCTTCCCCGAACCCATCCCGCAGGAACTTCGATTCGTGGAGAGGCCGCGCAACAGGAGTTCGTTCCGGTCAAGGGGAAAACTTCCTATCCTATGCGCAAGCCTTTTCCCGCTGTTCCTCCAAATCAAAAACCCGCCCAGACAACATGTCCGAGCGGGTTTTATTTTTGTCTACCCGAAAGGCCGACAAGGAGGGATTCGATAACATCGAAAGCCTTGGGAGGAAGGAGCCCGGGGAGGGACGCTGCTGTCGATGTCCGTAAAGCCCGAAGACGCACCCAACGATCACAGCCCCTGTGGGGCAGCCATCCACTTCCCGCCCAATAAGGAATCTACCCTCCGATTATGACTGTAGGACAGCCCATGACGACCTGCCCGCCGTGGGCCGTCTGATCGCCCATGCGGGCGGCGGGGCGGCCTCCGATCAGCACGGAAGACGATCCTTTGATGATAACGTCCGGAGGCCCTACGCAAACGGCGGAATCGCCCATACACGCTGCGGGCATATTCCCGATAAGGACATGAGGGCAGCCGGGCGGAAGTATCGGCCCGCCCACATGCGGAATCGGCGGGAGCCCCGGCGTCTGCATGGGACACACATGCATATCTCCAACGCGCGCTGCTGGCGGCATGGCCCATCCTCCTTTACGCCAATTCGGCGTGTTGCGGATAACGCTTTCAGTCTCCGCCGTACCGGGCGGAGCCAGCCTTTAGTTGATTTTCACCAGACCGCCCTTGACCTCAAGCATTGCACCCGCGCTGAGTGTCCCCTTGGCATCAGCCTTGATGCCGACCATCGTAGCCTTCTGAGTCAGTTCCGCTTGCGCGGAAACGGAAAGGTTTGCCGACGAGGAAATCTCCATACCCTGCTTCGCCGAGAATTGCGCCTTGGCGGACTTGAGCGCCAGAGTCCCGCCCGCTTCGATAGTCAGATTGCCGGAAACCTTCAGCGTATAGTCACCCTTCACGTTGATGACTACGTTGCCGCCGTGCTTGCGCTCCTCGTCGCCTCCCGTTTCAACGTACCGCTTGCCCTTTATCTTGAGGCTGTCGTCGCCATCCTTGAGTTCGACAGTGCGCCCGCCTTTTTCCAGCGTCAGCACATCGTTGCCCTCTTTGAGCGTCACGGCCCGATTGCCTTTCTCAAGGCTCAGCGCGTCGTCACCTTCCTTTAATGTGGCACTGCGGCCGCCCTTTTCAATGGTGAAGGCATCGTCACCTTCCTTGAGTTCGACGGAGCGGTTCCCCTTTTCCAACGTAAGGGCATCGTTGCCTTCCTTGAGCGTCGTGACCCGGCTGCTCCTTTCCAACGTGAGCGCGTCGCCGCCCTCCCCGATGATCGTCACCGTGCGGGCGTCCTCCACATCACAGGAAAACGCCTTCTGAGCGTGCAGATACACCAGCTCCGCATCCTTCGTATCGTCGAAACGCAGCTCATTGCCGGCCTGTCCGTCCGGAAAACTCCGGGTCAGCAGGCCGGAACAGGCCGCGTGCTCCGGCAGCGCCCACGGCGGCGGATTACCCGAATTGTAGACCATGCCCGTCACAAGGGGCCGATCCGGATCTCCCCCGACAAAACTGAGCACCACTTCCTGCCCGATGCGAGGCAGGAACAGCGCGCCGTAGCCGTTGCCGGTCCACGGCTGTGCCACCCGCACCCAGCACGACGAGGTTTCATCCGAGGCACCCTGCCAATGGAACCGGACCTTGCACCGCCCGTGCTGGTCCGTCCAAACCTCTTCACCCTCCTTGCCCGTGACCACACCCGTAAGCGGGCCGCTCATGCGGGACCGTGCGAAAAACGGCAGGGGGCGATAACGGGCGGAAGCGGGCACAGCGGAAACATCCGCCAGGAAACGCCCGGTTTCGGCAGTGCCGTTACCGGGGAACGATGCCGTAAAACGGACTTCCGTAGCCACCCACCGGGCATTCACCTGCCCGTCGGGGTGACCCTTCACTGCAAAGGCGCATCCTGCGGACAGCCCCGGACAGGAAGAGCGCCCGCGCAGCTTGAATCCTCCCGACTCGCACGCGTCCAAGCGGATAGCGGCGAGCCCTTCGCCGGACTGCTGATCGATATGCCCGCCCAACGGATAGCCGAGGCAAGGGAACCCTTCTCCCGCGGACGCGGCAAGGCTGGTTTCAGGGGTCAGCGGATTATAGTCATCCACGGAACAAGAAGCCGCAGCAACCTGCCGTGACAGCGAAAGCTCAAAAACATGCGCAGAGGGTTCCGTGGGCGGCCCCCCCTCCTTGTCCTGCGCGTCGGGAAGCCATTCCAGCGTCGCACCCTGCGGGCAATCCGCGAAAACGTCGGGCGAATCGGCCATGACCAGCGTGTGCGCGGACTCGCTGTGCTCGAAAAAGTACACAATCCCGGCCTCCGCCATAAGCCGGCTCAGGAAGGCGAACGACGTTTCGCCATAACGGACGGTGTACTCCTTTGCCGGATAGGTTGAGGAAAGGGCATTGCGGATATGCCCGAATCCAGCATCAGTGCAGACTTTGGTGACGATTTCCGGCACGCTCATATTTTGGAAGACAGCGCAGGTACGTTCCTGATCAAGGCGCAGGAACCACGGGCGCAGCTCCAGCGTATACCGGGCGGAGCGCACAGTGGACGGCCCCTGTTCGGCACGGAACACGATGCCGTTGAGCGGACGCGCCGAGCCGTCGGGCATGGGCAGCCGTACGGTATACGGTTTGCCGATCAGCGCCGCCAGATCCGGCTGCTCGTCAGGGTAATGTTCCAGCACGTAACGAAACGGACGGGAAAGGGCCTCGTAACCGGTGAGGGTAGCGGCGGGCATTCATTTTCTCCAGGCTCAGGTAATATAGATAGAGGCATAGTGTTCGACTTCATAGATTTGAAAGACGAATTCAAGCATTGTTACCAGTTCTGCCTGTCCGAGGGCCTTGAACATCCCTAAATTCGGGTCAAACAGGTACAAACCGGAAGGGGTCTGTGCCAACGCGATCGCATGTCCGGCCTCCACCGGATATTTTATGAACAAGATCTTCTCCCGTACAGTAAAACGCATCCGAAGGAGTATAAAAGCACTGGGAGGCGTCCCCGCGCCGGAGACAAGCTTGCCGACGATTGAGGCGGGAGCCCCCATATGATTGGAGAGCTTCATCACCGGTTCAACCGTAAAGCCGGGACAAGAAAACCAGCCTGTCCCGCCCATAAGCTCATGGAACGTGTGCTCCACATTGATCTTGTCCCTTTCCTCCTCGGAAATGCCCGCCCGATCCTCATTGAAGTCCGAATACGCTTTCTGTATGGCGACAAGCGTATCCAGTTTATTGTAATCAGATATGATTTTAAAACTGTCCTCTGGAATTTTTCCGCTCAGGCAGCCGAGAATAAAACATGACGACAGGGCATAGCAGATGCCTTTGCTGCCCGCGTGCGCCGCATCGAGTTTCAAAAGAAAGCCTTGATCAAAAGAGCAAATACTTTGAGAATATTGTACAAACTTCATGACGATCTGCTCAACACCCATACTTCCTCCCTGTGCCCCCTTGCCTTTCCAGCACGATTTCACACCCCATGTCCCCCAGATACCAGCGGACCAGCGCGAGCAGGTCTGCGCGGCACGTTCCGGCGGGAGGGGGCAGAAACATCCGGCGCTGTGCCTCCGTCAGCGGGCCGAGGCGCAGGGTGATCCCCGCCGAAGCGTCAAAAACACGGCTTCCGAGCAGGGCCGTGCTTCCGAGCCGGGCATTGCCCGCATCCCTTCCGCCAAGGCGGGTGAGATCTTCCTCGGGCAGATCGATCCATGCGCCGCGGAACGGTTCTACGCGGGCTTCAACCCCAAAGGCCGCCTTCACCAGTTTTTCCAGCCCTGCCGCGGATCGCGGCTGCCGGGCCCATACGGCTGCGCAGGACCGGAACAGCGCAGCGGGCACATCCCCCCGCCCAGCCACCGGGCCGGGCATGGGCACACCCCGCGCCCGCTCTCCCGTATTGGGAAGACCGGAAACCGCCTCCAGAAACGCGGCAAAGGGGTGAGCCTCCGACGGGCCGTCAGCCCGCAGTTCAGGGCACAACGACGACGCCATATCCCGCCACAGATGCAGGAGCCTGTTGTGGAACAGATCCAGAAACTCCTGAAATGCCGGGTCCCCGGCCCGCATCCGCTCCCGCACCAGCAAGGCCACATGCGGCGGCAACGGCCCATCCATGCCCGCCAGCCCAAGCAGATTCACATCAAGGCGCGGAGCCCCGCCCTCCGGGAAGGCCACGCCGCGGACCTCCCCCGCGGGGATGCTGTCCGAAGCCGGGACGCCCCAGTCCATACGGCCTTTCCATGCCTCAAGAATCGCACTCGCCTGCCAGACGTCGAAACGCCACGGCGCGGACCGAAAGCGCGACAGGGCATCGCCGCCTAGAGCAGCGGAAGCGCGCCGGATCGCAGAGGCCATCTGTGCCACGTCCCCTTACGGTTACAGGTTTTCAGCACAAGCTGCGTAAACGTGTTGATTCCGGCGTACAGCCCGAAGAACACGTCGAGGACCTCCGCGAACAGGAACGCGCTGCCTCCGGTGAAGGCGTCCTCGTCGAGCGTGAGCGTCAGCCGGGTTCCCCTCGCCGCACAGCCCGGAGCGGAACGCAAGGGGCGAATGAGCGGCTTGGCACACAACCCGTTCACGCCGGCGATCTGGCGCTGCGCAAAAGCGTCGCGCGGAGGCGCGTACAGGCGGAGCAGCTCACGCAGGACATTGTCAGCATCCGGCCCGCTCAAAGAAAGCTGGTGGAGGCTGAGATGGGAAACGAGCTTCCACAGTTCGCCGCCGAACATGGGCGGATCGTGCTGTTGCGAAGGAGGGCCGCAGAAGCGGATAGCCGCCGTGGGCATGTCCGTATCCCGCGTCAGTTCGCCCTGACGCCAGCGCTCGGCGGCACGGTGGCGGTTCGTGCACAATACCCGCGCGGAAGCCACCCACGGCCGAGCCGTCTCCGGGCGGAACGCCGCTTCCTTGAAATGCAGAAACACGTCCGTCCCTATGCCGTCCAAAGATGGCTTCCTGCGCAGGAACCACATCAGGGACGGCGGCGCATCCCCTTCTCCTGAAAGAGAAAAATACGGCATGACCGAAGAATGTTTCCCTCCCTCCAGAGCGTCCACAGCGATCACGGAATGGACTTCCGTACTGTCCCGGTGCCGCAGATCCGGCACGAGCAGATGTCCCGAGCGCTCGTGATCCACCCGGATGGGTTCCGCCATGCGCTCGAACAAGTTGACCACAGGTACGGCGCAGGTGCGGAACAATCTTGAGGAAACCGTTTTCGGCGGCGGCGCGTCCACGGGGAACAGGAGATCGAAGCCTGACAAATCCCCGAGTTCCCGCCGACGCTCCAGCCCTCCCACCTCCCAGAACAGCAGGTGTTCGGGATAGGCAAAATACTCCTGCAGCAACTGGTATCCGGGCAGAGCGTAGGCGGATTCGGGGAACAGACGCCCGCCCGGCTCCAAGCCCGCATGACACAGGGCCTCCCGGCCAAGGGAGAGCGCCCTGGGCCTTGCGGCCCCGGCGTCGTCCGCGAGAAAGACATCCCTACACGCGCCGTGCACCCATTCGTGCATGGGAAAAGTCGCAAACCGATCACCGCCAAGGTGGAGAGATAACGAGGGCAATCCGAACTTTGCCAGCGAAAGCCCCGCGATACCCTCGATCCGCAGGCACAGGACACCGGGCACGCCCTGCGCCGCAGCGGGCATCCAAGACGCCGGAGGGATGATGGAAGCCCGTACAACCTTCGCGGGATGCAACGTCAAAGGCCGGGCCGTCCGCCAGCGCAGCACGCCGCCGCGTTCGTCGCGGTTGTGGATCGACGTGTGCGCCGGAATGCCGAATCCGTCCGGCAGCCCGGCCACGCCCGCCGGATTGGGGATGAATTCCGCCACGCCCACAGACGGAATCGGGCAGACGAACTGCGGATACGCTTCTATGCCGGAGTTCCCGCCGCCGATGACGGCTACATGCTTGCCTTGGTAG
>OGXP01002551.1_pt1 | contig 11542 bp, 9 predicted proteins | sample 1576351 | NCBI WGS metagenome assembly OGXP01 (sample SAMEA3541517, study PRJEB24748) | human gut metagenome | biome: human gut; feature: human-associated habitat; material: faeces | place: China | collected 2012
TACAGGAAATATTTTTGAAAAAATTGAAAATATACAAATGTTTTTAGAAAATCATTTAAATTTAAGCAGTGAATTTGAAAAATTTCAAAGAAAAGATATTTTAGAAATTCCTACACTTGCTTTAAGAGAAGGGATTATAAATGCCATTGTTCATAGAGATTATTCAAATCAAGGGAGAGATATTAAAATAGGGATTTATGATGATATAGTTGAAATAGTATCTCCTGGAGGACTTCCAAGCACTTTAACCATTGAACAGATTTATTCTGGTAGGTCAGAAATAAGAAATAGAGTTTTAGCAAGAATTTTTAAAGAATTTAACTTCATTGAAAAATGGGGCAGTGGTATAAATAGAATGATAAATCTTTGTAAAAATGCTAACTTAAAAACTCCTGAGATAAAAGAAACAGGAGATTCGGTGGTATTAACCTTTTATAGAGCTAATTCTATACCGGATAGTGCCGGATTAATGCCGGATAATGCCAGATTAGTGCCGGATAGTGCCAGATTAAATAATTTGTCTGAAACGGAAGAAAAAGTATTTAATCTAGTTTCAGATAAGACAACAAGAAAAGAAATACAAAATAAATTATCATTAAGTGAAAGAACAATAAGAAAAGTATTAAATACTTTACAAGAAAAAGATTTAGTTGAAAAAATAGGAAAAGGACCAGTAACTTATTATAAGAAAAAATAAAAAATGTATGTGACATAAATAATGGATTTTTTAGGGTATGCTTTATAGAAACTCTTGAAAAAATTTGTAACAATCGTTCAGGAGATTAGAAAATATTGAAACAAAAAAGATTTTGAGAGGAGAAACTAAAATGGACGATTTAGAAAAATTATTAAATAAACAATTAGAAAATGAAGAATTTAAAAAAGAATGGGAAGAATTTCAACCTGAATTACAGCTAATGAAAAAAGTTATAGGAGAAAAAATAAAACAAAATATTTCTCAAAAAGAATTGGCTGATAGAAGGGAAACAAAATAAATTGTACTGCACTAAAATCTTAGATAAGACGGAGAGTGCAGTACACTTAATAATATAGATTGAGTTCTTGTTATCCGGGTTTCAGAAAGCAGAACAGAAACATGAACAGTCTACAGGGCTTCAAGTTGTATATAATCAGTTATTGTGAATATAATTTTTCAATTACTTTTTTCATCAAAAATTAATTGTCCTATAAAATTATGTATTATTAAAATATTTTTTACTATAAAACTATATCTTAATTAACTTAGAAAAAAATGATTCTAAGCTCAATCAGAATTAAAAAGCCTGTATGAATTTAAAGATTATAAAAATCTTCAAACCATACAAGCATTTAAATTATTTTGTATTATACAAAAAATTATTAATCTTTTCTTGTTTGGGAATATTCAAGAGCTTTCTCTTCAAGAAAAATAAAATTACAACATTTATTCTAAAAAAGCAACTGTTGTAAGAAAATAGTCTATATTATTAATAATACCGGGAAAATATTTTCTCTCAATTTTTTGTAATGATATATTTTTAATATAATTGAACTCCTTTTTATCTAATGATTTTATTCCATAAAATATATTTGCTTGGAATATCATCACATAACCAAACTTTATTTTCTGAAATATAAAATTTATGTCCTATTTTCTTAAGTCCAGTTATATCTATTGGAAGAATAATTACTTCTCCATGCCTTTGTCCAACATTTTTGGCAGTTTCAATATCTGAAGATAAATGGACATACTGCCTGTTTCTTTTTAAAATTCCTTTTTCTCTGATACTTTCTAAAAACTTAGTGGCAGTTCCATGATACAAAATTTCTGGTGGAATCATTTCTTTAAGATTTAATTCAACTTTAATAGAATGTCCTTGATTGGCTCTTATTTTGGATTTATCTTCATTAAAGCTATATCTTTTTTTATTATTTTCTCTGACTATTCTTTCCAGTATTTCTATATCAATATATCTTTCAGAAAGTTTTACTTTTTCTATCAGTTCTTTTACATCAGCCCAGCCGTTTTTATCTAAAGTTATTCCTATGGTTTCAGGTTTATGTCTAAGAACAAGACTTAAAAATCTTCCTAGTTTTATATCATCTATCTTTCTCATAATTTCCTCTTATAAATTCCCCTATCCCACCCATTTATCAGTTAATGTCTGGTAAAAAATTCTAAAAAATACATTGTACTCATGTAACAATACTGAGTATAACTTTAAAGTTTAGGTTACTCCGTTAAACCTCTTTTTCTATTAGATTTTTTTGTCAGTTCCATTCTCCACTGACCGGAGATAACATTCACCCTGATAAATACCTTTTTTATTAATTTTCTAATTCTGTTGTCCAGTTTAATTCCTGAATTTTCATATCAGTTTCTCTTAAAGCTTTTGAAAGTTTATCTATTTCCTTTTGCTTTTCACTAATATTTACTGTACTCAAAATTTTTACTTCAGTATTTGAATATCTGTTTATTTTTTCGCTGGCTTCTCTTAAAAACTCTCTCTTTACAGAAAGATTTAATGCTAAGACATCTCTTTCTGCAATTAAGCCTGTAATAGTTTTATCTCCATAAAAAGTTTTACAGTTTGTTCTATTTATTTTTTTTATAAGAACTTCAAGCTCCGATAAACTAGAATTTAATTCTAATAATAGATTTTCAGGATTTTCAGATGGCTCTTCCCCTTCTTGAACTTTAGAATTTCTTAAAAGTCTTTCTTTTAATTGAAGTATTCTTTTCTTTAAATCAGCTCTAATATTTAATGCTTCTGCCAGTTTCATTTAAATCCTCCTTATTTGTCAATTTTTTTATTAAGATAAACTCAATGTTTACAACATTTAACTTTTCTATTAAACTTTTTTTACTATAAAACTATATCTTAATCAACTTAGAAAAAAAAGATTCTAATTCCTTAAAATTAGGAGAAATCTTTAAACACATATCTGTAAAATTTGAAATTACAAGAGCATTTCTAAAATATAAGGAATTTTCTATAAATATGCTTTCGTTAAGATTATATCCTTTATTTTTTAAATATTTTATCATAAATATAGCTGTTGTTCTTGTATTTCCTTCAACAAATGGGTGAACCTGCCAAATTGCTGAAGTAAACCTTGAAATTTTTTCTATTTGCTCTTCAAAAGATAATTTATTATAATCATTTTTTTCTTCTTCATCAAAATCATATTTTAAATATTCCATTAAATTTTGATAATCTCCATATACTATACTTTTACCATTTAAAATATCTTCTTCTTTGCTAATATTGTAATCTCTAAAAACTCCTGCATAGTCTTTTATAGAATTTTTAAAAACTCTTTGAAATAAATGTTTATGAATAGTTTTTAAATAGGCAGGATTAAAAATAAAACTATCATCTTCTAAAAGTTCTACAATCCTTACAGAAACAATATCACATTCTCTAGTATTTCTTTCCTCTTTATTCTTTAAATCTTTATTTTCATAATATTTAAATAAGTTTTCTTCTATTTCTTTAAAAGAAATTTTACCATCTATATGTTGAGCTGCAAGTTCTCTTAAATACAGTGAAGGATTTAACCTGTCAACTTTATTTAAACCTATTGCTATTTCCCAATTATTTCTTTTTAAATTCTTATTTTTTTCTATCTTTACTACTTTTTCTAATGCCGGCAAAAGAACTTTCCTGTATCTTTCATTTAAAAAAGTTTTATAAAAGTTTTTCATAAGAAAACTCATAATTTTAATCCCATTGTATTCTTCAGGAATTTCATCTATTATTTTATTAATTTTCTCCATATCAATTTTAGGAATATTTCTTAATATGGCTTTCTGAAGGGAATCTGATATTTCTTTTAAAAATTTGTCCTCTTCAGTATCTTCAAAATTAAGATTATTACCTCTTAATGACAGATTTCTTATAACTTTTACAGAATCTACCATTTTTTCCTTATAAATATATGGAGTTCTTCCATTCATCAGGATTTGTTTTAAATTTTCAAGAGTTTTCATCATTTTCTCTTCACTATGTTTTGGAAAAAGAGAATTTCCATTATCATATACTGGAGCTAAAGAAATTTTATTTTCACTTTCCAAAACAAAAATTCCCCAATTTCCATTATGCCTGTCATTGTTATTGATGAAACAGTCTACTATAAACATATCCCAAAATCTTTCTTTAATTTCTTTAATATTTTTTAAATTTTCATTATGTTCAAAAACATAAATTAATTCTTTTAGTTCAATATAATAGGAAGATTCTGTATTTCCTATTAAATCTTCTCTGCTTTTTTCATATTTTCCTAAGTTTTCATTAAAGACATTTTTCATTTCATAGAAGCTGTTATTCAGCTTAAAATCTTTACAAGCAGTAACTAAAATATCATTGTATATCCCTAATTCTGTTTCATGGACAGGTATTCCCATTGATTTATATATTTGTGAACCAATATACTCTGATAAAACTCCTGTTGTATAAGAAATATCTACATTTTCAAAATTTTTTGTAATTTTGGGAAATTTTAAAAACCATTTAGTCCCATCACTTTTATAAAAAGCTTTTTTAGTTCCTGCATTTCCTCCATAAAAAGAAAGAGCAGGTTTCAAATTATCATATATTTCCAATTTAATCATAGTTAATCTCTCCATTATATATTTATTAAAAATCAAATATATGTTTTACCAAGATTTCCTTTTCTTCAGAATACTTTATTTTATACTTTTCTTTCAATTTTCCATATTTAAAAAGATTATGATATTTTGTAAAAAAAGTATTTAAGATTTCATCATCTTTCTCTGTAAAATTTTTTAAGTAAACATCATTACCATGAAAAAATTCATATTTTTCCTTTGAAATATATGGAGCAACTTCTTTTTCCCATAGCTCAAAAAAAGTTTCCTTTCTTTTATTTACATCTGCTATAAAAGATAATTCTAAAGTTTCCTCTTTTTTATTTAGCTCTATAATATCATTAAATAAAAATCTTATTTTTCCATCTAACTTTTCAATATGGAAATGCCCGCAGAACCATTTTTTATATTCTAATCTGCTTTCTATTCTTTGCAGCCATTCTTCAGTAGAAGTATCTATTTTGTCAAAATCCAATATTTTACTAAAAGTTTCTTTTGGTCTGTAATTAAAAGGACAAGTATGACTAAAAACATAATCTACTTTCCAATTACTTTTTTCTAATTGATTTTCTACATAATCTTTTATTCTTTGATTTGGCTGTTCATTAGCGAACCACTGCCAGTTATTTGCCAATCTATAATATTTATCTGTACTATATGCACCACCTGCTGCAATACATTTAAAACCATTAAAATTATAAATTTCTCCGTCTTTAGCAAAAATCAAATTATCAAATTCTTTTTCCATATAGACTTTTGCTCCAAATTTTTCTACCTCTTGATAAGTTCTTATGGCAAAAGGTCGCTGTTCGTGATTTCCATGAATACAAAACAGAGTAATAGGAAGTTTATTAAGAGAATGTTTTACAGACCAATCTTTTATCCCACCAAAAAAATTAACCCCTACATCTCCAAGAATAATAATTACATCTTCTTTTGTTGTTTTATTTTCTTTGCAGAATAATTTTATTCTTTTAAAATCTCTATGGGTATCACCGGTAATATAAAACATATCTTTCCTCCTTTCCTGCTCGCTAATATTAATTCTCTTTTTTTAATTTTCTCTTTTTATCTCTTTCAAATTTAAATATTTTTCCATCAACATAAAAATTATTTTCTTCTACAGCACTTTTATTTTTAAAATCTAAAATAAAACCTATTAAAACAGCTAATTCAACTGTATCAATTTTTGCCATTTCAAATACAGCACCTAATCTAATCATTCTGCTGTACTCTTTCTTACTAAAATTCATTTTTTCTTTTGATTTTTCTACAATATTATTTTTCAATTTTTTAGCTTTTTCTTGTCTTTCAGCTTCTTTTTCAATTAAAACTTGTTTTCCTATAGTCATATATTGCTCTAATTTTAGAGGATTAATTTTAGAAAAGGATAAGCAATATCCTATAAGAGTTTCTTCTTCAATATTATCAATTTCAGCATATTTAAAAATATTTCCCAATATAAAAAGATGTACAGCTCTTTTTTTCCGTTTAGCTTTATTTTCTTTTATTTGCATTATTTTTTCTTTTCTTTCTAGTTTTGCTAATTTTTTTGATAAATAATTAACTCTTTCAGAAAGTTTAGCCAATTTTGTCATAAAAATTCAACTCCTCATAAATTATTTTACAAAGAGAAGCCTTGTTCAAATACATTTTTTTGTTTCTTCTTCCATCTATTTTCATCTTTATCTAAAATTTGGAAGCCTCCTCCACCTCCATTTTCATCTTCATCATCTTCCATTCCTATACCAGAACCAATATTGCTGTTATCATAGTAAGGTTTATAGTTAGAATTTTGTTTTTCATCTTTAGATATATATTCAATTTCATTTTTTACTCCGGAAGCAATAAAATTTTTATCATTATTTTCATAGACTTCATTCTTAATTTGTTTCAATTCTTCTTTTAAAGAAGAAATTAGACTGCTTCCAAGTGATTTGATTTCTTCGACAGTATTTTTAAATTCATTTTTATTTTTTAAAGCTAAAATACCATTATATTCAGTTTTTAAATCTTCCATTTTTGAAACTAAATCTTTTTTTTCTTTTTTAATTTCTAATTTTTTCTTAATTTCATAGAATTTTAAATTCTTTTCTTTTTTATTCAAACTTTCAAATCTATCAGCTATTACTTTATATTCTTTTGCAACAATAAAATATCTTCCCTTACTCAATTTGTTAAGAGCAGTATTTGAAATTTTTTCCTTTGTAAAAGAGTTTTTCAAATTCTTTATAATATTTTCTTTTTTCTCTAAATTAACCTTTGATAAATTAGCTTTAATTGAATATTTTTCTAAAATTTTATATGTTTCTTTTTTATTAATAGGAGTTTCATTTATTCTGTTTCTTACTAAATTAAGTTCTACTGATAACAGCTTTTTATCAAGCAGAGCTTTTTCAATAAGTCCTCTGTATTTTTTCTCCATACTTTCAGTAATATGTGCTATTTTTATCTGGAAATTTTTATTTGAATACTTTTCTTGGAAAGTTTCTAATTCTTTTTTAGCAGTTAGATATTTTTCTTTTAAAATTTTATATTCTTTTTTCATTTTTTCATTTTCTTGTGGAGAACTTCCAGTTTTATAAATAACATTTGGTTCTAAAATTTCTAATCTATTCCTAAGATTTTTATAGTTATTACTAATCCTATAATATTCTCCTTTTGAATAAATATTCATAGCACTTTCATGTAACTTTTCTTTATCTAAATTTCTGTTATAAGAGTTCAATTTTCTATTTAACTGCTTAATCTCAAATTTACATTCAATCATTCTCTCAAGGTTAGAGTTGAACTCTTTTTTAAGAAGAGATTTATCAAATTTTTCTTCTCCAATTTTTTCTTTTATTTTATCAAGTTCAACTTTAAATCTCTCTTGATTTACCATATATCTTTCAAGAGATTTTTCTAAATTATTCTTAATTTCATTTTTAGTTTCAAGGAAATTATCTAACTTTAAATTTTCAAAAGAAGAATTTATTTTAGCTGTTATTTCTGCTAAATTTTTATAAAATTCTTCTGAGCTGACCTCTATATTTCTATTTTTATTTTGCTCATATCTGTCTATTAAATTATCTCTCTCAATTAACAGATTGTAGTGTTCAGGAGCATTAATCTTGTAGACTTCTCTTTCAAGATTTTCTTCCTGAAGCATGAAACGAGTTTTGTAAATTTCTCTTTCAAGCATATTAAAATTAGCTTCAACATTGCTGAAGTCATCAAATGTATAATTATCCTTTTGAAGATTGTATGTTAAATCATTAATATTGTTCTCAATTTCATTGTATAAACCATATTGTTTTTTGGCTTTTTGAGAGTTAAGATAAAGCTCTTTTCCTTTGTTGTAAATGTCTTTATTCACCAGATAATCATTGTACTGGTCTAACTCATTAATAGACATTTTATCCTTATCTTTTTTCAAAAGATAACCGGGAATATTAATAGGTTCTCTGTCAAGAAATTTAGCCTTTTCAAAGTCTCCGTTTTCTAACGCTTCTTCTTTTTGAGCCTTCAAACTTTTACAGCTTACTTTCTCAATTCCCTTAGCTTCTAAATGCTTATTAAGAACATCTTCCCAGCTCTGTCTTATCTGTAAAAGTTTATATTTTTTCCCCCAAATTTCATCTTTTTTAGCTCCTCCATTTGCAGGATTACGCCAGTTAGCATATTGGAAATATTTCTCCAATGGTCTTTCAATTCCATCAATAGTTCTTTCTGAAAACATAAGGTGTGCATGAACATTTTTTATTCCTTTTTCACTGCTTTCTTTGTCGTGAATAACTACAGAATAATAATGATTTTTTCCAATTTCTTTTTCGATAAATTCATTCACAAGTTTTATATTTTCTTCAAGAGAAAGTTCATGTGGAAGTGTCAGCTTAAATTCCCTATAAGTTCTTGATTCTCTTTTTCCAATTACAGGTTCGTTTTCATCTGCACATTTCCAAAATTCACGAGGAGTAATTCCTTCAGGCATGAAATTATTTTCATAAGCAATTTCATTTTGTTTGTATGAATATTTTCCCTCTCCACGGATATAATCGCTGTGCGGAGAAGCAGAACCAATGTGTCCATGACTTGTGTTCATTCTGTATATTGCCATCTGGGTAATACCTCCTTTTAGAATTTGTGCAAAGCACACCGCAGGTCAACGAAGTGCTGGGGAATGCAAGGGGAAAACTTGCCACGCAGTATCTTAAAATTTCCCCTTTGGAAATTTTAAGATACGTAACCGTGCCTTGTCAGGATTTTTTGGCTCTCGATTTTTGGTTTTTCAGAAAATCTGAACCTCAAATCGAGAGCTTATTTTCTTTATTATACAAAAAATTATTCATCAGTTTCAATCTTTTTTAAAAATTTTTATTCTTAAAATATACCATAAAAATATAAATACTTTTTTATTTTTTACACAAAAAAATAAACTCATTTGCATTTAATTATACTATTTTTTATTAAAAAAAAGTTTTTATAAAATAATCCTCATTTAGTTATACTACTTTTCATTTTTTATAAATTTTTTTAGGATAATTTTTACTTTTTTTACAAAAATTGGTATAATCAAATGAGGATAAAAAGAGAATAAATTAAGATAGTATAAGTTAATGTTGATATAAAAAAGGAGATTCATTATGCAACTAAAAACAAAAAATAAAATGGAAGTAATGAGCGAAACAAAAACTGAAATTGTTATTGATAATGGAACTTTTGAAGAAACAATAGAAACCTCAATAGACCTTCCTGAATTGAATTTAGTTCGTATGGATATGAATGTTATTGAATACCCTTTATTCTCTAAAAATAAAAGAAGAAAAGTTAATCAATCTATCAGATATAAATTAAATGGAAGAACAGATAAGTACATTGAAGTGAAACCTATTGCAGGTGAAACTATTCCCGGAGATTTTGAAGAAAAAGTTTTTATAGCTCTCATCAGCGTCATGAGAAAAAATAATTACAGTAGAAATTTTGCTGTTACTATCTCTGAAATAGCAGATAATATGAAAGTATCTGCATACTCTAAAAAAGCAATTCACAATCAGATAAAAATGGCATTAAAAAAATTATCTGAAACATCATATACTTTTAAAGATTCACTTTATTCTAGTATAAAAAATGAGCTTTTGACAGATACAATTATAACCAATATGATGAGTGTTAGAATTATTTCTAAAGCAGACGCAAGAGTGGAAGAAAAAGAAAAATATTTTAGAGATGGAAGGATAAAAGAAATTTATTTAATAGCCATTTCGCAGCATTTTTATGACAATATTATAAATAAAGGATACCTAGTTTTTGATTCAAATTTACTGCTTAATATTGGAAGTTCTATAGCCAGAGCAATCTATATGCTTATAACAAAATTAAGATTTAATAATTTCAGTTATAAGATTGGATTAATAAGTTTAGCAGGAAGAATTCCTTTAAAAGTAGATAAAAATAATATTGGTAGAAGTGCCAAATCAATAGAGAAAGCTTGTGAAGAGTTAAAAGACAAAAAACTTATAGAAGATTTTAAATTTATAAAAAATCAAAATTGGGAAAATGCAGAAATAGAATTCTTTTTTACTGAAGAACATAATAAAATAAAACAAGATAATTTTTATGTTGAAAAAGATATTTTCAAAGAACTTTATCTTAATGTTCAGGATATTAATTCTGAAAATATTTCTGAAAATTTTTTCAACTCTCAAAATTCAAATGGAGCTCCTGAAGAAAATATAGAAAAAATTTTAAATGCTTTACCAGCAAAAGCAAAACAGCTTAAAACTATTAAAAACTTAATATATAACAGCATTATTCAGTATGATTTTGATAGAGTTTTAAGAGCTGCAATATATACTAGAGAAAAGAATCCTAATAAGGTTTATGGATATTTTAAAAAAGCTATAAGTTTTAATTACGGAGTTTCGATTTCTTTAAAAAAAGAACATAAAAAAGAGAAAAATGCAGAGCAACATAAACTGAATTTAGAAAATTTAAAAAGTAATATGATAGTAAACTATTATCCTTATTATGAAATTTTTGAAAAATTAGATTTGAATGTTCAGAAACAAATTTGTAATATGATAATTAAAGAAAGTATTCTAAGAATTGAAAATAATAGTTCCTTAAATGAAAATTTTAAAAATATGTTTATTGAAAGTATTCATAAACAATTTGAAGTTGATAAAAAAAGATTAGTAAATGAGTTTTTGGAAAAAAATAAAGATAAATTTGAAAATTTATTAAATAAAAAATCTGAATCTCAAAAAATAGAAGAAGAATTAAATATTCAAGAAAAAAGATTAGATAATATTTCAAATTCTAGCAAAAAAGATTTATTAGATATAACTAACATTAAAGATTATATAACTAAAAGTATTGAAGGATATGCTGCTATTATTTTATTGGATATAGAAACTGAAAAAAATTTAAGAAAAGAACTATCACTAAAAATAATTCCTTTAATGATGGAATCACCTTTATCCAAAAAAGATGTAGATGAAATTATAAAAGAAGAAATAAAAAAATTGTAGAAGGGCTGAAAATTTTCAGCCCTTTTGTTATTGTTGTTTTTTTTGTTTATTGTTTATATATTGTTGGTTATTTTTTTGAAAGAAAATTTTTTAATTTCTCCTTTATTTTCAATGAAAAAAAATCATAAATAAGAGAAAAAATAAAAAACATTTAGTTATACCATTTTTCCTCATTTAATTATACTATTTATTGCATTTTCTTATACCTTTTTTGTCATTTCCTTATACTACTTTTCCTCATTTGATTATACCAGTTATTAGAAACATTAAAATATGTGTTAAAAACGATTTTAGACGGTCTAAGAATGTTTTAAAAAGTATTTTTATAATAAAAGGTGGTATGAAAGGTGCAAAAAATAAAAAATTCTTTTATCTCTATTTTTTTAAATGCATACGACGGAGTTAGAGTGCCACTTGCGTCGGTGAAAATTGCGCCACC
>OGXP01002558.1_pt1 | contig 11492 bp, 10 predicted proteins | sample 1576351 | NCBI WGS metagenome assembly OGXP01 (sample SAMEA3541517, study PRJEB24748) | human gut metagenome | biome: human gut; feature: human-associated habitat; material: faeces | place: China | collected 2012
AATAAATTTTATCATAGAAAGTAATTAATTTACAGAAATAATTTCATACTCTCAATTACATAGCTTTAATTTTTTTTATTTCTTCTATAAGAAGAGGGATAACTTTTACAGCATCTCCAACTATACCAACATCTGCAACATCAAAGATAGGTGCATCTTCATCTTTATTTATTGCAACAATATATTCTGAACCTATCATACCTGATAAGTGCTGAGTTGCTCCGGAAATTCCGCAGGCTATATATAATTTTGGAGAAACAATTTTTCCAGACTGACCAACTTGATGAGAACGAGGAATCCATTCATCTTCAATAGCAGGTCTTGTTGCTCCTACAACTCCTCCGCATACATCAGCAAGTTGTTTTACAAGTTCAAAGTTTTCTTTTGTTCCCATTCCTCTTCCACCGGAAACAATTACATCAGCTTCTTCAAGATTTACCTGTTCACCGATTTCTTTTACAACATCAATTATTTTTGTTAAAAGTGCCTGAGCCGGTACTTCTATATTTTCTTTTATAATTTCTCCTGTTCTTTCTGGCACAAGATTTTTTGCAAATGCTCCAGAACGGACAGACATAACAACAGGAGCTTCTTTTATAACAACATCATTTAAAACTGTTCCCCCGTAAACAGGGCAAGTCAAAATAAGTTTTTCTCCCTCGCATTTAATATTTAAAACATCAACTGCACACCCAGTTTCAAATCTTTTTGCAACTACAGGCATCAAATCTTTTGCAAATTGTGTAGCCCCTGCCATAATAACAGCAGGTTTATATTTTTTTACAAGCTCTGTAAGAATAGCTCTGTGTGATTCAACTTGAGAATTTTCATTTTCTGCAATTATAACTTTATCTGCTCCAGCTTGAAAAACTGTTTTTGCAGCTTCTTCCAAATCTTTTCCAATTAAAACAGCAGTAACTTCTTCTCCTTTAGCTTTTGCAATTTCATTTGCTTTTCCAAGAATTTCTAAAGCACAATTTATAGGAGCTTTATCAGCTGTTTCAACATATACCATTATATTTTTTGTATCATTAAGTTTCATTCCAATAACCTCCTAAAATACTTTAGCATCTGTCATCATTTTTACAGCTTGTGCCACAGCTTCTTCAGCTGTTTCAGCTTTTATTTTTACACCTGCCTGACGTTTTGCAGGTTCAAAAACTTTGACAACTTCCATAAAACTTTCTGGTTTTTCTGCAGGCTGAAGTTCATCAATAGGTTTTTTTCTAGCCGCCATTTTAGTTTTAATAGTAGGATATCTTGGTTCGTAATTTGGTTTTTGAACTGTAACAACACATGGAAGCTCTGCTTCAATTATATTGTAACCGTCTTCTGTTTCCTGTTTTATTTTTACTTTTCCATCTTCTGTTTCAATATCAACAACATTTGCTGCAGACGGAAGAGAAAGTTCTTCAGCTGCAAGAAGTCCAACTTGGCTTGAAGCATAATCTGTTGCTTCTTTACCAAAGAATAATATATCAAATTTCTTTCCAAGAATATTTTCTATTTCTTCTTTTGCTTTTACAAGATTTTTTGATATTCCTGCAGGGTCAAGTCCCTCTGCACCATCTTCTTTTACAAGATATGCTTTATCTGCTCCTACTGCAAGACAGTTTTTAAGAGAATTTTTTACACTTTCATCTCCTATTGAAACAACAGTGATTTCTCCTCCTGCTTTTTCTTTTAAACGTGTTGCCATTTCAAGTGCATATGTATCAAAAGCATTGACAATCTCAGTTACTCCGTCAAAATTAGGTTTTCCAGTTGATGAGTTAAGAGATATTTCAACAGAATCATCTGGAACTTGTTTTATACAAACTAATATTTCCATAATTTTATATCCTCCTCAACTTATCTTCCAATAGTGTTGTTTGCTACAACTATTCTTTGAACTTCATTTGTTCCTTCAAAGATTTGGAATATTTTTGCATCTCTTAATAATTTTTCAACAGGATATTCACGGCTGTATCCATATCCTCCAAAAATTTGGATAGCTTCAGAAGCAACTTCCATTGCTATGTCAGAAGCATAACATTTAGCTATTGCAGATTCCATGCTGTGAGGTAATCCCATATCCATTTTTGTTAAAGCATGAGCAACCATTTGACGTGCTGTTTCTGTTTTTATCTGCATATCAGCAATTTTAAATTGAATTGCCTGATTTTTAATAATTGGTTTTCCAAATTGAATTCTTTCTTTACCATATTTTATAGCTTCGTTTATTCCTCTTTGTGCAATACCTGTTGCTACACAACCCATCCAAGTACGAGCTTGGTCAAGAGTTTTCATTGCAATAGAAAATCCTTTTCCCTCTGCACCGATAAGATTTTTAGCTGGGATACGGCAGTCTTCAAGAACAACATCACAAGTATTTGAAGTACGGATACCCATTTTATCTTCTTCTTTACCTGTGCTTAGTCCAGGTGTTCCAGCTTCAACAAAGAACATTGATATTCCTTTTACTCCAGCAGTTTTATCAGTCATTGCAGTTACACAATAGAAAGAAGCAACAGCACCGTTTGTTATGAAGCATTTTCTTCCGTTTAAAACATAATAATCTCCATCTTTAACTGCTGTAGTTTTTCCTGCACCTGCATCAGATCCTGCACCTGGTTCAGTTAAACAGAATGCTCCAAATCCTCCCTCAAGAATTAAATCACATGCACGTTTTTTAAGTTCGTCAGATCCTGCAATAAGAACTGGTTTCATTCCAAGTCCGCTGGCTGAAATTGTTGTTGCAAATCCTGCATCTGCTATAGCCATTTGTTCTATAAGAGCTGCAACATCAACTCTGCTAAGTCCTGGTCCTCCATATTCTTCCGGAACTTCCAAAGCGTGATATCCTTGTTCTATTGCTTTTTCATATATTTCTTTTGGCCATTCACCTGTTCTATCATATTCTTTACATTGTTCCATTATCTCTTTTTCACAAAAGTTTTTAACGTCTTGTAATAAATCTTGAGCTTCTTCTGAAATTAAATATGCCATAATATTTACCTCCTAAAAAATAACTTAATTTTATTCTTTTACAAATTCCTTCCTTTATATTATATAAACTTCAGAACCTTATTTTTAAAAAAATCTATTTAATATTATAATTTATAACAAACTTTACCCGGATTTAAAATCATCTTAGGGTCAAATACCTGTTTAATATCTTTCATTAAACGCATACTTGTTTCTCCTGCAAAATCAGCAAGATAGCTGACTTTTCCATATCCTATTCCGTGTTCTCCAGAAATAAGTCCTCCGCAGGCTGCTGCTTCTTTATAAATAATAGTCATAAATTCATGAACTTGTTTTTTAAATTCAGCTTCGTCCATGTCATTTGCACAGGCATAAATATGTAAGTTACCGTCTCCAGCATGTCCAAAACTTTTAATAGTGAAATCAAATTTTTCTTCCAAAGATTTAACAAAAGTTAAATATTTTGCAATTTGATTTACCGGAACAACAACGTCACATTCATCAAGAAGTTTTGTTTCAGCTTCTATTGCTTCAAGGAATGAACTTCTTGCTGCCCATGCATCTTTTTTCTTAGCTGGTGTATCTGCAACAAGAACATCTATTGCTCCTGCTTCAAGCACAACTTCTGAAGCAGCTTCTGTTATTGCTTCAAGTTCTTCCATATTATCTCCGTCAAATGTAACAAGAAGATAAGCTCCTATATCAATTCCTTCAAGTTTTTGAGGGAATACACTCTTTCCAAGATATCTTTCAGATGAAAGAACAATTTCTTTTTCCATAAATTCAAGAGCCTGTGGCTGTAAGTGAGCCATAAAGAATTTTGGAACTGTTGCAATACAATCTTCAAGATTTTCATAAGGAATAATTAAACTTATAGTTTCTTTTGGAGCAGGAATAAGTTTTAAAGTTAGTTCTGTTATTATTCCAAGAGTTCCTTCTGATCCTATCATAAGATTAAGAAGACTGTATCCTGTTGAAGTTTTTGAAACAGTAGCTCCAAGTTTTACAATTTCTCCTGTTGGAAGAACAACTGTCATTGCACGAACATAATCTCTTGTGCAGCCATATTTTACTGCTCTCATTCCACCGGCATTTGTAGAAACATTTCCTCCAAGAGTAGCAAATTTTTCTCCGGGATCAGGTGGATATAATAAACCTTGTTTTTGGGCATCTTCAGCAAGGTCATTTAAAAGAACTCCAGCTTGTACATGAACAACAAAGTTTTCTTTGTCATAACTTAAAATTTTATTCATTTTGCTCATATCTATCATAACTCCGCCGTAAACTGCAACAGCTGCACCTGTAAGCCCGGTTCCTGCACCTCTTGGAATTACGGGGATAGAATTTTCATAACATAATTTTACAACAGCTGCAATATCTTCTGTTGTTGTAGCTTCAATAACTACGTCTGGCATACCTTTTCCATATATAGGCATTTCATCATGTGAATAGTCATCGTTAATGTCGCCGTTTACATGAACTTTTCCCGGAACAATTTTTTTAAACTCATCAACAAGCTCTGGGGTAACTTTGTTATAAATTATTTTTTCCATATCAAATTCCTCCTTGAAATTTTCTATATGATAAACTTTAATTGTTTCCTATTAAACCATTCCAACACCAAAATATGTTACTAAACCATAAATTACTACAAATACAATATAATATTTTATTACTCCTGTAAGCATTTCACTTTCTTTTCCCACAATTCCTGTTGCTGCTGTGGCAACTGCTATACTTTGAGGTGAAATTATTTTACCGGCAGTGCTTCCAATAATATTTGATGCAACCATCCATGTAGGATTCATATTTAAAACTGAAGCTGCACTGAACTGAAGTTTTGTAAAAAGAACTGTACTTGAAGTTGCACTTCCTGTGACAAATGTTCCTATTGATCCAAGAAGAGCTGCAACAAGAGGATAAAAACTTCCTGTAATATTAACTACGAAATTTGCAATGACCTGAATCATTCCGCAGTATCCCATAACTTTTGCAGCAGCTATAACTGACATAATTGTAATTATTGTTTTAGACATCTGCTTTATTGTTTTAAAAAATACAGAAATAATTTCTCCCACAGGACATTTTTGAACAAGTCCGCCGATAAATGCTGCAATTATAATTTGTACACCGGGAGTTGAAAGCCATGCAAATGTATAAGGTGAAGCTCCTTCTCCTGTATAAATCATTACACTGCTTTTGACTGCTGCCAAAGGTTTATTAATAGCAGGAACAAGTGAAGATGTAAATACTAAGAAAAGAAGTACAAATATAAATGGACTCCATGCTACAAATGCCTGTTTCAAGTCAGTATTTGAAATTATTTTTTCTGTTTTTATATTAAAATCTGGATTATTTATTTTTAAAATTTTTGTAAGAAAAATTACAACAGCCATACAGACAACTGAACCGATAATAGAAGGCAGTTCAGAACTTATAAATTTTGCTGTTATATATTGTGAAACCGTAAATGAAAGTCCTGCCATAAGTGTTATCAGCCATATTCCTTTAAAGGCTTCAAGTCCTTTTTTTCCTGAATTTTTTCCGGTCATATAAACAGCCATAAAAGGAACAAGGACAGACATAATTGAAGTTTGAATAATTGTGTATATTGCTATTTCATAAGAATTAAGTCCTGCAATTCCTGCTGCTGTTATTTCCGGAACTCCTATTGAACCAAAAGCAACCGGAGTTGTATTTGCAACAAGACAAACCATTGCAGCAAAGACAGGTTCAAAACCAAGCCCCATTAAAATTCCTGCAGGTATTGCAACTGCAGTTCCAAATCCTGCCATTCCTTCCATGAAAGCTCCAAATCCCCAGGCAATTATCAAAACTAAAATACGTTTGTCTGTTGAAACAGAAGCAAGCATATTTTTAATAATTTCTATATTTTTAGTATGTACAACTAAGTTATAAGTAAAAACAGCAGCTATAATAACAAGACATATGGGCCACACTGCCATTACAAAACCTTCAAGAACTCCAGTCATAACATCTAAACTATTTTGTTTCCAAATAAATAATGCCTCTATAATTGTTATAACCATAGCAAGCGGACATGCTTTGTGTCCCGGCATTTTTAATCCTGTAAGTGCTATGATTAAAAATATAATAGGCAGTACAGCAAGTAAAAACATCAACATATTGTCTACCTCCTAATTGAATTTCAATCATTTTAATATTGGTCCTACCATAAAAAATTGAAAAAATAAAAAAGTTACTCAATATATTGCCATATTATAAAAATATATTTATTGGTCCTACCAAAAATCATGGTAAAAAAAATATAAATTTTATAATAGTTATCACTGATAATATCTGTTACTTCCAATATCTTTAATTGGTCCTACCAAAAATAGAATTAAAAAATAAAAATCAACTACTATAGTTATTGATTTACAGCTTTGATTATATGCTTATTATATCCTTTCTTTTTCTATATGTCCAGTATTTTTTGTAAAAATAAAAAATTTTTTAGAGCTGTAAAGATATAAAATGAATAAAATTCTATAAAAATAATCGAAAAAAATACATAAAAAAACAAGATCATTTTCTTTTGTAATTTGATCCTGTCTTTTTGTTTAACTATTTTGATAAGTAATCATATATTTGAAGTGAAGTTTTAAGCCTTTCATACTTTTTTCTTTGTTTCCTTCAATTACACCTTCCACTATCATTCTGTGTGCCTGGCTAAGTTCTTTATCACCTTTCATTCCAACTATAATTTTTCCACGTAAACGGGGAATATATATATTCATTACTTTTGTAAGAGCTTTATAATTTGTTTTCATATAATCATTATCAGTTGCTTCGATGATAAGATAGTGAATTTTTTTATCATAAACTACAGCTTCTTCTTCACTTTCAGCCTGCTCAAGTTTTTCTAAATAATAAAGAAGATCTTCTTTTATCTCTTCAGGAACTTTTCCTGTAATAAGATTTACCGCTTCCCACTCAAGTGCATATCTAAATTGAGTTATCTGACAGTCATTCATTCCGTTCAAAGTATACATAAAAGACATTATTTCTACAAGTGTTTCTTCAAAATTAGCAGATATAAAATTTCCTGCTCCCTGCTGGCTTGATATTACTCCAACATTCTCCAATACACGAAGCCCTTCTCTTATTGAATTCCTGCTGATATCAAGCATTTTAGCAAATTCTCTTTCAGGTGGAAGTTTATCTCCCAGCTTAAGTTCTCCGTTTAAAACTTTTTCCCATATATATTCATTAACTTTTGAATATGATTTTTTTTGCATTTTGTTCCTCTCTAAAATTCTTTTTATTTTTTCTTTGTTTCAATAAATTTATTCTTTTGTGTTTTATTTCTAACAAAAATATTAGAAGTATAAGTGCAGCTGTGTTAAATATTTAAATTTATAATATTATTATACATTATATATTAAAAAAATAAAATTCTTTTTTATATCTTGTGCTAAAGTAAAAGAAAAAAGACTTAACTTGTTATATAATTTTACAAATTAAACCTTTAATCATTTAAATATATTTTTATAAATTTATCTTTTAGTTTTATCATAGAAAGTTATTTAAAACATTTATTATTTTATTTACAGATTTTTTTCACTCCCTCTGACAAATAATACGAAGCTCTCACTTCCATAAGTGGTGAGTAGTTCACAATTGTTAATATTTTATATAAAATAATTATGATTTTTTATATTTTTTGTTGTATTATATTTTACAATTTGTTTTATAAAAATATGATATAATAAGTTAAGTATTTTTTATTATAATTTCAGGAGGGAAAGTTATGTATATAAGAAAATTTAAAGAAAAAGATGCAGAAATAGTTTCAAAACTTGTAGGTCGTAATCTTTTAGAAGTAAACATTAAAGATTATCCGAAAGAAGATATGATAGAATTTGCAGATTATTATAATCCTGAAACAATAAAAAAAGTTGCTTCTGAAGGACATATGTATATTGCCTGTGAAGATGAAAAAATTATCGGCTGTGGTGCTGTTACAGCTTTAAATGGAGAAAAAGAAAGTATCATTGTCACATTTTTTATTCTTCCTGAACTTCATGGAAAAGGAGTTGGAAAAGCTCTTCTCCAAGAACTTGAAAAAGATGAAATTTTCTTAAGAGCAGAAAGAATTCAAGTTGATGCTTCTCTTACCTCACATATTTTTTATAAAAAAATGGGATATGAATATCGCGGCGGAATAGAAAATTCCTGTGACGGAGAACATTATGAAATGGAAAAATTTAATAAATAACAAAATTATATAATATAAATAAGACTGCTGTATGGTAAAATTATTATCCTGCAGCAGTCTCTCTTTTAAACTTTAGCTTTATTTTTGAAAGCCTATCCATAAATTCCTTTTATATAATTTTTTGTTCTTTCATCTGACGGATCAGAAAATATTTTTTCAGTTTCATTAAATTCTATAAGCTCGCCATCAAGAAAAAAAGCTGTGTAATCTGAAATTCTTTCAGCCTGAAAAAGATTATGGGTCACTATAATTATAGTATATTTTTCAGAAAGATTTAAAAGCATTTGTTCTATTTTTTCTGTATTTTTTACATCAAGAGCTGAACAGGGTTCATCAAGAAGTATAATCTCAGGCTCTGCTGTAAGACTTCTTGCAATACATAATCTCTGCTGCTGTCCTCCGCTCAATTTAAGAGCTGATTTATTAAGTTCATTTTTTACTTCTTCATACAATCCTGCTGTTTCAAGTTTTTCTTTAACTAAACTATCAAGTTCTTTTTTATTGGTCACACCATAATAAACAGGAACATAAGTCATATTTTTATAAATAGAAAAAGGAAATGGTGTCGGTGTTTGAAAAACAAGCCCTATATTTTTTCTTAAATTTTCTTCGTCAATATCTTTTATATTTTTTCCTTTAAAAAATATTTCTCCCTCTATTTTAGGATTTCCCTCTTCACTGATTATCGAATTTAAAGTTTTTAAAAAAGTTGTTTTCCCGCAGCCAGACGGCCCTATTATAGAAGTAATTTTATTCTTTTTTATATTAATATTTATGTTCTTTAAAATTTTTTTATCTTCATAAGAAACAGAAAGATTTTTTATTTCAAGAATATTTTCCAATCTTATCACTCCTCATTTTTCTTTTTTATAAAAAAATTACATAAAATAAAAACAGCTAAAATCAAGCCTAAAAGAACAAAAGCTGTTCCATAAGCCATCTCCAATGAAATTCCCTGAGTCATTAAGATATATAAATGATAAGACAGACTCATTGACGGCTTTCTTATATCAAATGAAACAGGTGAATTTATAACCGTCATACAAAACATAACAGGAGCTGTTGCCCCCATTGCATATCCATATGCAAGTGAAAGAGCAGAAAAAATTTCCTTTCTGCACACAGGAATTACAATTTTAAATATTGTATAAATTTTTGAAACTCCAAGTGAATAAGAGGCATTTATAACATCTCTGTTTAACTCTTTAAATGATTTTTCTATTCTTATTTCTGCAGCAGGAAAAATCATTATTGCAAGAACAAGCCCTCCTGAAAGAATTGACCTTCCAAAACCTAAATATACACTGAAAACTGTGTAACCAAAAAGCCCCAGCACAATAGAAGGAATTCCGTTAATACAATTTATAATCCAATGAATAAGGTCTGTTTTTCTTTTACTATTTTCATAAAAAGTAAGATAAATTCCTGTGCAGACAGAAAAAATTCCTGATATTATTACAGCAATTCCTGCAGACAAAAAACTTCCTATAAGAGCCGGTGCAATACCTCCCTCTGTTCCAAGTATCATTCCTTTTGGAACATCTGTAATAAATTCCCAGCTTATAACTTTATACCCTTTAAAAAATATATATCCAAAAAGAAAAACTATTAAAGAAACTGTTGCTATTCCGCTTATATATGTCCATAATCTTATTATAATATCTTTTTTTCTTATTCTCATAAATTATCACCTATAAATTTCTTTTTAAAATAATTTATGCTTACATTTATCAAAAAAATTAAAATCATAAGGACAAGTCCTGAAGCAAAAAGCCCGTTGTAATGAAGACTTCCTATCTCAACCATTCCCATTTCAAGAGCAATAAGGGAGGATATTGTCTGAGCTTTTCCCAAAAGTTTTGGAAAAATAGGGGCATTTCCTATAACCATCATAACAGCCATAGTTTCTCCCAATGCTCTTCCTAAAGCCAAAATAACTGCTGCAAAAATACTTTTATAAGAAGCCGGCAGAATGAGTTCACTTATCATATACCATTTTGATACTCCTAAAACTTTTGAAGAATTTTCATATTTTTCCTTTATTTTACACATTGTTTCTTCACAAGCTCCCACCATAAAAGGAAGAACCATTACACTTAACAAAATCCCTCCTGAAAGAACACTTTCCCCTGAGCTTCTTCCCATTTTTTCAAAAAATTTTACTATTATAACAAGTCCCATAAATCCATATATAACAGAGGGAATTCCTGCCAATAAATCAATATACGGCTTTATAATATTTTTTATTTTTTCTGAAACTATACATGAAAGGAAAATACTTGTTCCTACCCCTATTGGAAGAGAGATAATTACACCTGCTGCAGCTACATATATTGTTGCTGCAATAATATTAAATATTCCCATAGCCGGATTTATTTCTGAATAAGGTTTCCATCTTTTTCCAAAAATAAAATCAATAAAACTCATCTCTTTAAAAAGTGGAAAACTTTCTTTTATAATAAAAAATATTATAAAACATAAAATAACAAAAGAAAGAAAAGTTATTATTTTTATAATATATTTAAAAATTTTATCAGCTTTTTTCCAAAACATTTTTATATCCTCTTTTGCTGTAATTAAAAAAATAAAAACAACAGGGCTGCTGTATTTAGCAGCAGCCCTCTGGTTAAAATTTAAAAATTTATAAAATTATTTTACAGGAATATATCCGCTGTCGCTTACTGCTTTCATCCCTTTTTCTGAAAATACATAATCAACAAAGGCTTTTTCTTGAGGAGTTAATTCTCCATTTTTCATAAATAAAAGAGGTCTTTGAATTTTATAAGCACCAGATAAAATATTTTCAACTGTAGGTACTGTACCATCAACAGCAAATGCAGTTATTTTATCTTTATTTTGATTATACATTCCAAAAGAAGCATATCCTATTGCATATTTATTTTCAACAATTTTTGCAGCAAGTGCTCCCATTGATGGAGCTTGTATTGCATCATCTTTTACTTCAGCATCTTTCATTACAGCTTTTTGGAATACTTCGTGAGCTCCTCCGCCTAAATCTCTTGTAACAACAACTATTTCTTTTTTCTCAAGTCTGTTATCAACATCGCTCCAATATTTATATTCTCCAGAGAATATTTTTCTTAATGTTTCAGTTGAAATTTCTTTTTGATATTTTAAAATAGGATTTTCATTGTTTACAGAAACTGTAAGAGCATCAGAAGCTACTACATATTCATGGTAGTCTTTAATTTTTGCTTTCTCGCTGTCCTTAACAAGTCTTGCTACCATTCCAAAGTCACTCATTCCCTCTATAACACTTTTA
>OGXP01002563.1_pt1 | contig 11482 bp, 15 predicted proteins | sample 1576351 | NCBI WGS metagenome assembly OGXP01 (sample SAMEA3541517, study PRJEB24748) | human gut metagenome | biome: human gut; feature: human-associated habitat; material: faeces | place: China | collected 2012
CGACGCATCCCCTCGCGGAACTCCGCATCGCTCACGTCAGCCAGCACGTCGCCCCAAGTCCTGACCAGCAACTCGAATTCCGCCTGTGCGGGCCTCGGCTGCCGATAGAGCACAAACGCCTTGCTGAGTTCCAGAGCCAAAAGCTGCAAGCTCGCCATTTCTGTACACCTCGTCGAGTTTCAAAACCTGTTCCGCAAAATCGCCGCGTTCCGCCGCTTCCACCTGCCTCGCCGTCATGGGACGGCTTAATCCCACGGCGGGGCTGGGCCTGACGGCGTTGTTCTGCGCCTTGTCCATCCAGCCGTTGAGAAAACGCCGGATGCCGTTCTTCGTCTTCCGCTGGCGGGGATTGCTCAGGCACCACGCCCGGGCTTTCCCGAATTCCCCCATGACGTTCACGCCGGGATAGGCGGTGGCGTATTCACAAGCCAGAGAGACGGGAACGGGATATTCCGAGCCGTCGGCAAGGGGGATGAATGCGACGGGCCTCTCCTGCTCCGCTGGCGGCTGCGCGAGGGATGCGCCAGCATCGCTCTGCGCAAGATGCGAAGCATCTGTCTTTCTCTCTTCTTTCTTCTCTTCTTCTCTTATCTCTTCTAGGTTGTTTCTGGTTGTTACAGGCCGTTTCATGGCGTTACATGGCGTTTCATCGCGTTGCGGGCCGTTTCCGTCCGTCTCTTTCTGCTTCCTCGCCCTGTGATCCTTGACGCGCCCTGTGGAGCTTCCAGAGGGCTCTGGGTCCCGTTCCCGTTTCGGCTGACGCTGCTCCCATTTGCACACGCGGTACTCGTCGATCAGCCCCTTGTCCTTGAGAGCCTGCACGATGGCGCACGCCGCACCGTCGGGGAGCCCCAAGGAAACGTCCGCCCCCTCGCAGTCATACCCGTCGATGCACCCGCGCTCTTTCGACGCGCTGGCGCGCTCAAGGATTTGCGCCCATACCGCAATGACAAAAGCGACGGGCTGCCCGGTACGCCGCGCCACAACCGCAAATTTGGGGTCTGTCGTCGACCCTTCAAACCATCGGAACCACTCCATCACATCCTCCCCCATACGGCGATCATGGACGGGAACGGCGCGGAAGCCGCCGCCCCTTCAAACTTCAAGCGTCCCTTTAAAAATCGGATTTCGGTTGCGGCCCGGTAGACGTGCTCATGGAACCACGCCGTATCGGTACGTGCCGGGAGAAGCCCGACGACCAACGCGCCACGTTCCGCTTCCCGGCGGGCCTTCTCGACCCACGGGCCGATCTCGCGGCCGTAGGGCGGGTTCATGTAGCAACGCTCCCCGGCCCATGAGTGTGCGAGGCCGTCCACGAGAGCGTCAGGGAACAGTCGGCGGAACGTCGTTTTCCCCCACACCCGCAGCGCATGGGGCGGCACGCAGTACCGCCAGACCTTTGCCGACCACGGCACGGCGCATACATCCAGCGTGAAATCGAACTCCAGATCCAGATTATGGAAGAACTCCCACGGCGTCGGCCAGTCGTCTTTGACGCTTGAGAAGAGAGCCAGGTTCAGCATGTGATCACCCTCCCCTCTTTGAACGCCAGACGAATACGCCGGAGCCGCTGCCGCCGTTCCCGGGCGACGCGCTTGCTGCCCTTCTGGTCACGCCATGCCGAGATCACGACACAGGCCGGGCCTTCAAATTCGGCCACGACCTTGAGCCGTCCGTGAGCCATGACGAAGCGTTCGCCGTCCTTCATGCCGTTGCCCTTCACGCATGTCCCTTGGCGCAGGGCATCAAGTACCCCTTGAAGTGAGATGCGCCGCTCGAAACAACGGTCGAGCGCGTGGGCGGAAAAGGTGAGGTTCATTCGTCCCCTCGCAGCGTTCGCGTGAAGGTTTCCCGGATTTCCCGGACAGCCTTGTCCTTGAATTCGTCCAGTTCGGCTGCTGAAAGTTCTCCGTCCCGGAACCGCTTGCAGCCTTCATGGAAAGCCACCAGCGGCGGGTAATCCTGCAACGCTTCGGCCTCAAAGGTCGGGGCGTCCGGTTCATCGGTGGCGGAAGATAGGGAGCATCCGAACTCAGAGGCCATAATTCGAAGGGCGGAGATGTCCTCTGAGGTCTTCATGATGAAGAGAGCCTGCTCCAATCCGAGCTTGACCACGGACCTGTCTGCATAGGGATTGAGGATATTACCGAGGCTCGACGGGGCCATATCCATCTCTGACGCCATGCCCCGAATGCCACCGGGATACAGGCGTGCTGCCTTCTGTACGGCTTCGATGATGTGTTCGTATGTTGGAATGCTCATAAGTATACCATTCATCCTGTATGACCTGTCACCTATGCTGGCGGCATGGAAAAGATTCACCTGCTCATCACCCGGCGCGGCCCCGTCTGGCGCGTCCGCATCCTGTCCGGCGGCGTCATCCGCTGGCGGGCGTATCGCGCCGCGGACTACCCGACGCCCGAGGCCGTGGTCCGGCGGTGCATAGCGGGGCTATCCCGCCGGGGAGAAGATGAACGCCACGACGACCACGACACCGATGGCAATCAAAAGATTAGTCAGCATGGTGGGCCTCTTCGGGTTCACTGGGAGTATTGGGGGAAGATAGACGGCGCAAACGATCCATTGCAGAACGAATTTTATTAGCTCGGCTTTCTATCATATCATTTTGTTTTTCTTTAAAAATTCTGTTTATTGTGGCTGTGGAAACACCTGCCTCTCTAGCGAGTACACACTGCTTGAGGCCAGTTGACCTCAAAAACTTTCTGATTTCAGTAGTGATATTTTTCATAGCAAATTTATTACGCTAACGTAATTTAAAAAGCAATCCCCTACGCGGGCGAAATTGCGCCCTCGAAATTTACTGATAGGCTAAAAGTATGAGCTTAGAACAAGACATCATCAGAATTTTGGCCGAGTATACGGACTCTCTTTTCGGCGGGAATAAAGACCGAGCGGCCCGCTCCCTTGGAGTGCAGCCTCCAACGTTTTGGCGTTGGCTCAAAGGTAAAAATATTCCTAAGATAGAGAGTCTTGTTCAACCGTTTAACATCTTAAAAGCACGGATTGTCCTCCCCACCGATGCGCCCTCACTACTAGGGCAATCTGAAGACATCTATAAAAGAAATCTTGAACTTGAAAAAGAAAATCTTGAACTCAAGAGCAGAATAGCAGAGCTAAATGAGTACAGGATTAAATGGGAAGGCCATCTTGAAACTGTCCGCGCTCAAAGTAGTGCTGATTTCGGGCCCAAAGTTAAAGGATACGATTCTTCGAAGGAAGAGACGGCCTGATTCACGGGATGGTGTGGATAGAACTCAAATAAAAATCCTACCAAATTTGAGGAGAAGGAGAAAAAAACGGATGCGTAGAATAGATTACGATGATTGGGAACATAAACGCCTTTCAACTCTCAATCTTCGTCTTGATTGGGATAACCCAAGAATTCCAAGCCATATACGTAATAGCGGACTTCGCCAGCCCACTATCCGTGAATATTTAATTACTAATGAAGATGTTCAAGATTTAGCTGAAAGTATTAGTAAACATGGATATATCCCACACGATCCAATTTACGCTATAAAAGAAAAGGAACATTATATTATTGTTGAGGGCAATCGGCGTACATGTGCTCTTCAGCTACTTCTTGATCCAGACATTGCTCCTAAAAATAAACAAAATATTTTTAGACGTTACGCACAAAGTATTGTTCCCTCAACAATAGAAAAGCTTTCTATCATTATCGCTCCGTCGCGAAATGATGCTAGAACTGTCCTTTATCTACGACATGCTGTTGGACACAAAAAATGGGGCCGCCAGCAAAAAAATAATTTTATTGCTAGTGGAATTTTAGCAGGAAAAACAATTGAGGATATTTCTGCAGAACTCAAAGAATCGCCATCACAAATTTCTACTGCTGTAACTGAAGTTCTATTACAACGAATGGCTCTTGATGTTGGTCTTTCTACTGATGAGGAAGACAGAGCTATATCTCATGATTTTGAACTATCTACACTTTCTCGTATTGTAAACACAAGTAAATTCAAAGAAAAAACAGGAATACATATTAAAGAAGCTTCTTTAAGAACTAGTCTTTCTGAAGACAAATTTAAGCGAATCTTTAGAAGGATATTCCAAGATTTACTTATTCCTATAGAAAAAGGAGGGCAAAACTCTCGTACATTATCCAGTGTAGAAGCTCGAGATAATTATATAGAAACTATTTTTTCTGAAGAAAAAGCTTTTCCGGAAGAGTCTGACAAGCCTTTTGTCTATGCACCTTTCAGCAAACCTACAGTTCATCTTGCAGTTGCTCAACCTGAGCAACCGATAAAAAAAAGTAAGCGTACAGTAGAAATGCTTATCCCGAGAGACGAAATATATGTTACAGGAAATGAAAAACTTGATATGATTATTCAAGAAGCTCAAAAAATGCAACCTACTATATATCCATTGGCAGGAGCATTTATCTTAAGGAGTATTTTTGAACTTGCAGTATTAAGAATCTTCGAAAAAAATGGACAGCTTACTAGAGCCCTTAACGATAAAGGGCGTCCAAATTCTCTTTCTTCTAATGTAGCAGCTCTATTACGTAAAAAAGAATGGTTTTCAAACCCTTCTTACTGCGATTCACTTACAAGTTTTTGTTCTACAGATAATAGTATATGGACAACGCTAGAAACACTTAACCGTTATGTACATACACAATATACAATTCCAGATAAAGAATCCCTAAAAGTCTTTTGGAATATGATTAAACCACTTATAGAAGAATGCTCAAAAAAATAATTATAAATTTAAAATATATTTAGGTACAGGCGTATCCCTTACAAGAAGATTCTTAGGATGAATCAAAAGCTCAGAACTCTTTTGTGCTTTATATGCTTGATGGTTAATTGCAAATGGGATTACCGTACAATCAGAATATAAAGTATTGACAAATTCTGTATTGTCATATGTCATTATCCATTGTAATTTTTTTATATTTTTTACCCTATCAGCTAATGCTATATGCTGTTCAATTGTAAACGAATTGAGATATAACTTTGGACCATGAACAATATATGGAGGATCCAGATAAACAAAAAGACGTTCTATATTTGTATTTAGTTCATCAAGAAAAATAAAAATATCAAGATTTGATATTGAGATATTTTCTTTTTTAGAAACAATTCGTTCAAGTTTTTGAATAAGTGTTTTCCGATTAAACCTAGCATCAATTAGCCATTTTCCAGTTTGATTTATTCCTCCAATAGGGTTAGCAGAAAGAATACCTGATCGGTTACAGCGATTTAAAAAAAATGTTGCAAATCCTAATTCGATAGTTTGAGATTTACATTTTTGAAAATAAATTTTTTGTTTTTTCCACTCATCAATAGTAAGTGGGGTATCTCTGACAAGGCGCAGAAATTCTTCAGGATATGTGAGTAGAGCCCACCAAAAAGAATAAATGGCTGGATCAGCATCATTCAAAATAATTTTATCTACTATACCAGAATAAAGAAGAGATAGCGCCGCACCTGCGCCTCCACAGAAAGGTTCTGCATAGCATCCTCCCTCCAGCTTATTAAGATGAATCACGCGCATTAAAAAATGCGCTAAGGAAGATTTTCCACCGGGGTAGCGAAGGGGGCTGTAACTGCTAGGCATTGATGATCACTCCTCACATATAGGGGTGTCACGTTACCGTTCATTTTTCGAATGTGCAACCCTGCGATACCCCCTGTGGGGGCAACATCTTTCAGGATTACGCACAAAAGCAAACCGCCGATACCCTTTGGTATCGGCGGTATTTTTGAATTTTAAAATTACTTTAGCGTAATTTTTTTCTTGACCAGTTTATTTCGTTAACGTAATAAACTTTCTCACGACAAACGCACAAGGAAAAAACGTCATGACCACCGCCCCCTACCTCGTAATCGGAACTTCCCCCTTCAACGGGATGGACACCGTGGACGAATGCGACTCTCTCGAAGAGGCGCGGGAGTTCGCCAACGAGCACGGCGGAAAGGTGGTCAAGGCTTCCGAGTATCGCCCCAAGGGGCTGCTCGAAGACTGGTACAACAGCGAACCCGAAGACTTCGGCGTCCTCCCCGGCATCGACTTCCCCGCAACACTCCACCGCGCTTGGTAAAGCGCCTAGCCCCGCACTTGCCCCGGATTCCGGGGCAGGAAACGGGATTGGGACGCCAATCCGAACATCAATGCAGGAGAAAGGAACCATGAATGACTTGAACAGGATGACCGCTCAGGAGCTGGATTCAGAGCTTTCCCGGCTGGTGCGCCTCCGCACCGCAGCCTGCCGCATTACTCCAGTCTTTGAGCCGCAGGGCCTCGGATTCGTGAACGACATCGATGGCAACGAACTCGCCCACTGCACCTACGAGGACGTCCGCGACTACATCGTCACGTTCGACCCCGCTACCGTCCGCGATATCCTCAACGTCGCCATTGACGCCGTATCCGCCAGACTCGACGCGGTTGCCGAAGCCGAACGCAAGAGGGATGCGGCATGAAGTGGATAGAGCAATACCCCGTCGCGTGGCGCGTCGCCCTGATCGTCCTCTGCTTCCTGCTCGTGGGCTATTTCGAATGGGAAGACCAAGAACTCTTCAACAACATGGCACCCCTGAGCGTGGAGGCGGAACAATGAATATCAAGGAACCGATTCTGATTCGCGCTTCCAGCCTCGCCGGACTGTTTGAATGCCCGGCCCGATGGGAAGCCCAAAACATCCGCGGACTACGGACGCCTTCCAGCGGTTCCGCACGGCTTGGAACCGCCGTCCACACCAGCACGGCGCTGTTCGATACTTCGCGCATGAACGGAACGGGCATCACCCCGGACGAAGCGGCGGGCGCTGCTGTAGACGCCATCCACAAGCCGGATGAAGAAGTGGTATGGGACGACCTCCAGCCCACGGAAGCCGAGCGTATCGCCCTCTCTCTGCACCGCCTGTACTGTTCCACCATCGCACCCCGGCAAACCTATGCGGCGGTCGAGGCCACCTGTGAACGGCTGGACATCGCGGATCTCGGCATCGCTCTAACGGGAACCGTGGACCGCGTGAGGCGGACGGAGGACGGCTATGGGATTGCCGACATCAAAACCGGGAAATCCGCCGTTGGCGCGGACGGAACCTGCAAGACACAGGGACATGCCGCCCAACTCGCCGTCTACGAACTACTGGCCGAGCACAGCACGGACATTTGCATCGAAGCCCCGGCCCAGATCATCGGGCTGCAAGTCGCCAAAACGGAAAGAGGCCAACGCGTGGCCACAGGGACAATTTCCGGCGGGCGGGAGCTCCTCATAGGCGACGAGGAATTTCCCGGTCTTCTCGAAATGGCCGCAACCCTCATCCATAGCGGCAACTTTTACGGCAATCCCCGTTCCAACGGGTGCGGGGAAAAATACTGCCCCATCTTCAACACCTGCAAATGGAGACGATAACCCATGAGCCAGACAACTACCCTAGCCACCCTTCGCCAACCTGAAACCTCTCCTGCCATTGCTGTTGGTTTCGACACGGTTGCAGGCTTTGAAGCCTTGCAGCGGATGGCAAAAATGTTTGCGAAGTCCCCGATTACCCCCGATCAATTCAGAAAACCATACGTAAACGAAAAAGGTCAAGCAAAGGGATGTGGAACTGAAGACGAAGCTGTCGGGAATTGCACCATAGCTATGGATATGGCCATTCGTATGAGAGCCAATCCGCTTATGGTCATGCAAAACATCTACGTAGTCCACGGGCGCCCGGCGTGGTCCGCACAATTCCTGATCGCCACCCTCAACCAGTGCGGACGGTTTACGTCCATCCGCTACGAGTTTCAGGGCGGAGAAGGCAAGGATGAATGGGGATGCCGCGCCGTGGCTACCGAACTCGCCACAGGGGAAAAGCTGACCGGCCCGCTCATCACTATCGGACTGGCCAAAAAGGAAGGCTGGTACGGCAAGAACGGGAGCAAGTGGCAGTCCATGCCGGAACTGATGCTCCGTTACCGGGCTGCGTCGTGGTTCGTCCGGGCCTATGCCCCGGAAATCGCCATGGGCTTGAAGACTGCCGAAGAGGTGCAGGACACGTATGATCTCGAACCAGCCGAAGACGGGACATATCGCGTATCCGTGCAGGAAATGAAGGAAGAAGCGCAGGATAAGGATACCCCGTCCAAGCGTAGCCGTCCCACCAACGCTGAAATGGAAGCCCGACGTAAAGAAGCGGCCGACGCATGGCTGGCCACGGGCAACCCTCTTGAGGACGTCGAAAAACTGGTGAACGCCTATGCCCGCAACTGGACCACTGCGCAGTGTGAAAAGGCAAAGCAACTTGCCGCCGAAGCCATGCGGAACGGTGCGCAACAGGACGCCCCGGAAGTACCCGCGCAGCCGGAAGCGCAACCCGCCCCCGCCGCCAACATGATCACCTGTCCGAAAACCGAAACGCAGGTCAGCGACTGGACGTGCTCCGACTGCGAACAGCGCTCCGGATGCCCGGCGTGGGCCGAGTAAGCCCCCAAACCGCTCCGCACCTTCCTTCCGGGGCGTCACCATAAAAGCCTCGCCGGGGGCTTCATACCCGGCAAAGGAACACCACCATGCCCAGAAAGAAAAAAGCCGCACAGCCCGCCGCTTCTCAGGAATCGCGTACCGTGACCATCTATGCCGAAATCTTGCAGACCACCGACAGCGCCGTATTGATCCGGTGCGGGGAAAGCGAACTCTGGCTTCCCCTCTCGCAGATACCGGACTTCAATGCGGAGCGCGGGGATACCAATGTCGAGATCACCATTCCCGAATGGCTGGCGGAAGAAAAGGGACTGTCCGAAGGTGATGGTGCTCCTCTCGAATCGACCCCCGTGCGCGACTGCTCCTCCTGTGGAAATCTTCCTCTCGAATGGGAGGCCAAGATGGATAAAGGCAAGCTGACGCTTCTCTGCCCGGTATGCGGCGAGCGGACACCCTACGGTTTTGATTGTGCCCTCTGCGCAACCACGCTTCCGGCGACGCCAGCCCCGTGTCTCGAGTGCACCCGCAACCCCGACCTGTCCGAAGACCTGAGCATCGGCCTTTCCGACCGTTGGGAACGCCGCAGGCGCACCTTCGGCGACAAGGTCACATGGCATCGGGAAGAGCACATCCTGATCGCCCAGCCGCTCACCGAACAAGAAAAAATCGAATGCGGTCAGGAAATGGCCGACGCTCTGGATCAGATCGAAAAGTACGAGGCCGAACTCGACGGGCAGCGCAAGCTATACAAGCGTCTCATTGAGCAGCAGGAGAAGATCGCCAAGGACGCCGCCAAGCTCTACCGCGAAGGCAAGGAAGAAAGGGAAATCTTCTGCGACTGCCTGAAGGACTGGAACACCTTCGAAATGGTCTGGGTCGAGGCCGAACCGCCTTACGCCGAAGTGCAGCGCCGCCCCATGACTCCGGAAGAAAAACAGCCTTCCCTGCTCGACTATGACCATAAGCCGGAAAGTGCCGAAGTCGCCAAGGCTGCCGATGCTGCCAAAGCCCTTGAACGGGAACCCGCAGAATGTCTGGAGGTGCAGTGATGAGCGAACCCCGCCGCGCCACCATCACCATTTCCGAAACGCCAAAGGAAAATACCCTCAGCATCGATGTGGAGTTCTTCCCCGAACTGAACCTTCAGGACGATGCCTTCTCAGGTCTGGCACATCTCGTTTGCACCGCGCTTGAAGCCATCAACAAGGAAGCGGAACGCCATGTCGGATGAAGCCCCGAAACCACGCAAACAAAAAAACTTCGCCCAGATAAACAGTGCCTGCAAAATGGCCCGCCTCAGCGACGGACTGTCTCCCAAGGCTTGCCCCGTCTGCGGAACCGTCAGCAAGCTCAGGGAATGCCCGTTCTGCCGCCATCGGCGGGGGGAGAAATAGAACCGCTATCCGGGGGCGCGTCCGGACAACAACGCGCGGGGAAAAATGAAATGGCCAGAATCACCCCCGAAGAACTCGACTACATCCGAACCGCCGCCATCGGCGACATGCTCGGAGACTCCCGAGCCTTTGATGAGATGGGACCATCGGCTACTCTTTTCAGGCTGTGCTGTGAAATCAAGAAACTCCGCAAAGAGTGCAACGAAAACAGCGTGTTAATCCGTTTCATCATCGGCAGATTGGAAGCCATAGCCCAAAGAGGAAAAGCCTCCGCAAGGCGGTATAGGAGCATAGCATGGAACCGGAACTCCTGACGACGAAACAGGCCGCTTCCGTCATGAACATTGGAGAAGAGAGGGCGCGGGCAATCCTGCTGTCCCGTGGCGTCCAGCCTGTGAGCCTTCCGTGGGGCAAGGAACGCAAAACCTTGCGCTGGTCACGGCGCGCCGTTATGACGGTGATCGACACATTACATGCTGAGGCTCAGGCAAAGGCAGGAGTTCCCAAGCGCCGACGATCACTCAAAACAGCAGGGTGCGTCATCGGAAAATCCGCAGAGGAACTTTTCGCAGAATTCAATATGGGGGCCGTCCAGTAGTGGCTGGCACGGCCCCCTTTGCTCAGGAGCTATTCAGTATGGCCATCAGACAAAGGGTAGGCCGTAAAAAGCCGTGGGAAGTGTACTGGAACAACCCCTTTACGCTCAAGCGTGAGTCACTTTACGTCGAAACGGAGGAAGAAGCAAAAAAACAGGATGCTCTCAAGAAGTTTCAGCTCAAGTATGAACGGGATTTCTTCCGGCGGGAGGAAGCGGAAGCGCCGCAGGTGGAGCATACCTTTGAATCCGCGTACTACCTGTTCCTGAAAGACAAGCGGTTCTCCGAAAGATCACTGAAAAGACATTTGAAGAACATGAAGCGCTCGCTCGCTTTTCTGAAAGATACGCCTCTTTCCGATATTGATAATACGAAATTAAAGCAGCTGATGAGCCATTTCCTTTCTTTCGGGATCAGGGCGTCGACCCTAAAAAGATGTATCGGACAGGTCTTTTCAGTCATCCGTTGGGCGTATCAAAACGAATTGCTGCGTGAGCTTCCAAGGATTCCCAAGCTTCCCCATATCGAATACGAGCACTTCATCCCTCCCACACAGCAAGAGCTTGCTCTGGTGTTTGTCCATGCACCGGAGCATGTCCGGAGGGTTGTCATCCTTGGCTCGCAAATGGGGATGCGTGTAGGGCCGTCAGAGCTGTTTGGCTTGATGTGGTCCGATGTGGACTTGGAAAACAAGGTAATACATCTCCGTGCCGCCCAAAAGAACAAGGCAGAGCCTGTCAGGGATATTCCAATCAGGCAATCCCTCGTGGAGGAATTGAAGGCATGGCAAGAGGTCGATAGAGCAAAGAGGGTTGCATCTGTCATACATTATGGAGGGAAACCCGTAAAATGCATTCACGGAGCCTGGCATAGAACCCTCCTCCGTGCGGGTATACAAAGACGGATTCGCCCTTATGACCTGCGCCATGCTTTTGTTACAGAGGCCATTGCCGCAGGCGTCGATATCGGGACTGTCGGGAAACTCGTGGGACACGCCAATCTGACGATGATCCTGAAGCACTATCAACA
>OGXP01002601.1_pt1 | contig 11329 bp, 10 predicted proteins | sample 1576351 | NCBI WGS metagenome assembly OGXP01 (sample SAMEA3541517, study PRJEB24748) | human gut metagenome | biome: human gut; feature: human-associated habitat; material: faeces | place: China | collected 2012
CTGTTCATCTGTTATTCAAGGCAACTGAACTCGTCACCATGAATTATGGCACATCCTGGATTGGCTTTGGTGAGAATACCGAGCAGCTGAAAATCGTCCGCAGGGATACCGATCTTATGACACTTCGAAGAGAGGAAGGCACGATCTGGGGAACCTACAAGTTCCTTCGTATCCGCTGGGAAGGCTACTCTGTGCACGGCAATCGAAACGAAGCAACTCAGATGGTATGGGATGCAATTCTATTCGATACCGGAGAAATCTGCGTCTCCTTTGACGCGATTCCAACCAATAGTAGTTACCTGGCAGATTCCAGTCTGGTTGCCGGGAATGGCACGATTTCCTTTACAGCCCTTACTGGAAAGATCATCTCTTTTAAACCAAAGGACGAATCCGGGAATGGCTTTGAATATGTGGATCATGCGCCTGTTTTTCTTGATCCATATAACCGAAGATATCTCATCTCAGATGCAGATAGCACTCTGTATACCGTGGAAGAGAATGCGCTTGTGAAACTTAAGGAAATAGAACTTACAGCAGCGCTTTTTGAAGCACGTGGTGTACAGGATATCCCGGATGGAAAGCTTCTCATCACGCTGCATGATCCGACCATCCTTTATTGGCATGATTCCGAGAATCTATTCCCAGACATGAAGGTAAGCTACACAGGAGTGCCAATTCCACAGGTGCTTTATTCCGAAAGCATCGATATGTCAGATTCCACAATTCTTGGCATTGAAAAGGTAACTGCTGACTGCTCGGACGAGGTGCTGTTTGCTGTCTCATTTGATGACGGAGCAAGCTGGTGGAGCTGCATCAATGCAGTGTGGGCAAAGCTGTCCGAGGAGAAATCCGGAATGTCGAAGGCTGCTCTCGAAGCCATCAGTGTGGATTCCTGGGCGGAGAAAGCAACTACCGGACAGCTAAAATATCGATTTATCGTCAGCGGCGCAGACGGATATCTAAAGTCCATCACAACCGACTATCTGAATACGGAGGAATAATGATGCTGAAAGGAAAAACAGTAATTGAACTTACAGATGTCCATACCGGCAAAAAGGAGCACTACGAAGACACAAACCTGGTGACGGAAGCCGCGATGGATGTTCTGAACTGCAACATTAAAGGAATGCTTTATAACAGCACCACATTTAATGGCTCCACTGGAGATGATTGGATGCTGCCGCTTAAGAAAAATATCATGGGCGGCATCCTTTTATATCAGAATGCACTTGAGGAGCGTGCAGACAATATCTATGCTCCACTGAATAATCCGCTGATCGGCTATGCCTCGGATGATGCCAATAACACAGAGGATATCCGGCGAGGCAGTCGGAACCTCACCGAGAGCAAGGAAGTGGATGGCGGTTACCGTTTTGTCTGGGATTTTGCAACTTCTCAGGCAAATGGAACGATTTCTGCTATCTGCCTATCCAACACTCTGGCCGGAAAAGGAACGCAATATGCCGGTAACTACATGGTCAGAATTGGTACCTGGTCAGCAAATGTTCAGGATAAATATAAGCCTTACTGCATGCGTGGGAACAAGCGCGTTTATATCGGTGAAGGTTATCGCCTGGAAATGACCACTTACAATAACTCTACGCAGGCCACGCTTCGAAAGATTCATGATGATTATCTTCATGCAGCGCTCGTTGATCGACCGCTGACAAGAATGACCACGGAGGCAGATGAGGAAACCACAATCGAGCTGAACCATTACCCTTCCTACTACCACTATATTGGAGGACAGAAGGATGGAACGGAGGAACCATATAACGATAATTCTGGAATCTGGAATTATCTGTATCATGGTGCTGACGGAAAATGGTATGGATTAGTTCGACGAGCAAACCGAAAGTACAATTATACCAGCGGCAACAAGGACTACTACACTCACCAGAATTACGAGTGGTATATGGACTGTATTGACGGCAATAAATGCACTACACAAAAAATCGTAGCGCCAAGCGACATCAGTGAATTCTACAGCTTGGGTATGAGCGGAAAATGGCTCATGTGCTATACCGGCAATCAGGTGTATCGCATTGATACCACCAATGTGGCAAACATTGAGCTGGTGCCGAATATCACCTATGTTTCGTCAACCGTGTGGACCTATATTGTGGATGATGACATCGTAATCAACGGCTGGTATTTTCTGAACGGCGAGCCAAAGCTCTATGTACGAGATACACCGGATGCGAGCTATGCATCCTGGGGACGAAACCAGATGACTCGATATAAGACCTACGCGCTTCGTGAATGGATATTTCAATCGAATGTCTACAATCTGTACCGGGAGCTGTTCTTGATTACTCCCTACCTTGCCACCATCAATAACCTGGGCACTCCGGTCATCAAGACCGCAGATAAGACTATGAAAATCACATACACCATAACAGAGGAATAACTCTGTATCATTTCGGAATCAAGCATCTCATCATGAGATGCTTTTTTCATACTCAAAATTCAAAGGAGGAACAACATCATGAAAGAATTCTGGAACACGATTCAATTTGTATTTGCAGGTATCGGCGGATGGCTTGGCTACTTCCTCGGCGGCTGTGACGGTCTGCTTTACGCACTGCTTGCCTTTGTGGTAATCGACTACATCACCGGGGTGATGTGCGCCATTGCAGACAAGAACCTCTCCAGCGAGGTCGGCTTCAGGGGCATCTGCCGAAAGGTGCTCATCTTCCTGCTGGTCGGAATTGCAAACGTCCTTGATGTGCAGGTCATTGGCACCGGCAGTGTGCTGAGAACCGCTGTGATTTTCTTCTACATTTCCAATGAAGGTGTGAGCCTTCTGGAGAACGCAGCTCATCTCGGACTGCCTGTGCCGGAGAAAATCAAAATCGTATTAGAACAGCTCCATGACAGAGCAGAAAGTGAGGAAAAATAAAATGGCTTATACAAACAGCTCTCTGGTGTCTTACACCAAACTCAGCCCGAATCACTCTGGACAGCGCACCCATAGCATTGACCGCATTACGCCGCACTGCGTGGTAGGTCAGCTTTCCTGTGAGAGTATCTGTGGATGCTTTACCAGTCCTTCTCGTCAGGCTTCCTGCAACTATGGCATCGGCACTGACGGACGCATTTCCTTATGTGTTGAAGAGAAAAATCGTAGCTGGTGCTCCTCTTCTAATGCCAATGACCAGAGAGCCATCACCATCGAATGTGCCTCTGACAAGTCGGAGCCTTATGCGATGAATGATAAGGTCTACGCTTCCCTTATCTCGCTCTGCACCGACATCTGCAAGCGTAATGGCAAGAAGAAGCTTTTATGGTTTGGGGATAAGAACAAGGCCTTGAATTATGCACCAAAGTCCGATGAGATGGTGATCACTGTCCACAGATGGTTTGCCAACAAATCCTGCCCTGGCAACTGGCTCTATGCCCGTCTCGGTGATCTGGCCGCAAAGGTTACTGCAAATCTTGGTGGAAGCACTTCTTCTACTGAGGGTACCCTTTATCGTGTACAAGTCGGAGCTTATAAGAGCAAGGCCAATGCTGATGCACAGCTTGCCCACGTAAAGGCCGCTGGCTTTGATACCTATATGGTACAGATCGGAGGGCTCTATAAGATTCAGGTTGGTGCTTACCGTGAAAAATCCAATGCTGACAACATGATGGCAAAGCTCAAGGCTGCCGGTTTTGATGCCTTCATCACAACAGAATCAGATGCCTCTGTTTCAACGCTCAAATCCATTGATGAAATCGCGCGTGAGGTCATCCGTGGTGACTGGGGTAATGGCGCTGACAGAAGAAATCGCCTTACTTCTGCCGGATATGATTATGCGTCTGTACAGGCAAAAGTAAATGAATTACTGGGATAACCATCAGGGTCTATGTGGATTTGCGTCCATATAGGCCCTTTTTCTTTTTGTCTGCAAGGTGTATCAATGGTGCTTTCCTAACTTTTCTATAGACCTATTTTTATAGCCTATAAAGAAGTTTATACATAGACCTTGATGTACCTTGTCATTTTTATCCGCTCAAATCCACCACGAATCTCCAGTGGAAAGTGAAGAACTGAAACTGGAGGTACTTTTCATGCAGAAAGAAACAAAAGCAGTATTACAGGCAACGGATATCGCTTCTCATCTAAAGGCCGTACCGATATTATCAATCGAAATTCAACAGGATTACGACTACTTCATGGCCCAAAGAGCCAGCAAAGCGCTGCTCTCCTCTGGACTTATTTCCTTGGTGGAATTCAACAAATTGACGCAGCTAAACCGCGATACATTCTCTCCGATGTTCGTCGAGATTATGCCCAGAATCACTTGATATATGTGGCCTTTAGAGTGATGTATATACACTGACAAAGGAGGTGAATCACCATGAAGAAGGTAACCAAAATTGATAAAATCCAACCTTCACAGACTTCGAAAAAGAAGCTCCGTGTGGCTGCTTACTGCCGCGTTTCCACGGATTCTGATGCACAGCTCGAAAGTCTGGATGCACAGAAAGAGCACTATAAAAACTACATCACCTCCCGTGATGACTGGACCTTTGCAGGGCTCTACTTTGACGAAGGTATCACCGGCACCAAGGCTGATAAAAGGCCAATGCTCCTGCGACTAATCGAAGATTGTAAAGCAAAGAAAATCGACTTTGTAATCACCAAGTCCATCAGCCGCCTCTCCCGAAATACTACAGACTGCTTGGATATAGTAAGAACGCTTCTGTCACTGGATATTCCGATCTATTTTGAAAAGGAAAATATCAACACCGGCTCGATGGAAAGTGAGCTTTTTCTTTCCATCCTAAGCTCTATGGCCGAAGGCGAATCCGCTTCGATTTCCGAAAATAACAAGTGGAGCATTAAGAAACGCTTCCTGGATGGAAGCTATAAGCTTGGCTATGTGCCTTATGGCTACCGCTGGAAGGATGGAGAAATCCTGGTAGATCCTGCGCAGGCTGAAATTGTAAAACGCATCTTTCGAGAGCTTCTTTCCGGGAAAGGCACGGAGGCCATTGCCAAGGAGCTGAACCAGGAACAGGTTCCAACCAAGAAGGGCGGTCGCTGGACCTCTACCAGTATTCGCGATATCATCAGGAATGAAAAATACACCGGTGACTGCATTTTCCAGAAGACCTATACCGACAGCAATTTTAATCGTCACAAGAATGACGGTCACCTCGATCAGTACTATGTGCCAGATCACCATGAAGCAATTATCAGCCATGAGGATTTTGAAGCTGCAGCAGCCTTGATTGAACAGCGGGCAAGCGAGAAAGGCATCAAGAAGGGAAATGCTAAGTATCAACAGCGCTATGCCTTTTCCAGCAAGATTATCTGCGGCGAATGCGGGAATACCTTCCGTAGGAGAATCCATTCCAGCACCTACGGGAAATACGCAGCATGGGTGTGCAACACTCACCTGGAGGACAACAGCAGGTGCTCTATGCTTTATATCCGTGATGATGATTTGAAGCTGGCATTTACCACGATGATCAATAAGCTGATCTACTGCCACAAGCTGGTCCTGAAGCCTTATTTGAAAGCGTTACAGGAAAACACCGGCGATGCATCGCTTCTGAGTATCCAACAATTAGAAATACTGCTGGAGCAGAACACCGAACAGCGAGAAACCCTGCATAAGCTGATGGGACAAGGCTACATTGACCAGATTCTTTATACCCAGGAAAATAATGCCCTTCTCTCCCAGGCTGGCGAATATAGGAACCAAATTGAGCTCCTAAATCGCTCCCAATCACTGGATGCCACAAAGGTATACGAGACGGAGCGCCTGCTACACTTCTGCGAACGTGGGGAAATGCAGCTGGAATACCGTGAAGAATTATTTGAACTATTCGTGGATCACATTGAGGTTTACAGCCGCCAGAAAATCGGCTTTGCACTTCATTGTGGTCTTATTTTGAAGGAGATGATTTGATGGGACACACACCCTTCGGTTATCGGATCGAGAATGGCAAAGCAGTGATAGACGAAGCTGCTGCCTCTCAGGTTCGAAACCTTTACAAGAATTATTTACGCGGTCTATCCCTTACCAATGCCGCGAAGGAAGCCGGGCTTGCCCTTCTCCATGCAGGTGCCAAGCGCATGATGCTAAACAGGCATTACCTCGGAGATGACTTCTACCCGGCCATCATTGATCCGGCATCCTTCGACGCCGTCAGTGCGGAGCTTACCAAACGCTCCACAAAGCTCGGACGGAATGACCGCTGTATTGCACCAATCATAAAAAGGCCACCGACAGCCTTTCGACTTGGTGACATTACAGAGAATTATGAAAATCCGGTCAGGCAGGCAGAATACCTATACAGCCTGATAGAAAGCGAGGTCAAATAATGGGAAATGTTATGGTCATCCCTGCAAAACGGCAGGTCGGAAACACTGCCAGACAACAGAATGCAAAGCCAAAGCTTAGAGTCGCAGCGTATTGCAGAGTCAGTACTGACAGCGATGAGCAGGCTACAAGCTACGATGCTCAGGTCGAGCATTACACAGAATTTATACAAAAAAACCCGGAATGGGAATTTGCCGGTATCTACGCCGATGATGGTATTTCCGGCACCAACACCAAAAAACGTGAGGACTTTAACCGTATGATTGACGACTGCGAGGCCGGAAACATCGACATGATTATCACCAAGTCCATCAGCCGATTTGCCAGAAACACGCTGGACTGCCTGAAATACATCCGCCAGCTGAAGGATAAGAACATTCCCGTCTTCTTCGAAAAGGAATCCATCAACACAATGGATGCCAAGGGTGAGGTCCTAATTACGATTATGGCTTCCCTGGCTCAGCAGGAATCACAATCACTCAGCCAGAATGTAAAGCTGGGACTCCAGTTTCGATACCAGAATGGCCAGGTACAGGTAAATCACAATCACTTCCTCGGCTACACCAAGGATGCAGATGGAAATCTCATCATTGATCCGGAACAGGCAGAGGTGGTAAAACGCATCTATCGGGAATACCTGGAGGGCTACTCGATGGACCGGATTGCAAAAGGTCTGGAAGCAGACGGCATCCTCACCGGCGCTGGCAAAACAAAATGGTGGACCAGCACCATCAACAAAATCCTCCGAAACGAGAAATACATCGGCGATGCCCTGCTTCAGAAAACTTATACCACAGACTTCCTGAACAAGACCAGAGTGAAGAACAATGGCATTGTTCCACAATACTATGTAGAAGGCAACCATGAAGCAATTATTCCAAAGGACATTTTTTTACGGGTGCAGGAGGAGCTAGTACGCAGACGAGTGGTCAAGACAAGCGCCAATGGCAAAAAACGTTCCTACAGCTGCAACCACTGCTTTGCGCAGATTGTCATTTGCGGCGAATGTGGCGAAATGTTCCGCAGAATCCACTGGAACAATCGTGGCTGCAAGTCCATCGTCTGGCGCTGCATCAGTAGGCTGGAGCCGACCGGGCAGGAATGCCACGCAAGAACCGTCAATGAGCCGGTATTGGAGAATGTGGTAGTTCAGGCCATCAACACGCTCCTTGGCGATAAGTCCACCTACCAGGCGCAGCTTCAACAGAACATTGCAAAGGTGATCCGAAGCGCTCAGCAAAATACCGCTGATGGCATTGACGAAAAACTGCAGGAGCTTCAGAAAGAGCTTCTCAAAAAAGCCAATAACAAAGAAGCCTATGATGAGGTTGCCGACGAGATCTTCAAGTTCCGGGAACAGCGAGAAAAATGCACGTTTGACACTGCTGCCAGGGACGCACAGATTGCCCGCATCAATGAACTGCAGGATTTCATCAAGCAGCAGCCCGCACACCTGGAAGCCTTCGATGAGGCCCTGGTAAAGCACTGGCTCGAGCGAATCATCGTTTGGGAGGACCACTTCACTGTGAAGCTTAAGTCCAGACTGAAAATTGATATTAAAGGATAATCCCGTAGACGCACGAAACCCTCTCGACCATGATGACCGGGAGGGTGTTTTTGTTATTTTACAAAGGTTGCATCATCTCAAGAATGATTCCATCCGGGTCTCTGAAATAAAACGCTCTGCTTTCCCCAAATCCATCTGCCCTGAAATCGAAATACTGCGGTTCAGACAGGCACTCCACATGATTTTCGATAAGAGTTTTGTAGACAGAATCAATGTCATCCGTGTAAAAGCATACTTCTGAGATAGATGTCGTAAACAAATCTGATTGTTCTTTATGGATTTTGCTGTCTACAAACTGAATCAATTCAACCGGTGGTGCTTCAAGAGCCTTCGAACCATTCAAATATGCAACCCTTGCTTTACAATTTTCCTTACGGAACATTTTATCTGTCTCTTCGCCTTCCATAAAGATTTCCCCCTGAAATGCAAGCCCAAGAATATCTCTGTAGAAAGCAATCGAGCAATCCAAATCAGAAACGGTTAATCCAACGTGATAAATTCTTCCAACCATATTTAGCCTCCAATCATTTCTTTATTTCATCAAACTGGGATTTTACGCTTTCTTAATCGGATGTCTGATTACAGTTTTCCATTTCTCTGGGGCAACCTTTCTTGCATCAGACATATAAATCTCGTGGTGCAATCTATCTTTGTTAATATCATTAACATACCCATTTTGTTCTAAATAAGCATCCATAAGAGCAACGGTTGCTGGCTCATTATCAAAAGAACCTATATGCATAATTTGAACACATAATCCCTCATCAATCGTAAGATACTCTGCTGACGAACAATCAATTTTCTTCTTTTTCGTTGCTGTTTCTACCGCCCAGTCAAAATCAGCTTTAGAAATGAAATCAGGCAAACGGATAACAGAAATCCAGTTGAAAGCAGATTTATTTGTATAATCTACACTCTCTACATCATCCTGCCACCAAAAACCTTCCAATGGCGGAACAACATATTCAAAAAACCCTGCAATTTTATAATCGGTCTTGTAACTCATTTTTAATGTGTATGCAACAGCATATAGAATACTGATTGCGTGTTGATATGCCCCACCTTCTTCATTTGGATTGCCTTTTCCCCTAACTGCAATATAATTTGCCTTAGGTACATTTACAATCACTGGTTTATTCTTAGGCATATAAAATTCTTTAAATTCTTTCTTAAAATCAAAAGCCATAATAACCTCCAAAATCCTGATTTAAACGAGTCCAGCAAGGGGCTAATGCCCCTTATGCTTTTCTCTTTTCTTTTGCTGTTTCATTTCAAACATTCGCAGTTCTTCCGCTTCTTTTTTCTCTCTGCTTCTGATCTTACATTCCTGTTTATTCTGTTCCTGTTGTAATTTCAATGCTTGCTGCGATTTTGTTCCAATACCGGTTTCCTGCATTTGCCTTTTTGCTTCACGCTGCATCCTTTTTGGATTTCTTTTTATATCCTTTACAACAGTATCAACAGCTGGACTGAATTTCAAACTAGCATAATATTTTTGAATATATTCCTGCACCTCATAATCTTTTGGTTCTGCACCAAAAGTCACCTTTGTTACAGATAACTTACCATCCTCGAAACGCTCAAATACGCCTACCCAGAATGGTTCTTCAAAATACACCGTCAGTTTTCCACTTACTTTGTCCATAAGAATCCCTCCTAAAATAATTGTTGAACAAAGAATGGACAACCCGGAGGGGCAGGTTACTTACCCTATTTACATAGGACGGCTGGGCTACCTACCAGCTCTAGTACATTGCTGAATGTACATTGCGTTTTTATCTTTGTATTTATAATCAAGCCATATGGCACGATTAACTTAGTATGTCAAATACCGATTTACCGAATTTTTCCTTCACATCTATTCCACTGCTTGCAACCACCCCAAATGGTCGAGTTGCCGGATTGGTTGTCAGCCCTTTCCGTTTTCCAAAAATCAGCCCAAAATGCCTGACATCTAATCCACTGCCTCAAATCGTGACATCTAATCCGAGGTCACAACCTGACACACATTTTGCAGTGGATATGTTTCCATATAAGAAAACCGAGCTTTTTCAAAAGTCTGGCTTCAAATCCAAACTTCCGAAAAAGCCCGGAAATACGCCGCTTTCTGGCACTTGATTTTATTTCCTTGACATCAATACTACCGTCTCGACAGTTGTTTCAGTTTCCAAGGGAAGTTCTTTCACTTCCTCACCATCAACAGGCACAGGAAAATTGAATACGATCTTCTTTATCCAGCTTCCGTCTTTCCTTTTCTCCGGGAACATCTCAATTCGCTCGATAAAGGCCTTCATAAACTCCTTCTGCTCCGCTTCCATTGCGGAATGGTAGACTTCATCAAATGCCAGCAACAAGCGATAGATATTGTCTCCGGAAATCTTCTCCTGCTGGATGCTGCGGATCTGACTTTGCAATTCGCCAATCTGAACTTCGATTTCCTCTATGGTGTCATACTGCTCATCATAGCGGCGCTGCAAGTCCAAAATCTTTCTGTCATAGTGGGCATCATTGATGTCCAAGGTATCCATCTGACGCTCCAAGCGGCTTTTCGTTCCAAAGGCTTGCTTTAGCCGCCCTTGTAGGACAGCAATCTGCCGTTCCATATCTTCTGTATCAACTGCTGTTCCGATTTTCGCCTGAATCGCTTCTACAAACCGTGGATTATTGACCATAGCGGAGATAACCTTCGCCACAAATTTGTTGATTTCCGTCTGCTCGATATTCAGACGGAAACTGCACTCATGCCCGGTAGGTGTTACCGTATTTTTGCAGTAGTAATAATACCGTGTTTTCTTGTCCTTGCTGTGCGCCTTGGCGATATTGCCGTACATACTCTTTCCGCAGCATGGGCATTTCAAGATACCGGACAGGATGTGTGCGTGGTCTGGATTGTTAACCTTTTCCCGCTTAAAAGAATTGATCTTGCGCTTTTCCTGTGCCAGATACCAATCCTCTTCGGAAATGATAGCTTCGTGTTGTCCTTCATAAACCGGGAACTCCGACTGCTCAACCACGTGCATCTCGTTTCTTGTACCCTGTTTCTTTTCTGTTCTTCGTCTGCCGTAAGCAATCTTTCCCATATAAACAGGATTGTACAATACATTTTTCACAAAATCTCTTGAAAATCCCGGAATGGTATTATTCTGTCTTAGTTTCTTAGTATAACCATTGCGGTTCAGATATTTTGCAACTCCTGCAACACCCTCATTAGTGTGAATGTAGCGGTCATAAATGACACGAATTACTTCCACTTCATCCTCTGCAATGACAAGGTTTCCATTTTCCAGTTTGTATCCATATGGAGCGAAACCGCCGTTCCATTTGCCCTCACGAGCCTTTTGCTCACGTCCTGCCATTGTCTGTGTGCGGATATTTTCTCGCTCAATCTCTGCCACCGCAGACAGCACAGAGATCATCAGCTTTCCTGCATCCTTGGAGCTGT
>OGXP01002609.1_pt1 | contig 11292 bp, 10 predicted proteins | sample 1576351 | NCBI WGS metagenome assembly OGXP01 (sample SAMEA3541517, study PRJEB24748) | human gut metagenome | biome: human gut; feature: human-associated habitat; material: faeces | place: China | collected 2012
CCGGCGACGGAGCCGATGTTGACGATGTGGCCGGTACCGCGTTCGATCATACCGGGCAGAACACAACGGGTGCAGTACAACAGGCCGTTGATGTTGGTGGCGATCATTTCGTCCCAGTCGTCCATGTTGCCCGACTGGGCGGGATTCTGGCCGATGGAACTGCCGGCGTTGTTCAGCAGCACGTCGATGTCCTTGAACCCTTCGGGAAGATTGGCGAACATTTCCACCACAACATCACGCTTGGCGACGTCGAAACAGAGGGGGAGGAAATCTCCGCCCAGTTCAGCGGCGAGTTCGTCGAGGCGGGGCTGACGGCGGCCGGTACCGATGACCTTCCAGCCTTCCTTGATGAAGCGGCGGGCGGTTTCGCGGCCAACACCGGAGGTAACACCAGTGATAAAGATGATTTTCTTGGACATGTCTGACTCCTCAGAAAGGTTAGAAGTGAGTATGCTGCAACATTGAGGAGGGGGCCCGAAAACCGCTCCGGGCGGCAGCGGCTTCCGGGGATGGGGGAAGGGCATTGCTTACAGCATCTTGAAGGTCGCGGTGAAATTTTCTTCGCCGTACTTTTCAGCGGTGGCCGCAAACACTTCGCGGGCGCGGGACATCATGGGCACACGCTGTCCGAGGGATTCGCACATCTCGATGCCCAGGCGCACGTCCTTGAAGGCAAGATTCACAGTAAACACCGGATGCTCGAAGTCTTCGTCGAAGGTGCCGGAAGCGGTGTTCTTGAACTGGAAGGAGAAGGCGCCGGAGTTGGAGATCTGTTCGATGAACTGTTCCTTGGGGATGTTGGTAAGCTTGGCAAGCTTGATGCTTTCGGAACAGACGGCGTTGATGCTCATGCCCATGAGGTTCTGGATGAGCTTCAGAGCCCAGCCGGCCTTCACATCGCCGATGTAGGCGGGCTTGCCCATCTTCTTGAGCAGGCATTCCTCATACTTGTCGTAGGTGGCCTTGTCGCCGCCGCCGAACAGGGGGCAGGTGCCGTCCGCGGCAAAGGCGGGACCCTTGCCCATGGGGATGACGAGGTACTTCTTGCCCCGCTTGGCGGCTTCGGCTTCGAGCATCACCACCGTTTCGATGTCCAAGGTGGACAGGTCGAAATGCACGCCGCCTTCGGGGAGGTTTTCAAACACGCCGTCGGGCCCGAGCAGAACGCCCTTGGCGTCTTTGGGCATAGGCACACAGGTGATGCACACTTCAACCTGGGCAGCCAGTTCCTTCACGGTAGCGGCGGAAGAGGCACCCATATCCACGAACTTCTGAACGTTGGCGGGGTTGATGTCGTACACCACCACATCGATGCCGTTCTTGACGATGTTGGAACAGATGCCGGCACCCATCTTGCCGAGACCGATAAAACCAACTTTCATGACAAACTCCTAGTCAATTACATGGTTCCGCAGCAGTCGCGTCGTCATTTTTCAGCATCCATAAGAAGGCGGTACACAGAGATGTAGTCTTCCTCTCCGTAACCGGCTTCCGATGCGGCCTTATAACGATCCCTCAGCATGGAGAAGGCAGGGCAGGAAACTCCCGCCTCTTCCGCCATCTCCACGCCGAACTTCATATCTTTCCAAGCGTTGTCGAGCGTGCCGCGCATGGGCAGGAAGGCTTCATTGAACAGCTTATGCCCCGAGTTCCGCATCTGGTAGGACCACGCACCAGTGGACTTTGCCCCATTGAGGAAGGCCTCTTCGGAGAGGCCCATCCTCTTCGCGAGGAACACGCCTTCGGTAAGGATGACGTTGTTGGAAAGCCCGATGAGGTTGGTGATGAGCTTGAAGGCGCAGGCCGCCTTCACGTCGCCTAGATAAAACACTTCCCCTATATCGGAGAGGAACGCCTTATCCCGCTCATACACATCTCTGGAGCCGCCGAAGAACAAGGGGGACTCCCCGGCCTCGGCCGCTTCGGGCCCCTTGCCCATAGGCATGTACACGTAGCGGACGCCGTGCCTCTCGGCTTCCGCCTCCAGAGCGAGGACGGACTCGATGTCCCACGTGCCCATGTCGTAAAAGGCCATGCCCTTCCCCATGCAGGAGAGCACGCCGTTTGCGCCGCCCGCCACGGCCTTGAGCGCAGCCACGGAAGACAGGCAGCTCAGCACCACGCCGGCGCCACGGGCAGCCTCCTGAGGCGTGGCAAAGACTTCCGCGCCCCATCCGGCGACCTTGGCCGCCTTTTCAGGGCTGCGGTTCCATACCTGCAGGGCATATCCCTTGTTCAGCAGGTTGCGGCACACGCCGCTCCCCATGCTTCCAAGCCCCAGAAAACAGACCTTCATGGCATCCTCTGGCTTACAGGGTTCTCAAAAGGCGGCTGGCGGCCGTTTCGATCTCGCCCAGCATGTCGGAGCTGGTCATGGCGCCCCAGCACACGTCCGCCAGCTTGTCCTGCACGATATCGGTGGCCTGATCGAGGGTGAGCCCCTGATTGATGACACCGGACACGTCGACGTCGATATTGTCGCGCATGGACTTCACGGTCATGGGATTGCCGGAAATCTTGATGACGGGGGCCACGGGATGGCCGATGCAGTTGCCCTTGCCGGTGGAGAAGATGACGGCGTGGCAGCCGCCCGACACGATGGCGGTGAGGTTCTCCACGCCGGGGGCGGGAGCGTCCATGATGACGAAGCCCTTCTTCGTGGGGCGTTCGCCCTCTTCGAGGACTTCGACCAGAGGCCTGGTTCCACCCTTCTTGATAGCACCGAGAGCCTTTTCCTCAATGGTGGTCAGGCCGCCGGCAATGTTGTCGGGAGCGGGGTTGGCACCCATGATGTCGAGATTGTGCTCAGCGGCATAGTCGAGGGTGCGCTGGATGATGCCCTTCACCTTGGCGGCCACTTCGGGGGTGACGGCACGGCGGCCGAGCATCTCCTCGCCGCCCAGCAGTTCCAGCGTTTCCGACATGATGACGGTGCCTCCGGCGTCGATGACGCGGTCGGCCAGACGTCCGGTCACCGGATTGGAGACGATGCCGGAAGAACCATCGGAACCGCCGCATTCCACGCCGAGGACGAATTCGCTCCAAGGCATGGGTTCGGGGCGCAGGCGGCCCGCATCGTGAAGCATCTGGATGGCGGCCTGAGCGGCGCGGTACGCCACTTCCACGGTGCCGCCCTGATCTTCGATGGAAAAGCCCACCACAGGCTTGCCGCCCTTCGCGATCTCGCCGGTGATGTATTCGGCGGTCTGATCTTCCAAAGCCACGACGATGACGCCGTACACGTTGGGATGCAGAGCGGTATTGATGGAGAGGAGGTTGTGCAGGGCAAGGTCTTCGTTCATTTCGCCGCGGCCGAACCCGGGGCAGAAAGGCACGCACCCCTTCACCAGAGAGCATATGCGCCGCACCGTAGGATTGGCGTTGTCCATCGTAGCGATGACAGCGATATGGTTGCGGATGCCGAAACGGCCATCGGGACGCCTGTAACCCATGATTTCTGGCAGCATGACAGCGTTCCTTATTCTTTTACAGTGTGGCGACCGCTGATGACGTTATGCACGTGAACGTGTTCACCGGGGGCGATATCGGCGGTCGCTATCCCCACAGGCTCTCCATATTTAACGATCTGACCACCCTTGGGGATAGCCTTGATGGCGACCTTATGGGCAAAGGGGAGTTCGTTTTTGGCACAGACCGTCTTGCCTCCCACCGTAAATTCGCTTCCCACAGCCAAGGAAGGGGCCATGACAATGGCGATGTTATCTTTGGCGTGCATCATAATAACGTGTTCCATTAGGCAACCTTTTCGTTAAGTGTATGCGGATCGGTTTTTCGATTTCTCTTTTCCAGCACTTTGTGCAAAAGGTTTGCCAAAATCCCCTTTCTGCCGAAAAGCCTTCAGTCAGGCCTCGCCAATCCTCTGGAAAAGTCGCGGGCCTCACTGATCGCCCCGCCGAAAACCCTGCGTGCGGTACCTTTCATTTCAGTTTAAGATAATTCCATTTTGAACTATTTCATTTTGAGACAATGAAAGAAACAGCCTTCCAAAAGGCTTCTCCCGGCTCCCCAAAACCGCTATCCATATCTTTCCTTTTTTAAAAAAGCTTTCTGTATATATAACACCAGATAGTTCCATTGTTTTTTTATTCCGGATCTGTCACAGTAAGCGATTGGAATTTCATTTCATGAAATTTCATATGTATAGTACAAAGTCCATCCCTTTACTGAGGTGGTCGACCAACAAAAAAATTAAAAAACATTGTATATTTGCCATTCTGTAAAACCGTATCAGTCTCATTCTATGGCAGAGCCTTTATTCTTTATGGTTCATTGCATCTTTTGGCACTATAAATCGATGATTCAACATCGATATGAACACCTTATTTATTATCGTGTTCTAAAATCATATTGCTTCTTGATAAAAAATTTCCTTTTATATGCAAAAAAAACACATCGTGTAACCTTGAAACGTGTAGCAGGCAAACCGCTTTCCACCCCTATTATTTTTGATATTTTCAATTTTGAATATTTTATTTTGAAATCACAAACCATTCCTCCGCCTGAAATCCTTCCCGATCGCATATCCGAACCACTTCAAAAGCCCTGCCTTCTCACGATACCGCGCACAAGGCCCTTCCTCTGCGGCCATACTCCGGGCCTGCGCCCGTTGACACAGAATTTGCAAGAAGAAAAACACAAGCGGCGTTCCGACTGTCGAACCAGACCTTTCCTCGTCCCGAACATACGAACTCTGGAGGTTGTCATGCAGCGAGTTGAAAGAAGCGTTTTTGGTGAACTCAACGGTAAACCGATCCACCTGTTCCGTCTGGCCAACGCCAACGGCATGATGGCCGAGCTCCTCGAATTCGGCGGCCGCATCAAGGCCCTGTGCATCCCCGACGGCCAGGGCGGCCTGGACAACATGAGCGTGGGGTACGACACCTTCGAGCCCTACCATGCCCGCTTCAATCCCTGGCTCGGCGCCCTCCTCGGCCGCACCGCCAGCCGCGTCACCGGCGCGCAATTCCAGATCGACGGCAAGACCTATAATCTGTCCGCCAGCGGCCCCGCCGGCAGCAACATGCACGGCGGCTTCGTGGGCTTCGACAGCCGCGTATGGACCGGCGAAGCCGACAGCGACGCCACCGGCGCCACGCTGAAGCTCACGTATCTCTCTCCCGATGGCGAAGAAGGCTATCCCGGCAACGCTTCCGTGACCGTCACCTACCGCCTCGACGACGACAACCGCTTCCACATGAACTGGGAAGCCGTCACCGACGCCCCCACCATCATCGACATGTCCTCTCACGTGTATCTGAACCTCAACGGCTTCAAGAACCGTGACATCATGAACGAATACCTAAAGGTCAACGCCTCATATTATCTGGAAAAAGATGACACAGGCACCCCCACCGGCAACTTCATCCCCGTGGAAGGCTCCGTGTTCGACCTGCGTACCCCCAAGCTGATGGAAGAACTCTCTCAGGGCGCTGTGTACAATCCCATCATGGCTCTGGACGGCGAAGGCGGTACCCTGCGCGAAGTGGCCGAAGTGAGTATCCCGGAACAGGGCCGCTCCTACACCCTGCACACCACGGCCCGCGCACTGCAGGTGTACAACGCCTATAATATGGCCTCGTTCTATACTTCCCGTGGGCTGGAATCCCCCTTCGCCCCGGCCCCCGGCCTTGCCATCGAACCGCAGAATTATCCCAACGCCATCAACATCCCCTCCATGCCGTCGCCCATCCTTCGTCCCGGCGAAATATACAGCGCGCGGCAGTTCTTTGCCTTCAAATGGTAAGCAGTTAGCATGAAAGGATGGAAGCTTTGAAGAGCTTCCATCCTTTCATGCTTTTGCCGGTCATCAATGCAGCACCATCCTGCCAGGAGGCTCCCATGACCACCCGGAACATCATCGATCTCAGCCAGCCCATCACCCCGGCATCGCCTGCCCCTTGCGATCCGCCTGTGGAATTCCACACGGTGGCCAGCCACAGTCCCGATTCCCCCTATCAGATGATGTGGTTCGGCATGACCGATCACACGGGCACGCACATCGATGCGCCTCTGCATTTCGTCCCCGGCGGGAAGCCCATTGATGAAGCAGATCTCTCTGCCCTGTATTCCATGCCCGGCGTCTTCCTCGACTTCACCGCCGCATCCTGCTTCCACAAGATCGATGCGGGCGACGTGGAACGCGAGCTGAAGCAATACGGTTCCATCCCGGAAGACGCCTTCATCATGCTCCACACCGGAACGGGTTGGTATTCCAATACGCAGGAATATTTCAATTCCCCGTTCATCACCCCTGCCGCTGCGGAACGCATCATCCGGCTCCGTCCGGTGGCTGTGGGCGTCAACGGCCCCACCGTGGACGACCGCAGGGGAGAAGGGCGCCCGATCCACTGCGCCTTTCTTTCCCATGGTGTGCATATCATCGAAGGCATCGTGCGTTCCGAACTTCTGGCAGGAAAACGATTCCACTGTACGGCTCTGCCCTTGAAGCTCGCCGGCTTCACGGGTTCCCCGATACGCCTCGTGGCGGTTCTGGAAGAACCTGCCTGATCAGGTATTCGACTGCCCCTGCGGATGCCCATACACGGAAGACTGAATAAAAAAGCCCTCATGACAGAGGGCATACCAACAGGAGGTTCCATGAAGCCGGATTCCCCTTTCCGCAAAGCAATCAACGCCATCGAAGTCTGGGTCAGCGTCTTCGCCATGCTGCTCCTGATCCTCGTCGTCTCCATTCAGGTGTTCTGCCGCTACGTGCTCCAGGACTCCCTCGCCTGGACGGAAGAGCTGGCCCGTTACCTCGTCATCTGGAGCGTGCTTTTCGGATGCAGTTTCGCCATGCGCACCGACTCCCACCTCGAGCTTTCCATCCTTTCCAACTTTTCCGGCCCCCGCATGAAGAAGTACGTCAAGTGCTTCTCCTGCATCGTGTGCCTCGCGTTCAGCATCATCATGGTCTATGCCGGCATGGAGTCCGTCATCAACATCCACTGGAGCGAACAGCTCACCCCCGCCATGCAGCTGCCTGCCTGGATCATCTGGATGGCCATGCCCGCAGGCTTCGGCCTCATGGGTATCCAAGCCATTCTGCGCTGTGTCGATGAGATAGCGAAGAACGTCTAACATAGAATAATAAAAGGAAATAATATGGATCCTGTTCTTCTTACCACATTCGGCACCCTCATCGTCCTGCTCATCTTCACCGTGCCCATCGGCGTTTCCATCGGCACCGCCGTCTTCATGGGCATGATGGTGGGCGGCCTTCCCCCCGTGTTCCTCGCACAGAAAATGTACAGTGCGCTGGACTCCTTCCCCCTGCTGGCCGTCCCCTTCTTCATCGTGGCTGGCGATATCATGCAGAAAGGCACCATCGCCAACTCCCTGCTGGCCGTTTCCCGCTGTCTGGTCGGCCACATCAAGGGGGGCATGGCCCACATCTCCATCCTCACCAGCCTCTTCTACGGCGCGCTGAGCGGCTCCGCCGCCGCCACCGTGGCCGCCGTGGGCGGCATCATGATCCCCGCCATGGAGAAGGAAGGCTACCCCAAGGAGTTCGCCACAGCCGTGAACTCCACCTCCGGCTGTCTCGGCATTATGATCCCGCCCAGCATCCCGCTCATCCTTTTCGGCTCCACCGCGGGCGTTTCCATCAGCGACCTCTTCGTGGCCACCATCGTTCCCGGCATCCTCATGGGCTGCGCCCTCATGCTGGTGAGCTACGTCATCTGCGTGCGCAGGAAGTACGGCAAAACCGTGGCCCGTGCCAAATTCTCGGAAATGCTGAAGGCCCTGTACGAAGCCAAGTGGGCCATCATGGTGCCCGTCATCGTTCTTGGCGGCATCTACGGCGGCATCACCACCCCCACCGAAGCCGGCGCCATCGCCGTGGTCTACGCCCTGTTCGTGGAAGTGTTCATCACCCGTTCCATGACAAGGAAGCTGTTCTTCGAGATCATCAAGAGCTCCGTACGCATCAACGCCGCTATCTTCCTCGTGGTGGCCTCCGCCACGGCACTCGGCCAGATCATGATGTACTACAACCTTTCCGCCGCCGTGCTCGATACCATCATGAGCATCTCCACGAGCAAGGTCGTCATCATGGCGCTCATCCTCATCGTGCTGCTCATTCTGGGCACCTTCCTCGAAGCTGCCGCCATCATCATGATCGTCACTCCGCTTCTGCTGCCCGTTATCAATGCCATTGGCGTGGATCCCGTACACTTCGGCATCATCATGCTCACCAGCTTCGCCGTAGGGGGGCAAACTCCCCCTGTGGGCATGACGCTCTTCGTGGGTGCTTCCATCGCCAAGATCAGCATCGAACGCCTCAGCATCGCGAGCATCCCCTACATTCTCACACTCGTGGTCATGCTGTTCATCATCGCTTTTGTCCCGCAGCTCTCGCTCTGTCTCATCTAAGTCCTTAACGTTGGGAAACCATTCTCACAAACTGTCTGGAGGATCTCTATGAAACTGTTCAAGGCCATGCTCTGCTCCGTCGCCGCTCTGAGCCTTCTGCTCCCCGCCGCCCACGCACAGGCTGCTCCCACCGTGGTGAAGATCGCCCTCACCCAGCCCACGGGCCACCCCACCACCGACCTCATCCGCGGCCAGTTCAAAAAGACCATTGAAGAAAAGACCAATGGCCGCTTCCGTATCGACGTGTTCGACAACTACTCCTTCGGCAACTTTGAAGCCGTGGTACAGGGCCTGCAGTTCGGCATGTTGCAGTTCGCTCAGGAATCTCCTTCCAACCTGTCCATCTACGATCCCAAACTGATGATCTTCGACCTTCCCTACCTCATGCCCGACTACGACGCCGTCAATATTCTGCTCGACGGCAAGGTTGGGAAGGAACTGAGCCGTTCCCTCGAAAAGATCGGCATCAAGGGCATGGGCTGGATCGCCCTCGGCACCCGTTTCTACTGGATGAACAAGCCATTCCACACCATGGCTGAAGCCAAGTCCATGAAGATCCGCGCCACCGCTTCCAAGGTTCATATCAGTATGACCAAGGCCTTCGGCATGAACCCCACCCCCATGGCATGGAGCGAAACCTTCACCGCTCTCCAGCAGGGCACCGTGGCCGGCGTGGACGTTGACATCCACTCCGCCGTTTCCGCCAACCTGCACGAAGTCGCCCCCCATCTCGTGCTCTCCGGCCACTTCTATACCCCCCATCTGTTCATGGCTTCCGCCAAGTTCATGGACTCCCTGTCTCCTGAAGACCGTAAGATTTTTGAAGAAACATTCGCTGAAGTCCAGAAGATCCAGCGTAGTGCCATCCACACCGGAGAACAGAAGCTCATCGAAAAACTGCGCGCTCAGGGCGTGGACGTAATCGAGTTCTCCCCCGAAGCACGCGCTGAATTCATGAACGCCGGCAAGGCCATCTGGAAGGACTTCGATAAGCAGGTTCCCCCGTCCCTCATCCAGCAGGTTCTCGACGGCTACAAGGCCGCTGGTAAGAACTACTAAACCATATAAAAGCTATCCGGCGAGGAGAAGCTCCGTTAGGGAGCTTCTCCTCCTTTGTCGTTTCTGCTTAGGCAGTTGAAAAGTTAGCGTGTTCAGGTATCCTGCATCCATTCACCAACTGCTCCCTCATCCCTGCCGAGTGCCCCCTATGCCTAAGCATCCCTTCATCTGTGCCATCGTTTCCGACAACAGTGCGGCAGAGCAGATAGAGCTCTGCCAGCACTCCATATCCTCGCCTGTCCGAATCATCACTACGGAATCCAGCAAATGCATAGTAGCCACGAAGCGGGTCATCGAGGAAGGTGCCGCCGTCATCGTCAGCCGCGGCAGCGTGTGGAGCACGATAAAAAAGGCTTTTCCCCTCGTACCCACGCTACAGACACCCATAACATGCTGTGATGCCATTGAATTTCTTACCAAAGCGAAGCAGTACGACACGAACATCGGCGTGGTTTCCTTTCCTTCCCATATCGCCAAGATGGTCACGGTGGCCCCACACCTCGGGGTGAGCCTCACCGTCCATCAGGTCAACAACCCCGACGATATCGAAAAAGGCTGTTACGAGATGAGGGACAAGGGGATGAAGGTGCTCGTTGGCGGCGGTCACGCTGTGCAGTGGGCACAGAAACTGGGACTGCATGGCGTACTGCATACGGTTTCCGCGGACGGCGTGATACAGGTGCTGAACGAAGCCGACCGCATACTCAACGCCATCATCAGCGAACGCTCCAAGGACGCCCGCGTGCGTACCATGCTCAACGCCCTGAAAGACGGCGCCATCTCGCTGAACGAACAGGGCAAGGTGCTGGAATACAATCTGCCTGCCCAAAAGATGTTCGCCAACGGCGAATCCACCATGAAAAGCATCCGCAGCTTTTTGCAGGATACGGGCATCATCGAGGCGGTGCAGCAGCAGCTCACGTGGTCGGGAGAAAGCAAGAAGTACGAAAAAAAGCAGTATCTCTGCAATATCATCCCCGCCTACAGCAACGATATCTACTGCGGAGCCAGCGTGATCATCCAGGATGCCAGCCATATCCAGAGCCTCGAACACAAGATGCGCCGGGAACTGCACGCCAAGGGGCATGTGGCGCGCTATACCCTCAAGGACGTGGTAGGGCATTCCGCGGAGATGCGCAGCCTTGTGGAACACGCGGAGCTTTACGCCAACAGCCCTTCTTCCATCTTCATCTACGGGGAATCCGGAACCGGCAAGGAGATCTTCGCGCAGGGCATACATATGGCAAGCCCGTTCAGGAACGGCCCCTTCGTGGGCATCAACTGTACAGCCCTGCCTGAATCCCTTCTGGAAAGCGAGCTTTTCGGCTATGCCGAAGGTGCCTTCACCGGCGCGAAAAAAGGCGGCAAAGTGGGCCTTTTCGAAATGGCGCACAACGGCACCCTCTTCCTCGACGAAATCGGCGAGATCCCCACCTCGGTGCAGGCCAAGCTTCTGCGCGTGCTCGAGGAAAAAATCGTCATGCGCATCGGTCAGGAACGCTATATCCCCATCAACGTGCGCATCGTGTGCGCTACAAACAAGGATCTGGCGGAATTGGTGCGGTGCGGCAAGTTCAGGGAAGACCTTTTCTACCGCCTGAACGTGCTCCGGCTCAACCTCCCTCCCTTGCGGAAACACCCAGAGGATATCGAGGAACTCGCCGACAGCTTCCTCAGCTGGCTGCCCCAGTCGCTCTCCCTCCCCCGGCCCCTGATCAGCCCCGAGGCTCTGGCCGTGCTGAAGCGCTATCATTTCCCGGGCAATATCAGGGAACTGCGCATCCTCCTGAGCTTGAAACAACAATAACAGGAATTTTTTCTGTTATTCCTCTTTCA
>OGXP01002618.1_pt1 | contig 11241 bp, 9 predicted proteins | sample 1576351 | NCBI WGS metagenome assembly OGXP01 (sample SAMEA3541517, study PRJEB24748) | human gut metagenome | biome: human gut; feature: human-associated habitat; material: faeces | place: China | collected 2012
AAAACGTACATTCCGGAATTTACTTCGTTGATTTTCTTTTCTTCTTCACTTGCGTCCTTTTGCTCAACGATTTTCAACACAGAACCGTCATTATCTCTTACAATTCTTCCGTAACCTGTCGCATCGTCAAGAATTGCGGTTATAACAGTTGCTTGATTGCCGTTATTTTTGTGATATTCAATAGCCTTGTTTATTGTTTCGGCAGTTATAAGAGGAGTGTCACCGTTTAGAATAACAACCTCGCCCTTTGAATTTTTTATAACGTCCATAGCTTGCATAACTGCATGACCTGTACCTTTTTGTTCAGCCTGCAACGCAAATTCGCACACATCGCCGAGTACCTCTTTAACCGTTTCAGCCTTATGACCGACAACCGCGCAAACCTTATCCGCACCTGCCGCCTTAGACGCGTCAATAACCCACTTTGAAAGCGGTTTACCGCATACTTTATGAAGCACCTTCGGCATTTTCGACTTCATTCTTGTTCCCATTCCTGCCGCTAAAATTACACTTGTAAACATAAATAACTCCTCTCAAAAACACTTATAAATCCATTTTTGATGTAACTTCCATATCGTGATGTATCTGTTCAATAAGTTTATCTACACCGTCAAATTTTATAACACCCCTAAGTTTTTTTGCAAAACTCACGCGTATATATTCTCCGTAAATATCCTCGTCAAAATCAAGGATATGACTTTCCACTGTCAATTTTTTTGCACCGAATGTCAGATTTTTTCCGACATTGACAACGCATTTCAAACGCTTTCCACGCACATACGTTATACCTGCGTAAACACCCTCTTCGGGAAGTGCCATATTCACGTCATAATCAACATTCGCAGTCGGAATACCCATTTTTCTGCCGTTCTGCAAACCTTTCACAACATTGCCTTCAATGCAATAACGTCTTCCCAAAAAACGTTCCGCTTTTTCCATATCACCGGCTTTTATAATGCTCCTTATGTATGTACTCGAAACGATTTTTCCGTCAAGCTTTATAACGTCCGTAACAAACACTTTAAATCCGTATTTCTCGCCAAACCATTTTAAAAGTTTGACGTCACCTTGTGCTTTGTAGCCGAAACTGTAATCATATCCGACACAAACAGCCTTTATATGAAGATTTTCAACAAGATACTGTACAAATTGTTCGGGAGTTTTTTTCATAAACTCCTTATCAAATTTCTCCATATACACAAAATCGGGCTTTTCACGTTCCAAAAGCTCCAACTTTGCCTCATTCGGCGTTATAAGTTCAATCTTATGCCCCACAACGTCATTTGTATTTTCTTCAAACAACAGCACACCGCTTTTTAAGCCGTTTTCTTTTGCATATTTAATACCGTTTCTGATAATCGTCATATGAGCGATATGAAGTCCGTCAAAATTTCCGAGTGCAACAACCGTACCATCGTAATCTGTTTTATCACGGAATATCTTCATTTATATCGCCCCCTTAATTCCAGAATGATTTTTCAAGTTTTAATTTGCCGTCTGTAATCTTTGATATACACAAAAAATTATTTTTTTCGTCATACACACGGTAAGATTGTCCCTCTTTACCGTTGTACGTCATCTGTACACCGTTTGTAACGCTTTTAACTTGCTTTGGGTTAAGTTTAATTTTAGGATATTCCTCAAACATTCTGTCAACGGGAATTATGATTTTTTCAAGCTCGCCGTTGTTTTTCAATGTTTCGATTTCCTTTAGAGTGTGGCTTTCTTCTATCGTAAACGGTCCTGTTTTTGTACGTCTTAATGTGTTCATGTACGCACCGACGTGCAGTTTCATACCTATATCCTTGCAAAGTGTTCTGATATATGTACCTTTTGAACACGAAACGTCAATAGTCACACGTTCGCCGCTAATTTCAAGTATATCAATAGAATTTATCGTCACCTTACGGCTTTTTCTCTCAACTTCGATACCTTTTCTTGCAAGTTCGTAAAGTTTCTTGCCGTTTTGCTTTATCGCGGAATACATAGGCGGTATCTGTTCGATTTCACCGACAAAGCTCATTATAGCTTGTCTGATTTCATCTTCACTGCAAGTTACTTCACACTCCGTAAGCACTTCACCGTCAGCGTCCTGCGTATCGGTCGTCATACCAAGCACAAGCTCAGCTCTGTAACACTTGTCCGACAAAGTAAGCATATCCGCAACCTTTGTTGCAGAGCCGATACAAACAGGCAGTACGCCTGTTGCCTCAGGGTCAAGTGTTCCCGTATGTCCAACCTTTTTTATACCCGTCATCTTACGCATAACATAAACCATATCATGCGAAGTACGCCCCAAAGGCTTATCTATTATAATTATACCGTTCATTATAATCTCCGTTAAATTATTTTATCCAAAGCTCTTTTGCAAGCGTCGATAACAGCCCTTTCGGCTTTTTCGGTTGAATCAAAATCCAAAGTCGCGCCTGCCGCTTTAATATGACCGCCGCCGCCGAACTTCATTGCAACTTCCGCAACGTCGGCTTTACCGTTTGAACGCAAATTAAGTCTGAAACCGTTGTTTGTACGTTTTATGCAAACCGCAATTTCAGTACCCTCAATTCTTCTCGGAATATCAACCAAATTCGGAATATCTTCCTTACCCATTCCGTACTTTGCACCGATTTTTTCATCGGTAATTACCGCTTTAATTTTACCGTCTGCATATTCCTTGATATTTTCGGTAATTTCTGCTTTTAATTTTGCCGCCGCAAGCGACTCACTGTCAAAAAGCAGTCTTGCCACTTCCGCATGGTCAAAATCATATTCCAAAAGGTTTGCCGCCGTACGCATTGTTTTAGGCGTAACATTACTGTACTTAAAGCAACCCGTATCGGAGCATATTGCCGTATACAAATCCTTGGCAATATCATTATCCAATTCAATGCCCATTTTTTCAAACAAAGCATACAAGATTTCACCTGCCGCAGCCGCTTTGCCGTCAACATAATTTGCATCGGCAAAATTAGTATTCGTCAAGTGATGGTCAATATTTATTGAATTATTTATTTCTTCAAAGAGGGACTTTCTCTCTGCAATACGTCCCAAATCACCGCAGTCAATGCACGCGCAAAGGTCGTGATTATGTTTCATACCCTCTTGATACAAAACATAATCATTACCTATAAATGCTAATCTTGACTCAATTATGCCGTTTACATATACGGTCGCCTCTTTACCCAATTTTCTCATAACCTTTGCAAATGCAAAGCATGAGCCGATTGTATCCGGATCCTCATTCAAATGAGTAAGCACTGCTACGGATTTTGCCTCCATTATCTTATCAATAACAGCCTGCATAACTAATCCCCTTTATTTCTTGTTTATATTATTAAGAAGTCTTTCGATATTTGCACCATGCTCGATTGAATCATCAAGTTCAAACACAAATTCCGGCGTATATCTTAAATCAATTCGTTTACCCAATTCACGTCTTATAAAGCCGGCGGCACTCTTTAAGCCCTGCATAGCTTTTTTCTTCGTTTCTTCATCGCCCATAACGGAAATATATGCCTTTGCATATCTCAAATCGTTTGTCACATTTACAGTAACAACGCTCGTCATAAGCGGAATACGCGTATCTTTTAATTCACGAATTATATTTGCAAGTTCACGCTTAACTTCTTCATTGATTTTATCAATTCTTGCCATATTTATTCCTCTCTGATGAATGGCTGAATTTCAGCCAATAACTATCTTTCTATTTCTTCCATAACAAAACATTCGATAGTATCGCCCTCTTTAATATCGTTGAAGTTTTCAACACCGATACCACATTCAAAGTTTTCCGCAACTTCTTTTGCGTCATCTTTAAATCTCTTTAGAGAATTTATAGTACCCTCGTGAACTATGATACCGTTACGAACGATACGAATTTCAGCATTACGCTGAATTTTGCCTTGTGTTACATAACAACCCGCGATAGTACCCACGTTTGACACCTTAAATGTCTGACGTACTTCCGCATAACCGATAACGACTTCCTTAAATTCAGGGTCAAGCATACCCTTCATAGCAGCCTCAATTTCTTCGATTGCCTGATAAATAACTCTGTAAAGTCTTATATCAACTTCATTCTGTTCAGCCGACGCAAGCGCACCTGCGTCAGGTCTTACGTTAAAGCCGACAATGATAGCATTTGACGCATTTGCAAGCATTACGTCAGATTCGTTAATCGCACCTACACCGCCGTGAATTGCTCTTACTCTGACTTCATCGTTAGACAATTTTTCAAGTGACTGTTTAACAGCCTCAACGCTACCTTGTACGTCAGCCTTGATGATAACGTCAAGCTCTTTCATGTTACCCTCGTCAATCTGGCTGAACAAGTTATCAAGCGATACTTTAACAACTTGATTAAATTTATTTTCTTGAAGTTCCTGTTTTCTCTGTTCAGCAACGTCACGTGCAAGTTTTTCGTTTTCAACGACCATAAATGTGTCGCCGCCCGACGGTGCCTCCGACAAGCCAAGAATTTCAACCGGTGTTGACGGCGGTGCAGTCTTAACACGTCTGCCCTTATCGTTTACCATCGCACGAACTCTGCCGACAGCTGTTCCGGCAATTACAAAATCACCGACTTTAAGTGTACCGTTCTGTACAAGAACAGTCGCAACAGGACCTCTGCCCTTATCAATTTCAGCCTCGATTACAGTACCTTGTGCATCTCTGTTAGGGTTAGCCTTTAGCTCCTGCATATCTGCAACAAGAAGTACCATTTCCAAAAGTCCGTCAATGTTAATTCTCTTTTTAGCCGAAATTTCAACGCAGACAGTATCTCCGCCCCATTCTTCAGGTACAAGATCGTACTCGACAAGCATTTGCTTAACTCTTTCAGGGTTAGCACCGTCTTTATCAATCTTATTAATTGCAACAACGATTGTAACACCTGCCGCTTTTGCATGGTTAATAGCCTCGATTGTCTGTGGCATAATACCGTCATCAGCCGCAACAACAAGTATTGCAACGTCAGTTACCTGTGCACCTCTCGCACGCATTGTTGTAAATGCTTCGTGACCCGGTGTATCAAGGAATGTTATAAGTCTGTCGTTTAGTTTAACGCTGTAAGCACCGATATGCTGTGTGATACCGCCCGCCTCTGTGTCTGTTACGCTTGTATCACGGATTGCGTCAAGAAGTGATGTCTTACCGTGGTCAACGTGACCCATTACAACAACTACAGGAGGACGCGGAACAAGATCTTCCGGCTTATCTTCTTCCTCTGTTTCAATCATAAGCATATCTTCTTTTGTAAGAACAACTTCCTGTTTAACTTCAATACCGAAATCGTCACCGATAAGCTGTGCTGTTTCAAAGTCGATAGCTTGGTTTTGTGATGCCATAACTCCAAGCATCATAAGTTTTTTAACAACTTCTGCCGATGTCTTACCCATCTTAGACGCAAATTCACCAACCGTAATTGTTTCAGGGATCTCAACCTCTGTTATAACCTTAGCCTTTATTTCCTTTTTAGGCTGTTGGTTCTTTTCCTTTTCACGACGGTTTTTGCCGCCCTTTTTATTCTTAGCTTTACCGCCCTTTTTATCCATCTTGATATTATCAGGAACCATATCTTCAATACGTTCACGGGATTCTATTGTATCAAGTTCAACAGTTGATTGACGGGTATCAACATAACGTTTCTTTTCCTCTGTCTTTACAACATACTCTTCTTCCGTATTGGTATGGTCGATATTGCTCAAGTCAATTCTTTGACCCGACTGTTTCTTTGCAACTTTCTTATGCTTTTCTTGCTTTTGCTTTTCTTCTTTCTTTTCAGCCTTTGTTTCAGTCTTAACTTCGGCTTTTACCTCTGATTTTTCTTCAGTCTTTTTAACTTCTTTAACAGTTTTTTCTTCTGCTTTCTTTTCTTCTTTCTTAGCAGGTTTTTCAGCCTTTTCTTCTGTTTTCTTGGCAGGCTTTTTCGACGATTTTTCTTCGTCATTGCCGTCTTCGCTTGCTTTCTTCAAAGCTGCCTCACGCATTTCGCGAATTTCTTCATCTGAAACTTGGTTCATCTCCGTATAAATATCGAAAATCAAACCGATAGTTTCTTCGTCAACCACGCTTGCCGAACTCTTTAGTTCTACTCCGAATTCCGCAAGTTTAGCTATTATATCCTTATTTGTAATCTTTAGATTTTTTGAAATCTCACCTAATTTTATCTTATCTGCCATATTTGCATCACCCTTTCTCCATGTCCCAGAGGGATTAGTCGTTTAATCTATCTAAAATTGCTTTCGCAAAATTGTCGTCATTCACGGAAACTACCGCACGGCTGTCTGCTCCTGTAAACTTGCCAAGCTCCGCCTTACTTCCCGCCTCAACAAATTTCGTTTTATAAAATTTGCATGAATCGGTTATTGATTTTTTTGTATTATCAGATGCGTCACACGCTACTATAATAAGCTTTGAAACACCGCTTTTAACGGCTTTTGAACATATATCTTCACCTGTCTGCACCTTACCGGCTCTTTTTGCCAAGCCGAGCATACCTAAAAATTTGTTGTTCAAATCAATTCCTCCGCCGCTTTATATAGTTCCTTTGGGACGGCACATTTAAAATGACGCTCAATCCCTCTTTTTTTCTCCGCATTTCGAATACAGTCTATATTCTTGCAAATATAAGCACCACGTCCGAACAATTTTTTATCACAGTCGAATTTAATCTCACCTGTTTTGTTGTCACGAACCAATCTTATAAGTTCATTTTGCGGATACATTTTTCTGCACGCAACGCACATCCTTTGTGGTATGCGCTTCATATATATTAGTCCTCCGCACTGATGTCTATTTTCCAGCCTGTAAGTCTTGCCGCAAGACGTACATTCTGACCTGCTCTGCCTATTGCAAGCGAAAGCTGATATTCAGGTACAACAACGTGTGCACTCTTTTCCTCTTCGTTGATTTCAGCTGAAATAACCTTGGCAGGACTTAAACTTGCCGCAATAAATTCGGCAGGGTCTTCGCTCCACTTAACTATATCAATCTTTTCATTCTTCAATTCTTCGCCGATATTCTGAACTCTTATACCCTTCGGTCCGATACAAGCACCTTGTGCGTCAACGTTAGGATCGTTTGAATAAACGGCAATCTTTGTTCTTGAGCCGCCCTCACGCGCAATGTTCTTTATCTCAACAATACCCTCGGCAATTTCAGGTACTTCTGCCTCAAACAACTTTTTTACAAGTCCCGGATGAGTTCTTGAAACTATAATCTGTGTACCCTTTGTTCCGCTTTTCACTTCGCTCACATAGCATTTAAGCACTTGACCTACTTCATATGTTTCGCCGATTGGCTGTTCTTTTTCAGGCAGCATTGCTTCGATTTTGCCGATGTCAATAAATACGTTTCCTTTTTCTATTCTCTCGATTGTTCCCGAAACTATGTCATTTGTCTTTTCGGTGTATTCACTGTAAATTATTCCTCTTTCAGCCTCTCTTATTCTCTGCGTAACAACTTGTTTTGCAGTCATTGCACTGATTCTGCCGAAATCTTTCGGTGTTACTTCTATATTTACCATATCACCGATTTGATAATTACCGTTGATTGCTCTTGCGTCCTCAAGTGAAATTTCTTCAAATTCGTCATATACAAGGTCAACAACTTCTTTCTTTGCAAATACCTTTACAGTTCCGCTTTCTCTGTCTATTGAAACCTCAACGTTTTGTGCTGAATAAAAGTTTTTCTTATATGCCGCAACAAGAGCCGCTTCAAGAGCGTCTATAAGCACCTCTTGACTTATGCCCTTTTCGTTACAGATTTCCGTAAGAACCTCAAATAATCCCTTTTCCATTTTTATAAATCTTCCTCTCTAAAACTTAAATGATAATCTTATATAAACTGCTTGCTTAACAGGTATTTCTTTCGCTTCCCCATCAAGTTCAACAAATGCTGTTTTATCCTTGTAATCCTTTAAAACGCCTGTAAATTCCTTTACGCCGTTTTCTGCTTTGTAAAGCTTTACGTCAACCTCTCTGCCGATATAATAAAGAAATTCACGTTCCTTTGTAAGTTTTCTGTCTGCCCCCGGTGACGAAACTTCAAGCGTATAATTTTCTTCAATAAAATCTTCCGCGTCAAGAAGTTCCTCTACTGCCTTTGAAAACAATTCACATTCATCTATACCAATTCCGCCCTCTTTGTCAATATAATAGCATAGCGAATAAGTGTCGTCGGCTTTTTTGTATGTCACATCAACAATATATACATTTTGTTTCTGTGCAATTTGTTCTCCGAGTTCAAGTGCTCGGATTTCTGTTCCGTTAGCCATTTGTACCTCCGTAACTTTTCAAAAAATCTTTTCATATAAATATGAAAGAGTGGGTAAACCCACTCTTTCTGAATATAGTATATTCCGCTTTAAAAGATATTATATCACATAAATCCAACAATTTCAAGACTTTTTTGTGATTTTATCTTTATTATTCATCGCTGCCGTCATTGCTTTCACTGCTACTGTATTCAGAACTCGAAGATTCACCGCTTGATTCTTCGCTTGATTCATATCTTTCGCCTGTACTCTCGTGAGAAGAACTTGATGTTCCCGTACTTTCTTCGGTCGTTTCATGATTTGATGACGAACCGGATGATGAGCTTGATGAACCGGATGATGAGCTTGATGAACTGTTTGAGGTACCTGAGCTTGATGAACCCGAAGTTCCCGATGAACTGTATGATGAATTTGAACTTCTGCTTTTTGAGTTTGATGAATTTGATGAATTTGATGAATTTGAAGTGTTTGACGAGCTTGAAGATATACCACTTGATGAAGAACTACCGCTCTCTCTTGTAGCATTTTTAGGATTGTCCGTTGTGATATTATCTGCAGGATAACCGAACACATCTTGTACCATCGTTCTGATTTCGTCCATATTAGGTATCCAAACGTCGCCGTTCGCTGAATCTGAACTATATTCACCAGGCAATGAATACGAATGAATATTCACGCTTGAGAAATCAGCCAAATATTTTGAATACTTAATAACTTCACTTACTGTAAAGTTTGTCTTAATTTCAGAGCTTATATCCTTGAATATTGAAGGAATTTTCAAAATCAAAGATGCATTAACCTTTTGGTCTACAACAGCTTTCAGGAATTTCTGCTGCATTTCAACTCTGTCACTGTCACCGTTTACATAACCTTTAAATACACCGGTTGACGGATTGACATTACCGTGTCTGTAACGCATAAGCCATACAGCCTGCTGACCGTTCAGCTGATAATCTCCCGGCGGAAGATTTATATGCAGACTCTGTACAGGGTCGTCATATACCATACCTACACCGTCGCCGTAAAGGTCCGGAATTGTAAATTCAATAGGACCAAGTTCGTCTATAACGTGAGCAACAGCGTCAAAGCTGAAATCAACATAGTAATTTATCGGAATACCCGTTATTCTCGTTACCGCCTCACAAGTTGCTGTCGCACCGCCGATTTCTCCGCTTTCATCCACAAATGCGTGTGCGGCGTTAATTTTTTGATAACGGTTTCCTATATACATTTTTGTATCACGAGGAATTGAGAGCATATTCACCTCTTTTGTTTCAGTATCAAAACTTGCAAGCATTATTGCGTCTGTTCTCAAGCCGTCAACGTCAACACCCATAAGTAAAACGTTTATCTTTCCGTCTGCCGCCTCAACAGTCGAAGTGTTGTCCACTGCTTCCTCATTGTTTGAGCCCGAAAAGTCAATTCCCATACAGACAGCTGCCACGGCAATAATCACTGCGAGTGATATTCCAAGCACTTGAAAATATCTTTTTACATTAAATTTAACTTTCACTCTTTAACCTCCAAAAATATTCATCTATGTTTCAAAAAAATACAATATATTTTAATTATACCATTCAAACTTACTCTCGTCAATAGAAAAAACACTTTATGTTTTTAAACTATTTGTAAACTTTACATACATATCCAAAAATCAAATTGCATTTCTGATAATTCATCAGCACGCAAAAAGGGCGATATTTCCATACCACCCTTTAATTATTAACCCGTATTAAATTTTTATACTAATGTGCAATATATGAAATTTTGTTAGCTTTCAGATATTCTTCGGCATATGTGCCTTTTACACATTTCACGTTGACTTTTTCACAGCCGTCAAACGCTCCGACGGCAATGTATTCAACGCTCTTTGGCAAAACTACGGTTTTAAGATTTTTGCAATTTTCAAATGCTTTTATATCTATGGCTTTCGTGCCGTCAGGAATTACGATTTCCTTTAAATCTGTGTTTGAAAATGCTTTCACTCCTATTTCCTGTAATTTTTCAGGTAACTTGATGTTTTCAAGGCTTGTGCAGTCAGCAAATGTCATATCTTCAATCTTCATCACATTTTGAGGTATATTTATATCAGTAAGATTATCGCAGCCTTCAAATGCTCCCCATTCGATATATGACACTGTTTCGGGAATTTCTATACCTTTCAACTCTTTGTTGTTTTTAAAGGCATCCGCTCCGATTCCCTCTACCGTCACACCTTCAAGTTCCTTTGGTATTACTGCATATTCGCCGAGATTATCCGCAGCTTTCAGAACAGCTTTCTCATTATGAACGGCATATGTCGCATATGATGAAGCGAATGCACTGATTTGAGTCATCATAACTATAAGCATAAGCGCCACAACTAACATTTTCTTCTTCATATTTGACACTCCCTTTCATTCATTTCCTGTTCTCTTTATAAGTCTATTATACGCCGTATGAATATTTATTACAACAACAACAGACTTACAAAATTGTTTAAATGATTTAAGAAGTTGTTACAAATTGTTACAAAAAATTTTGTTTTATTTTGCATTCAAAAATACACCAAATTTGCGAAACCAAATCAAAGAAAAATATCAAATATTCCGTTCAAAAACGTTCAAAACAATATTATACAAAAAATCAGAGCAAGCTGTATACAGCTTGCTCTGATGTGGTGGGAGAGGATGGATTCGAACCATCGAAGTCGAAGACAACAGATTTACAGTCTGCCCCCTTTGGCCGCTCGGGAACTCTCCCATGTGTTAGGGATAAACAAAAGCTTATCCCTGTTTGTGGAGCTGGTGATGGGACTCGAACCCGCGACCTGCTGATTACAAATCAGCTGCTCTACCAATTGAGCTACACCAGCATATTAAATTTTATTCCTACCCCTTAGGGGTAAAAAAACCACTTGATATAAAGTGGTTTTTGGTGGGAGAGGATGGATTCGAACCATCGAAGTCGAAGACAACAGATTTACAGTC
>OGXP01002629.1_pt1 | contig 11190 bp, 6 predicted proteins | sample 1576351 | NCBI WGS metagenome assembly OGXP01 (sample SAMEA3541517, study PRJEB24748) | human gut metagenome | biome: human gut; feature: human-associated habitat; material: faeces | place: China | collected 2012
ACATCCTCAATACAACTCTCACAACCAACAAATGCAAAATTTAAACAGGCTCTTAGTATATTAGAATAATTAGACTCTCCGGAAGTTGAGGTTTATCGCATTTTCCTGTTTCCCTCAGTTTGGCTGACAAAACGGGGTCGGTAATCGGATAAGCTACCGGTCTTATTGCTCCTTATCTCGGCGATAATACTAAATAACACTCCGTAAGCGAGTGATAACATAGTTTCTCCTTTGAAGTCTTTTCCTTTGCAGTGTTGATAAAAAAACGAATGAAAATGAAACGAATACTTTATTACTCTCTGGTTTTACTTACTGCCGGTAATGGGATGTTACAAGCGCAGAACTGGATTCATGGAAAAGTGGTCGATAAAGAAGAACGACCGGTAGACGGGGTGGCTGTCGTGTTGCAAACATTGGATTCTACTTATATAGATGCAGTCGTTACGGATAGTCTCGGGGCATTCATGTTGAACAAGGAAGCCGGTCCGAACTATCGTTTGTTGTTCCAGCATCTGCTGTACGAGCCGGTTTGTAAAAAAATCTCGACTGCTGATGCCGGTACGATAAGCCTGACTGAAAAAGATTATGAACTGGAAGGCGTTGTGGTAAAAGCCGAACGTCCGCAGGTCAAAGTGGAAAACGGCGCTTTGAGATACGACGTGCCCCAATTGATGAAAGATAAGGCGGTCAGTAATGCGTTCGAGGTGGTGAAACAGATACCCGGTGTGATCAGTACGGACGATGCTGTCCAACTGTTGGGAGCCGGTAGTCCGAGCATTGTGATCAATGGGCAGTTGACCACGATGTCGGTCGATCAGTTAGTCGGTTTGCTGAAGACAATTCCTGCTTCGCGGGTATGTAACGTAGAGATCATGTATAATGCACCAGCCAAGTATAATATCAAAGGAGCTATGATCAATGTCGTATTAGATAAGGAAACTGTCGAAAGGAATACTTTGCAAGGAGAAACCGGTGTCGATTATTTGCAGCGCCATTATGCGGAGGGGAAAGTCCATGGCAACTTGCTTTACTCCACATCCCGTTTCAATATAGATTTCTTAGCCAATGGGGCTAAGGGACGGAACTATATGGGAGAGGAGATCCAGGCCCTCCATACCCTGAAAGATCAGGTAACGGAGGTCAACCAATCGGGACGTGGCACCCGGAGCGGCATAGATGGAACGATGCGTTTAGGTATGGACTATACTTTCAAAAATGACGACAGGCTCTCTGCCGCCTACTATCTTACGGCCGGCAAATCCGATCTTGAGCGGACGGCCGTTACAACCTTCCAGGCATTGAAATCCGGACAGCCGGTGGAAGAACGCCTGAGCCGTACATACATAGAGGGAAACAGTGCGTTGCACAATGTCCGTATTCAATATGACGGTAACTCCGGACTGATGGCGGGTGCGGATTTTACGCGTTATCATTCACCCGGCTTCCAGACATTTGTCGATCAAAGCCATGAAACGACAGTGACGGATATGCAGAATAATTCCAAGCAGGATATTTCACAAGGAGCACTATTTATTAACCATAGCCACACTTTTGAAACCGGGTGGGCACTGAATTACGGTGTCCACGGCGGTTTCACCTCTTCGAAGACTTATATCGATTATCTATATAATAAAGGTAACGGCTATGAATCGGCTCTTGATGAACTTGAAAATAACCGCCAGAAAGAGTATAGTGGAAATGCCTTCTTGGAGGTGTCCAAGGATTTCGGTTCGCATTTCTCTGCAACAGCTTCTCTGAAAGTTGAATACTTTAAATCGGATTATACCTCTAACGGGATGAAATCCACACTTTGGAATGATTGGACCTTATTCCCGAATGCGACACTCAGCTATACGGTCAATCCGATGCACATCATCCAATTGGACATAAGCAGCGACAAAACCTATCCGTCCTATTGGGATGTGACGCCGCAGGAAAGCCCGATCAACTCTTATTCCGTTATCTTGGGCAATCCTTCCCTGAAGCCTTACCGTTCTTATAGCGGGCAGTTGATTTATATCCTGAAGCAGAAATATACGATTCTGGCTTTTTGTGACTATGTGCCCGATTATTTCGCCCAGTTGCCTTATCAGAATACCTCGGAACTGAAAAACGTTTTCCGGTATGAGAACATGGACTACCAGTTGCAATTCGGTGTAGGGGTGATCGTTCCTTTCCGGGTCGGCGAGTTCTGGAACAGCCAAGTGACTTTGTCCGGTCAGCGTATGCAGGAGAAGTTGGACCATTTTCATGATCTGTCTTTCCATAATGAGAAATACACCGGGCAGTTCAAGATGGATAATACGTTTACCCTTTCCAAGTCTCGTCCGAATTTGAAGCTGGATTTGAATGGCTATTTCGTTACCGGAGCCGTGCAGGGAATCTATGATCTCGGTCATCTCTATGATGTGTCTTCTGCATTGAAATGGCAGTTTGCCGACGATCGTGCTACTCTGATTCTGAAATGTAACAACATCTTCCGTAGCAATATGCCTCATACGATGGAAATCAACCAGTCCGGCCAATACAGCCGCCTCTGGAAACTGGACGACCAACGTTGTGTAACGGTTTCTTTTGTCTGGAAGTTCGGCGGTTATAAGAAAAAGCAACATGAAGCGGTGGATGCTTCCCGATTCGGCAAATCGATGTGATCTGTTCTTTTGACATTTAGATAGGGAAAAGAGGGTTGAACATGCTTGTATATTATTGTCGTATTCTAATTTGAGTGTCTCTCAAATAGCCTACGAATCAGGCTATGGTAATGTTCCATACTTTATCAAGCAATTTGAAAGTATAACCCGGCAAACTCCAAAGGAGTATCGTATTTCTCTTTTGCAAGGTTCGGAGAACCGGATAAAAAGTAGTACATTTGATGCCCGATAACAATTAGAACAAATGGCAGAAAGAGGAAAAAATACAGGAGGAAAAGGGAGGCAGAAACAGGTTGTAGTACCCGATATGGGACGTTTGCAACCACAAGCCCGCGAGTTGGAAGAGGCGGTGTTAGGTGCTCTGATGCTTGAAAAGGATGCTTACTCCATCGTTAGTGAAATATTGAAACCGGAGAGTTTCTATGAGAAGGCACATGAGAAAATTTATGCAGCTATCGTAGATCTGGCGATCAGCCAACGTCCGGTGGATATGTTGACCGTCACTGAGCAACTGAAGAAGCGAGGCGAATTGGAAGAGGTAGGTGGCCCGTTCTATATTTCCCAGCTGACCAGCAAGGTGGCCAGTAGTGCCCATATCGAATATCATGCCCGTATCATCGCCCAAAAATATCTGGCGCGTGAGTTGATCTCCTTCACTGCTATGATACAGGGCAAGGCTTTTGATGAGTCGATCGATGTGGAAGACCTTATGCAGGAAGCGGAAGGAAAGCTCTTTGAGATTTCTCAGCGCAATGTGAAGAAAGATGTTACCCAGATCAATCCTGTCATCAAGGAAGCGATGGTTATGCTTGAGAAGGCTGCCAATCAAAAAGAAGGGTTGAGCGGTCTGCGCACCGGTTTCGAAGGATTGGACAAAATGACGTCCGGATGGCAAAATTCCGATCTTATCATCATTGCCGCCCGTCCTGCGATGGGTAAGACGGCTTTTGTCCTTTCGATGGCTAAGAATATGGCGGTAAACCATAACACGCCGGTGGCTCTGTTCTCTCTTGAAATGAGTAACGTCCAGCTTGTCAACCGTCTGATCGTGAACGTATGTGAGATTCCGGGCGAGAAGATCAAGAGCGGGCGTTTGGAAAACTATGAATGGGAACAGTTGGACTTTAAGATAAAAGAATTGTATGATGCACCGATTTATGTAGACGATACGCCGAGTCTTTCGGTATTCGAACTGCGTACGAAGGCTCGTCGTCTGGTGCGTGAGCATGGTATTAAGATCATCATTATCGACTACCTTCAGTTGATGAATGCAAGCGGTATGAGCTTCGGCAGCCGTGAACAGGAAGTAAGTACTATTTCACGGTCGTTGAAAGGATTGGCGAAGGAACTGAACATTCCGATCATTGCCTTGTCTCAGTTGAACCGTGGTGTCGAGGCACGTCAAGGAGCGGAAGGAAAACGCCCGCAGTTGGCCGACTTGCGTGAATCCGGTGCTATCGAACAGGATGCGGATATGGTTTGTTTTATCCACCGTCCTGAATATTATAAGATAACGGAAGACGAACGTGGTAATTCCTTGATCGGTCTGGCGGAGATTATTATCGCCAAGCATCGTAACGGTGCGGTCGGAGATGTACGTCTTCGTTTCAAGAGCGAGTTCGCCAAGTTCATGAATGTGGACGAAGATGTTCCGGTTCGCGAGTTCTCCTCTAATATGAATAGTTCAGGCCCGATGGAAACAATGCCGCCCATACCACCGGCCGGTACCGATTTCTTGGCTCCCGGCAATAATGAGGTTCCGTTTTAATAATTCTATCCTCTTTTCAAAACATAGGTGTTTAGTATAAATAATTATTTAGTTTAATGGAGTGATATGGCAATTTGTGTTTTCAGCAATTTAATGCCTTTTTATTCTCTTCATTAACCGGGTTCTTTCCTTCCGGTGTGTAGAGATGGTCGATGCGAGAGGCATATGCTTTTTCTATTTTCCCGCGGACGATCTTCATCGTGCTGTTGACCATGCCGTTCTGTTCGGTGAAAGGCTCCGGCAGGATAGCAAAAGCTGCAGGCAGCCAGCGATCGGGGAAAAGGGCGGACAGGTCGCCTCCCTTGCGGAAACGGTCTATCTGGGATTGGATGATCCGGATTGCCTCTTCGCGTCCTTTATCGGATGAAAGATCAAGATACTGGTGCGTCAGATGCTTCTTCAGCCGGTCTTTGTTAGGGACGACGAGGGCAACGGTATAGGGACTCTGGTTGTTATACAGGATCAGCTGGTCGATGCAGGAAGAATGTTCGACGAGTGCCTCCTCGATCCCTTCCGGACTGTATTTTTCCCCGTCACTACCGATCAGCAGACTTTTGAAACGTCCGAGGACGTAGAGCAGACCGTCATGCCCCATATATCCCATATCCCCAGTGTAGAGCCACCCGTCGCGTACGGTTTCGGCAGTTGATACCGGGTTCTTCCAGTAGCCGGCCATCACATTCTCGCCCCGTATGACGATCTCTCCTTTTTCGCCTGCCGGGAGTTCTTTTCCGTCGGCATCGCATATTTTCAGGTCGAGCGGACGGACCAACATACCGCTGCTGCCGAAGGTATGCCGGTGCGGGCCGTTGGTGGAAATTACGGGAGTCGCTTCGCTTAGTCCGTACCCTTGGTACATAGGAAGTCCGATTGCGTAGTAGAACTTTTGCAAGTCTTTATCGAGCAGTGCGCCACCGCCGATGAAAAACTTCAATTGTCCGCCGAAGTTTTCACGGACTTTCGTGAAAAGCATGTGGTCGAACAGGCTCACGAGCGGTTTCAGCAGGAATCGGACACCACGTCCCTTGTCTTCTCTGCCGTCTCCGTTATAGATGTAAGCTACTTTGAGGGCAAAGTCGAACAAACGGGTTATATTCTTGCCCTGGGCACGGATACCTTGTTCGATATTCTTTTTGAAATTCTTGGCCAGTGCCGGGACGCTCAGGATCAAGTAGGGCTTGAACTCTTTGATGTTGACCGGAATGTTCTTTAATGTTTCCAGCCCTGTCCGTCCGACTTGTACTGTTGCTACGGATGCTCCTTTCGACATGAAGATATAGAAACCGACCACATGCGCGAAACAATGGTCGAGTGGGAGGATTATTAATGTGCGCCATGTATCGTCGATATCGACACAAGATAGGGCTTGCTCCACGTTCGCCGTATAGTTACGGTGCGTCAGGATGACACCTTTCGGGTCGGCCGTCGTGCCTGAGGTATAGGTAATCGTCGCATAGTCGTTATTCTGTAAGGATTGTCCAACAGCAAGGAAGTCTTCCAGAGAATGAGATGCCAGATATTCTTTCCCCATCCGGAATACTTCGGACCAGGATATTTCTTTTTCTTTATATTCCGGCAGTTCGTCTATCACAATTATTTTTTCGACTAAAGGCAATTTATCCATGATAGCCCGTATCTTTTTGAGTTGGTTGCCGGAAACCAGGATATATTTCACATCGGCATGCACAAGACGGAACAGCAGGTCGTTCGCTTCTTCGAGCTTGATGGAAAGCGGGACGTTGGTCGCGCCGGCATAGAACATGGCCAGTTCGCCGATGATCCAAGCATTACGGCCTTCCGAAAGGAGCGCCATATTGTCGCCCTTCTTCACTCCGAGAGCTATCAGTCCGGCACCGGCAGCGTAGACTTGTTGCTGAACTTCTTTATAAGTGGTCGGTTCGAAGGCATCCCTGGTTTTTTCCCACAGGAAGGGATTGTCGGGATATTGTTTTACCGAATTTTCGAAAAGGTCTATAATTGTCTTCTTCATATTATTTATTTTTGTATTTGTACTTTCCCGATTTCATCCAGGTAATTACAAGCCACCTCTACCGTTGGTACATTCTTGATCACGATACTGCGTTTTCCGTTCTGTTCGCGAAGCGTGCATTCGCGTGGATGCTTTTGGATGAAGCCGAGCAGCTTGTCGAAGGCCTCGCTTTCGTAGTAAGGACTTTCGGGATTAGTGACGAGAAAAATGCTCATCTGTCCTTTTTTCAGAATTACTTTTTCCATACCTAACGTCTTTGCCATACGGCGAAGGCGAACGACACGGATCAGTTCTTTCCCTTCTTTCGGCACTTTTCCGAAACGGTCTTTCAGACGCTCGGTAAAAGCAAGTATATCACGCTCTTCCTCCATCTTGTCCAGTTCACGATAGAGGGAGACACGTTCGGAGTCATTCGGGATGTAGGTCGGAGGGAACATCAGTTCCAAATCGCTTTCGATATAGGTTTCACGGACATATTCGCTACCGGTGTCGGGGCGATTTTCGGTAGCGTTGGAATACAGGTCGGCAAATTCTTCCGCTTTCAGTTCGTCAACGGCTTCTTCCAGGATTTTCTGGTACGTTTCGTAGCCCAAGTCGGCGATGAAACCGCTTTGTTCGGCACCTAACATATTACCGGCACCCCGGATGTCAAGGTCCTGCATGGCGATATGGATGCCGCTTCCCAACTCTGAAAAATTCTCGATCGCCTGCAGACGGCGGCGTGCTTCCTGCGTAAGACTTGACAAGGGTGGAGAGAGGAGATAACAGAAGGCTTTCCGGTTACTTCGCCCGACACGACCGCGTAGTTGATGCAGATCGGACAATCCGAACTGTTGTGCATTATTGATGATGATCGTATTTGCATTCGGTACGTCGATGCCACTCTCCACAATGCTCGTGGCGATCAGTACATCGTATTCGTAATTGACGAAATCCAGAATGATCTTTTCCAGCTTCTCCGGTTCCATCTGCCCGTGACCGACAGCGATACGGGCATCCGGCACTTCACGTTTGACAAGCGCTTCCATTTCATAAATATTTTGGATGCGATTGTTGATGAAAAAAACCTGTCCGTTACGGCTCATCTCGAAATTGATGGCTTCTCGGATGATGTCCGGGTTAAAACGTTCTACCTCTGTTTGAACCGGATAGCGGTTGGGTGGGGGAGTCGTGATGCTCGACAAGTCACGGGCTCCCATCAACGAGAATTGCAGGGTACGAGGAATCGGAGTGGCGGTCATGGTGAGCGTGTCGACGTTGGCTTTCAGCTGGCGTAGCTTCTCTTTGACGGATACGCCGAATTTCTGTTCCTCGTCGATAATCAGCAGACCGAGATCTTTGAATGTGACATCTTTTCCGACGATTCGATGGGTGCCGATGATAATGTTGATATTTCCTTCTTTCAAGTCTTTCAAAGTTTCCCTTATCTCTTTCGCCGTACGTGCCCGGCTGATATATTCGATTCGGCAGGGAAAATCTTTCAACCGTTCGGAAAATGTTTGATAGTGCTGGAATGCTAATACTGTAGTCGGGACCAGCACGGCAACTTGCTTGTTGTCCGAAACGGCTTTGAAAGCGGCACGAATGGCTACCTCCGTTTTCCCGAAGCCTACATCTCCGCAAATCAGTCGGTCCATCGGACGGTCGTTCTCCATATCGGCTTTGACATCGGCTGTTGCTTTCATTTGGTCAGGGGTATCTTCGTAGATAAAGCTGGCTTCCAGTTCGTGCTGCATGAAACTGTCTGGGCTGTAAGCGAAACCTTTTTCCTGTTTTCGTTTGGAGTAGAGGAGAATCAAATCGCGGGCGATATCTTTTACTTTTGACTTGGTGCGTTCTTTCATCTTCTCCCAGGCCCCTGTTCCGAGTTTACTCAGCTTGGGCGGTTCCCCACTGTCCTTGCCTTTATACTTGGATAGCTTATGGAGAGAGTGAATGCTGACGAATATAATGTCGTTGTTCTGGTAGATCAGCCTGATGGCTTCCTGCATTTTTCCGTTTACTTCCGTACGGACTAGCCCGCCGAATTGTCCGACACCATGATCGATATGTACGATATAATCGCCGGTCGTGAATTGGTTCAACTCCTTCAACGACAGAGAGAGTTTTCCACTTCTTGCTTTATCGCTTTTCAAGTTGAATTTATGAAAGCGGTCGAACAACTGGTGATCCGTGAAAAGGCAGACACGCAAGGTCTCATCGGCAAAACCTTCATGAATGGTCTTGTTGACGGAGGTAAAAGGTATGTCGTCTCCCCGATCCTCAAAAATGGCCCTGATACGGGTTGCTTGCTTTTCTACATCGCTCAGTATATATAATGTATAGCCGTCTTCTAAATATTTATGGAAAGACTCGCTTACCAAATCGAAATTTTTATGATAAATCGGTTGTGCTTCCATTGAGAAAGTCAGGGTGGCATCGGCTACTTCCATAGGCCGCGTACCAAAATGGAGCCGGCAGAAACCAAGTGCCGCATGTAGAAAATCCTCTCCGGTAATTAATTTGGCCCGCAGTTGCTCGATGTTGGCAAACGATTCTTCGTCCCCGATGATTGGTTCTTCATTCCAGATACTGCCGATACGTTCTTTTACCCATGCCATGTCTTTGCTAGCGAGCAGTGTCTCGGATGGCAATGAATCTAGTAAGGATGAGTTGGTCCGGTTTCCTTTTGTCATTTCGGGCACGATATAGATGCTGTCCAGTTTTTCTTTGGATAGCTGTGTTTCCACATCGAACGAACGGATCGTCTCTACCTCGTTTCCAAAGAAGTCGATACGATAGGGAAATTCATACGAGAACGAGAACACATCTAAGATACTGCCGCGCATTGCATACTGCCCTGGTTCATAAACATAATCTACCTGCTCGAAGCCGTATTCGTCCAGTACGTCAGAAACAAACATATTGTCCAACCTTTCGCCGACACTGATCTTCAGCGTGTTTTCTTTCAAGACCTCCCGTGAAATTACTTTCTCCGCCAATGCTTCCGGATAGGTGACAATGATGAAGGGAGCAGTCGGATCCTGCAGCGTGCTGAGAACTTCTGTCCGCAGGATTTCGTTGGCTGGATCCACATGTCCGTACTTGATAGCACGTCGGTAAGCAGAAGGAAAGAAATAGATTCCGTCACCTCCTGTGAGTTGCACCAGATCGTGATAAAAGTAGCCGGCATCCTCTAGGTCATTCAACACACACACATAACTTCCTCTTCTTTTTGAAAAAAGAGAAGCTATTGTCATTGCGGCCCCTGAACCGTTCAGTCCTTTCAGAAATATATTGCGGGACGTTTTGTTTTTTAACAGGGTATTTAATGCCGCCACTTGCGGATGGGCGGCATATTGTTTTAGTAAATCTTGTACCTCCAACGGATGAATTGAAAATTGATAATTATATATGCGCAAAATTACGGAAAATGTTACAATAATCTTCCTAAAACCAATGAAAATATCTACCTTCGCGCTTGGGTTGTCAATTGAAATGAGCAGGATCTTCTCATTTTCAATTCTCAATTCTCATTTTTCAATTAAACAGTGGATTATGTCAGACAGTATTGTTATTATTCCCACGTATAACGAAAAGGAGAATATAGAAAATATTATTCGGGTTGTATTTGGGTTGGAGAAAGAATTTCATATTTTGATTATAGATGATGGATCGCCCGATGGTACGGCAGGTATTGTAAAACGGTTGCAAAAAGAGTTCCCCGAACGCCTTTTCATGGTGGAACGTAAAGGTAAGTTAGGATTGGGTACGGCTTATATCTGCGGATTTAAATGGGCAATAGAACATAAATATGATTTTATATTCGAAATGGATGCAGACTTCAGTCATAACCCGAATGATCTTCCCAAATTATATGCGGCCTGTATGGAACAGGGTGGTGATGTCGCAGTCGGTTCCCGCTACTGTAACGGTGTGAATGTCGTGAACTGGCCGTTGGGACGTGTGTTGATGTCCTATTATGCTTCCGTATATGTTCGTTTTGTTACTGGAATGAAAGTACAGGATACGACAGCCGGTTTCAAATGCTATCGTCGTGAGGTGCTTGAGACGATCGATTTGGATCGTATCCATTTCAAAGGATATGCGTTCCAGATAGAAATGAAGTTTACGGCATATAAGTGTGGTTATAAAATCGTGGAAGTCCCCATTATTTTTATCAATCGTGTATTAGGCACTTCCAAGATGAACTCCTCTATCTTCGAGGAAGCACTGTTTGGCGTATTGAAATTGAAATGGTGGAGTCTGTTCCGTAAATATCCCCAAAAAGAGAATCGGAAAGCGATTGCCGGATAATGCCATTATTGTAAAAAGCAATAAAAAGGGATATTCAGTAAATGTCTCCACATCATACCATGGCATATGAAGATGATAGAGTATAATCACTTCATATGCCATTATTATTGTCATTTTTCTGTATATTCTCATATACTCTTATTGGGCAAGACATGAAGCTTCGGAAGAAGTCTTCTGACCTTTTCTGATTCTTTCAGTAGAATCATATCATGCAGCTTTCCCCGTTCTGTTCCTGATCCTGTCTATCATCAGTATGGCATTTGCCGTATGTATTCCGAAGAAAATCCACAGGATTTCCGTCTTTCTGTTCCTTGCCTTTATCCTTGCGAGCGAGTAGTGTTGTTTTTGAGTACCGAAGCTTCCTTCAAGCCGGGTGGCCCTTTCTTTTGAGAGTTCGCTTCTAAGCCACCTTCCTCAAAGGCTCATCTTGGGCCGCCCTTCCCTTGCGCACAAAGGATGTGGATATCCCATATTTTGTACAGAAC
>OGXP01002632.1_pt1 | contig 11179 bp, 7 predicted proteins | sample 1576351 | NCBI WGS metagenome assembly OGXP01 (sample SAMEA3541517, study PRJEB24748) | human gut metagenome | biome: human gut; feature: human-associated habitat; material: faeces | place: China | collected 2012
GGACTACGAGACGAACATTCCGGGCCTGTTCGCGGCCTGCCGCAGCCGCGGGCTCGATCCAGGCGTGTACATGGGCGGCTGGGCGCTGTGCACCACGGCGGTCACCGGCTACATCGCGGGCGGCAACGCCGCGCGGCGCTCGCTCGAAAAGGGCTGGGCGCACTTCCCACTCTCCAAGGCCGCTGATGCGATCGGACATGCACTCGCCCCGCTCGGGCGCACGGGCATTCCTCCCAAGGATCTCGTCCGGGAAACGCAGGAAATCGTCTACCCCGCCGACGTCTGCCTCATCAAGAGCGACGCCAGCCTGAACCGCGCCCTGCGCCGCGTGGAATACGCCAAGGAAGCCATTGCCCCGCGCCTCGCCGCCAAGGACCCGCGCGACCTCGCTAAGCTCTATGAGGCCAAGTCCATGCTGCAGGCCGCCGAACTCTTTGTCCGCTCCTCGCTTATGCGCACGGAAACCCGCGCCGGGCATTATCGCGAGGACTACCCCGATCGCAACAACGAGGAATGGCTGGGCTGGATCTACGCGAAGAAGGGGGCGGACGGCGCGCCCGTGCTCCACAAGGTCCCCGTCCCGCTGGAGCGCTACCGGATCAAGCCGTACCGCTACTACATGGACAACTTCACCTTCCCCCGGTAAGCCGCCCAACCCTGCGGGCGCGTCCGGATCGGGCGCGCCCCGCTCAACAAGACGAGGATGTTATGCCTAGCGATTCCTCCACGAAGAAGCTTTTTATCGGCCTTGGCATCGCCGCGCTCTATTTCATCATTACGGCCCTCCCCGCTCCCGACGGGCTGACCCCGGCGGGCAAGAAGGCCATCGCCATGATGCTGACGGCGGTGCTTGTCTGGGTATTCGAGGTCATCCCCATTGCGGTATCGTCCATTTTATTCACCCTGCTCCCGGTGGTGGCGGGCATCATCCCTCTGCCCAAGGTCATGGCCCATTTCGCCACGCCGACCGTCTTCTTCGTCTTCGCGATGTTCTGCATCTCCATCGCCTTCCAGAACTCCGGCCTGAACCGCCGCGTGGTCCTGTGGACGAGCCTCCGCTCGCGGGGCAACCCCTCGCGCCTGCTGTTCTTCCTGATGATGGTTTCCGCGCTCCTGTCGACCTTCCTCGCGGACATCCCCGTGGTCGCCATGATGCTGCCCGTGGCGGTCCTCCTGCTCGAAAAGAACCGCTGTGAGCCGGGGGCCAGCCCGTTCGGCAAGGCGGTGATGCTCGGCCTGCCCATCGCCTGCCTCATCGGCGGCGTGGGGACCCCGGCGGGCAGCGCCATGAACATGCTGACCATCGGCCTGTTGCAGGACACGGCCAAGGTGCACATTTCCTTCTTCGAGTGGATGGCCATTGGAATGCCGATGGTGCTTATCCTGACCCCGGTGGCGTGGTGGGCCGTGATCAAGGTGTTCCCGCCCGAAATGGACCGCCTCGCGGGCATGGAGCTGGTGGAACGGGAATATGCGGAGCTTGGGCCGGTCACGGGCCGCGAAAAACTGTTCTTCGTCATCCTATTAATCAATTTCATCCTGTGGTGCACGGACAAGATCCACGGCCTGCCCCTTCCGGTGGTGGCCGTCATCGGCGGCAGCCTCTTCGTACTTCCCCGCATCCAGCTCATTGATTGGGAACGCGACAAGTGCCGCATCGGATGGGACATCCTCATGCTCATCGGCGCGTCCAACGCCCTCGGCATGATCATCTGGGAACAGGGCGGCGCATCGTGGATAGCCAACGCTTGCCTCGGGGATATTTCCGATCTGCCGCTGGCCGGGGTCATCGCCGCCATTTCCATCTTCACGATCGTGATTCACCTGCTCATCCCGGTGAACACCGCCATCGTCGCCGTACTGCTGCCCGCGCTGGCGGCCCTTGCCGGGACGATGGGCGTCAACCCCGCCGTCCTTGCCATCCCGATGGGCTTCAGCGTATCGGCGGCCCTGCTCCTGCCGCTCGATCCCGTGCCCCTCGTGACCTATCCCGCCGGATATTACAAGATGTTCGACATGTTCAAGCCCGGGTGTCTCATCTCCGTGGTCTGGGTCGTGGTCATGACCCTCATCATGTTCGCCATCGCCGTCCCGCTTGGCCTGCTGTAGAGGAGAAAAACTGAGGGGGCTCCTCGCCCCCTCAGACTCCCCCGGCAGGGGAATGATTCCCCTGCCCCCCGGATGGAGGGAGCAGGTTCGCGCAAGGAATCCCTTCGAATTGAAGACCAAAGAAAGGGATACTAGCAAGTTACACAAACAATGCCCTATTCAAAAGACACAGCAAAACCTTTGGAAAGGAAGAGGCGAGCGTGAACCCTGCCGCCTCTATATGCTTCCAAAACCATCTGCCCGGCGGCCCGACGGCCTGACAATGCCCATCTTCTTCATCTTCTTGCGCAACGTATCCGGGTGCACCCCGAGCAGTTCACCCGCGCCGCCCGGACCGTGGATCTTCCCGCCCGTACGGTTCAGGGCGGCCTCAATATGCTCACGTACCACATCATCCAGTGAACAAAGCGTTCCTTCGCTCCGGGATTCCGAAAAGCCTGACGCCGCCCCCACGGACGCCGCTCCCGTCTTCTCGGATAGGCGCGCCTCACCACGTCCGGCGGCGTTGTCCGGCCTGTGCTCCCGGACCGAACGAAACGGAACGGGGCACTCCGCTTCCGGCGGCATCCCCTTTTCCATCCACTCCGCAAAACAGCGCCGCACCAGTTCCCGCACCCGCCCCTCAAGCGCCTCGCCATGCTCCGGCGCGGGACGTCCGGGAACGGCGTGTTCCAGAACGGGCTGGAGATAGCGATCGAGCTTGAGCTTGCTGTTGTAATCCAGAATCACCGCCCGCTCCACGAGGTTTTCCAGTTCCCGGACGTTGCCGGGCCAATCGTATTGGAGAAGCCGTTCCGCCGAGTCCGGTTCGATGCCGGAAATAGGGGGCAATCCCAGGCGGCGCGTGGCCTTGTCGATAAAATGCCGAGCCGCTCACGCAGCGGGGGGACGGAAATGGTGAACACATTCAAGCGGTGATAGAGATCCTCGCGGAACGTGCCCTCGCGCAGCATCTTGTGCAGATCGCGGTTCGTTGCCGCTATAATCCGCACATCCACCGGAATGGAGGTCGTGCTGCCCACACGCTCGACCACGTGGTTCTGGAGGGTCCGCAGGAGCCGCACCTGCGCCTGAAGCGAAAGCTCCCCTATTTCATCGAGAAACAGCGTGCCGCCGTTGGCCAGCTCAAATTTGCCCCCCACAGCGCAATGCGCCCCGGTGAAGGCCCCTTTCTCGTGCCCGAACAGCGTACTGTCCATGAGCGTCTCAGGGATGGCCCCGCAATTGACCTTGATGAAGGGCTTACCCACGCGCTGCGATCTGGCCTGGATCGCGTTGGCGACAAGCTCCTTGCCCGTACCGGTTTCCCCGAGGATCAGCACCGGCGCATCGGTCCCCGACAGCTTGCGCACCGTTTCCATGACCTTCCTGAGCCCGCCCGAAGTGCCTATGAGCTCGGCGGGCGCGTCGTCCTCATGCGGCGACTGCGAGGGCGTATCGTAGCCGTGCGCGGAGAAGAACCGCTGCACCTCCTCTTCGCGGAGCACCTTGACCAGCGCGAAACTCAAGGGAATCGCCAGCAGGCCCAGCCTCCGCTCATGCTCTTCTGTAAAACAGCCCACCTCCGTCCCGATGAGCCGCAACAGGCCGAGCGGCGCGCCCGCCCCCTTGAGGCAGCACACCAGGTGCGCTCTCGGCCTGTTTTCGATGTACTCCCGCAAGTCGTTGTTCACGCTCTCGGCGGTCCGTACCTCTTGGCTGTTGGGGATGGCATTGACGCCCCCGGTCAGCGAAAAGGCCCGGAGGAACATGGTCTGCTCACGGGAAAACGGAATGAACCGCCCGAGGAAGTGGATGCCGCCGTCGTGGATGAAATGGAGTTCCAACAGGGACTGCGAGGAAGGCAGAAAATGGTGCATGACCATCCCTTCCAGCGGAAACGTCTCTTTCAGAAGCTTGTAGAACGCGATGAGAGATTCCCTGACGTCCGGCATGGCCAGAATCCGTGTGGATTTGTGAAAAAAAACACCATCCTGATACGCATCCGGCATATAATCCTCCCTATCGGCCTATAGTCCGATTTCTGCGCCGGATTATAGGCTTATTTTCCGCATATTGTCACATCCCAAAAGTCTTTTTTTGTAATCACCAAAAATAAAACAGTTTTTATACATGGCACGGAACTTGTTATATCAAATACAAAAAGAAACACATGTGTCTCTCAATGGCCCAGTAACGCGTCATCAGGCTTCCGTTGCTCTTCCGTATGGATGTACCTTCGTATCGCACTGTCCATAGTATGAAACGGAACGGATATATTAAAAAACACATATATGCATATCTTTATTCGTTCTCAACTTGCATGAACGGAATAGCGATATGCTGGAAACAGGAAGCCTTTTGCTGCTATCCTGTATCGCCTCTCCCCAAAGCCTTTACCAATCCGTATCTCCATGCCCGCATCGGTTCATGGAGAAGAGGAATGTTGCGCCATCCGGCATCGTAAGGACCTTCTGCAACAAGAGGCCCTCACGCCGGACGCGGGTCCGGCGCGCCGCAATGCCGCATGGATTCCGGGGAAACCGTTTCCCACGGAATGACGTCTTTGAAACGGCACCGTTTCAAGGAAATTCCGCTCCAGGGAGGATACAATGACTCATATGCTCAGTCTGCTCCCCAAGTCGCGTTTCGAGGAAAGCGGCGTGGAGATTCCCGGCGGACTTGCTTTTCTTGCCGACTACAGGCCAGACGCCATCGCGGAGGCCTCTGCGGGCATTGAAGGCCTCTTCATGCCGCCTTCGCACCCCCGCCTCGACGCCGATCTGCTGGCCCGGCTCGGCTCCGTGCGCATCATCCAGACGGCAGGGGCCGGATTCGACAGCGTGGACCACGCGGCGGCGGCGAAGCTCGGCCTCATCGTGTGCAACTCACCGGCACAAAACGCGATCACCGTGGCAGAGCACGTCATCGGGGCGGTGATCTGCCTCCAGCGCGAGCTGGCCTACGCGGACGAGGCCATCAAGTCCGGCGCCTATGCGCAGGCACGGGAACGCATCCTCGGCCGGGGCGCCTGCGAACTGTTCGGCGCCACCGTGGGCATCGTCGGGCTCGGCGGCATCGGCCGGGCGCTGGCCCCCCGCCTTGCGGCCTTCGGGGCAACGGTCGTGGCCTCCGACGTCTTCTGGCCCGAAGCATTCGCGCAGGAGCACGGCATCCGGCGCGTCGATCTCGACGAGCTGTTCGCCGTCAGCGACATCGTCACCCTGCACTGTCCGCTTATGGACGCCACGCGCGGCCTTGTGGGCGTGGAGCGGCTCGCTTCCATGAAGCCCGGCGCGATCCTCGTCAACGCGGCGCGCGGCGGCATCGTGGACGAAACGGCCCTCGCCGACGCCCTCGAACGCGGCATCATCCGGGGCGCGGCCATCGACAACTTTGAAAGTGAAATCCCTTCGCCCGGCAATCCCCTGCTCCGGCTTTCTCCGGAAGCGCGCCGCCGGGTGCTGTTCTCTCCCCACCTCGCGGGCGTCACCCGCGCGGCGTTCGCACGCCTGATCCGTCAGGCCATCGGCAATCTGGAAAACAGCCTCCGGGGACTTCCCCCGCAGTTCTCCGTCAATGGGCTCTCGTCCATTCGCCCATCCGCATGAGGAAAGCCGGCATGAACGACAAGAAGACCGTAAGCTTCGGTATGGCTCTGGCGATTATCTTCCTTCCCATTCTGGTCATCCTTCTCGGCGGGCTCGTCCTGCGCGTGGGGTTCCTCGTGCCGCTGATGCTCGCCACCATCACGGCCTCGCTCCTCAGCATCATGGCGGGGTTCACCTGGAAAGAGGTTGAAGCCTGTATCGTCAACGGCGTGCACCGCATCATCATCGTCACCTGTATCCTCTTCCTCGTGGGCACGCTCATCGGGGTCTGGATTCAGGCCGGGGTCATCCCCCTGTTCCTCTACTGGGGCCTGAAGCTCCTCTCGCCCTCCATGTTCCTCGTCAGCACGGTGCTCATCTGCGCGGTCTTCTCGCTCATGACCGGCACCTCCTTCGGGACCATCGGCACGGCGGGCTTGGCCCTGCTCGGCGTGGGCGAGGCCCTCGGCTTCCCCACCGGGCTCACCGCCGGGGCCATCGTGTCCGGCGCGTACTTCGGCGACAAGATGTCCCCGGTTTCCGATACCACCAACCTCGCCTCGGGTATCACCGGGACCAACATTTTCTCCCACATCGGCTCCATGCTCTATACCACCGTGCCCGCCACCCTCGTGGCCCTCGGCCTCTACTGGTACCTCGGGCTCAACTACAGCGGTGGGGCCATGCCCGACCTGACCCCGATCACCGACGCCCTCTCAGCCAACTTCAACCGCTCGTTCCTCCTCGTCCTGCCGCCCATCGTGCTGGTGGCCCTTGCCATCCGGGGCATCCCGCCGCTGCCCACGCTCGTCATCGCCATCCTCGTCGGCGTGGCCTGCGCATTCATCATTCAGGACGGCATGACCGTGAAGGGCATGTTCAAGGCCGCCACCGACGGCTACGTTTCCCAGACCGGGCACCCGCTCGTGGACAAGATCCTCTCCCGAGGCGGCCTGACCAGCATGTCCTTCGTGGTCTTCCTGCTGCTCATCGCCATGACGCTCGGCGGCATCCTCGAAGGCACCGGCGCGCTGGGCGTGGTCGTGGACCGCATGACCCGTTCCGTGACCACCCCCGGCGGGCTCATCCTCGCCACGCTGGTTTCCTGCTACCTCATGACCATCGGCACGGGCAACGGTATGCTCTCCATCATCGTCCCGGCCCGCGCCTTTGAAAAGAAGTTCCGCGACATGGGCATCCAGTCGCGGGTCCTCTCGCGGACGCTTGAGGACGCCGTCACCCTCGGCATCGCACTGGTGCCGTACTCCATGGCCGCCTTCTTCATCGTCGGCGTCCTCAAGATCGACGCCATGCAGTACATCCCCTACGCCTTCCTCAACTGGATTGTCCCCATCTTCTCCCTCACCTACGGCTTCACCGGGTTCGCCATCTGGAAGATCAACAAGGATGCCGGGAACGCTCCCGGCAACTCGCCCGCCGAATCCGAAGCCTAGCCGCCGGGGACTCCCTGCGGGAATGCGGCCTCCGCAGGGCCCCGGCTTCAACCATGCAACCCCATTCCGGGCATAAGCGGCCCCGGAGGAGCCTCCCCTGCGGAGCACGGCTCCCCCGGCAACGGGAGCCGTTCCCTAAAAACGGCACGCCCCGCCGGGGCCGCCCGGAACAGCAAAGGAACCCTTATGGACACGCAAAGATTTTCACGCATCGCCAACGGCCTCAAGTCCGCTTCCATCAGCTCCGTTACCCAGACCGCGGACGCCCTGCGCCGCGAGGGAAAGGAAGTGCTCGTGTTCAGCATCGGCCGCCCGGACTTTGACACGCCCGAGCACATCAAGGCCGCAGCCAGCGACGCGCTGGCCAAGGGATTCGTCCACTATACGCACAACCGGGGCATCCTGCCCATGCGCGAGGCCGTGGCCGCCTACCTCAAGCGCCAGAACGGGCTGGACTACGATCCCAAGACCGAAATCATGATCACCGCCGGAGCGCAGGAAGCCCTCATGCTCTGCACTCATGCCCTGCTCGATCCCGGTGACGAGGTGCTGGTGCCCTCGCCGGGCTTCCTCCTCTACTATTCGAGCATCCCCATGCTCCACGCCGTACCCGTACCCTACGTGCTCAAGGAACCCGACTACGACTGGGACGGCGCGCCCGTCAGCGACCGGACCAAGCTCATGATCTTCAACAACCCCAACAACCCCACGGGCAAGGTCTTCTCCGCAGAAGAAATGCGCGACGCCGCCGACTTCGTGAAGAAGCACGATCTGCTCGCCATCAGCGACGAAGCCTATGACCGCCTGCTCTACGGCGACGCCAGGCACCTCTCGCTGGCCGCCGAGCCCGACATGCGCGAACGCACCCTTCTCGTCGGCTCGCTGTCCAAAACCTATTCCATGACCGGCTGGCGGCTCGGCTACGTGGCTGGCGCGCCGGAACTCATCGAGCGCCTGGCCCGCCTCCAGCAGAACTACATGCTCAGCGTGACCTCCTTCGCCCAGTACGGCGGGTCCGAAGCCCTCAACGGCCCGCAGGAATGCGTGGAAACCATGCGCAAGGCCTTTGAGGAACGCCGCAAGGTCCTCATTGAAGGGCTGACCGGCGCGCCGAATATCCGTTTCAACAACCCCGAAGGCGCGTTCTACCTGTTTATCGACCACCGCGACACCGGCCTCGACTCGGTGACGTTCTGCAAGCGGCTCCTCGAGGAACAGCTTGTGGCCTGCGTGCCCGGCGACGACTTCGGCCCGTCCGGCGAAGGCCATATCCGCATTTCCTACGCCACCAGCACGGAAAACTGCGCCGAGGGCGCGCGCCGTATCCGCGCCTTCCTGAACAACCTCTAGAAACAAGGAGCCATTGCGATGCAAACCCATCGTCATCAGGCGGACATACTGATCATCGGCGGCGGCGTGTGCGGCCTCAACGCGGCCCTCACCGCCCGGGAACAGGGCCGATCCGTCATCGTCATGGACAAGGCCGTCATTGAGCGCAGCGGACACATCGCGGGCGGCATCGACCATTTCCTCGCCTACATGGACACCGGTGCGGAATGGGATACCCGCGAAGCCTACCTCGAATTCACCGGCAAAAGCGCCCGGGGCGTGACCAACATCGACGTCGTGGACTCCGTGTATTGCCAAGAACTCCCCCACGCGCTCAAGCGCTTCGAGGAAATCAACTGCACGCTCCGCCAGCCCGACGGCACCTATTACCGCACCAAGTCCTACGGGCAGCCCGGCCCGTGGTGGATCAACTTCAACGGCAAGAGGATGAAGCCTCTCCTCGCCAAGGCCGCCCGCAAGGCCGGGTGCGCCGTGCTCGACCGAGTGGTCACCGCCGATCTGCTCACCAACGGCGGCACCGTCTGCGGCGCGGCGGGCTTCGACATCCGCACGGGCGATTTCCATATCATCCGCGCCGGGGCGGTCATCATCTCCACGGGCGGCACCAACCGCCTCTACAGCAACCCTTCCGGCATGAGCTTCAACACATGGATGTGCCCCGCCGACACCGGCGACGGCGAAGCCATGAGCCTGCGGGCGGGCGCGGAACTCGCCAACATCGAATTCCTGCGCATGACCGTGGTGCCCCGCAGCTTCAACGCCGCCGGGCTCAACGCCCTCTCCGGCATGGGGGCCGTGCTCATCAACGCCAAGGGTGAAGCCTTCATGGACCGTTACCACCCCCTCGGCATGAAGGGCCCCCGCTACAAGATGGTGCAGGGCGTGCTCAACGAAATGCGCGAAGGCCGCGGCCCCGTGTACATGGACTGCCGAGGCATCGATCCCGAAGCCCAGAAGCACCTCATCGCCACCCTTTCCTGCGACAAGGATTCGTTCAAGGACTACTTCGAACAGCTCGGCATCGACCTTACCGCCACCCCTATGGAGGTGGACACCTCCGAAGGTATGCAGGGCGGGCCCAACGAAGTCTGCGGCAGCGGCGTCAAGATCAACAAGGACTGCGGCACCAACGTGCCCGGCCTCTACGCGGGCGGCAACGGCGCCGACCAGTGCCGCAGCCTGCACATGGCCGTCACCAGCGGCATCCATGCCGGACGCATGGCCGCGCACTACTGCGCCTCCCTCCCCTCCGCGCCCGAACCGGACGAAGCCCAGATCCAGCGCATCCACGAGCGCGTCTACGCGCCGCTCGATCCCGAACGCTCCATCGGATGGAAGGAATTCGAAATGACCCTCCAGCGCATCCTCACCGAAGGCGCGGGCCCCTGCCGCACCGAAAAGAAGCTGCTCCGCGCCAAGGAAAAGCTCGAACAGGTGCAGGCCGCCAGCGGGCTCGTCGGCGCGAAGGATCTCCACGATCTCCTCAGGCTCCACGAAGTCCACAACCTGCTCACCATCGGGCGCTGCACCGTGGACGCGGCCTTGTACCGGCAGGAAAGCCGGTTCGGGAACTGCCATTTCCGCGAGGACTTCCCCGAACAGGATGACGAACGCTTCCTCGGACAGGTGGTCGTTTCCGCCGAATCCGACGGTAAACTCAAGCTTGAACTCCGCCGCACCGACAACCCGTATGCGTAACAACCAGCATATCTGAACAGACGGAATCGCTGAACGCCATCCCGCGCCGCGACCAACGTTACGGTTTCACACACTCCCCGCAGCAAGCGGGAATGCCCCCATCGGGGCCAAACGCTCCGGCGACGGAGCCCTTTTCCGGAGGCCATCCATGCCCGCCATGATCGACACGAAGACCTGCACAGGCTGCGGAAGATGCGACCGCTCCTGCCCTCTGGACGTCATCTACTACAACAAGGACGAGAAAAAGGCGGAAATCCGCTATCCCGAAGAATGCTGGATGTGCGGTTCCTGCCGCCAGGAATGCCCGTCCGGGGCCATCACGCTGCGCTTCCCGCTGAACACGCTCTACAACGCCAGCAGCAACCCCTACATGTAAGGAGCCGTCCATGTTGTATATCGACGCCTTCAACCACATCCTGCCCAAGAAGTATCAGGCCGTCCTCGAACAAAAGGTGCCCAACCGCGACATGAGTTCCAACCTGTCCCGGTACGCCGAAACGGTCCCCACACTGCTCGACCTCGACGCCCGCTTCCGGCTCATGGACAGCGTGGAAGGCTACATGCAGGTGCTCACGCTGGCGGCCCCCACGGTGGAATCCGTCGCCTCGCCCGAAGTCGCCGTGGATCTGTGCCGCTTCGCCAACGATGAAATGGCGGAACTGGTCGAAAAGTACCCCGACCGCTTCGCCGCCGCCATCGCCGCCCTGCCGCTCAACGATCTCGACGCCAGCCTTAAGGAAATCGACCGCGCCATCCGCGATCTCCGCCTGCGGGGCATCCAGATGTACAGCGACGTAAACGGGATGCCGCTCGACGCCGAGGCCCTGTACCCCATTTACGAAAAGATGGAACGTTACAACCTGCCCATCCTTATCCATCCCAAGCGCTCGCCCGCCCTGCCCGATTATCCCGGCGAGGAAAATTCGCGCTACCGGGCGTGGACGAAGATCGGCTGGCCCGTGGCCTCCTCAATGGCGATGTTCCGGCTGGTCTACGGCG
>OGXP01002633.1_pt1 | contig 11177 bp, 8 predicted proteins | sample 1576351 | NCBI WGS metagenome assembly OGXP01 (sample SAMEA3541517, study PRJEB24748) | human gut metagenome | biome: human gut; feature: human-associated habitat; material: faeces | place: China | collected 2012
CGAAACAGCTCGTTTAGGTGGTGGAGAAAAAAGAATCGAATCTCAGCACAAAAAATCTGCGCGGAGTAAATATATCAGTACATCTCCTGCGGTACGCCGAAAAGCGGTATATATCAAATATTATGTGCAGAAAGATCAGTGAAATGATCTGTTCTGCATCACAATATGAGATATCTTTACTGAAGATACCATCAGGTATCAGTCATCATAGGAGATGTGAAGAATCTCTTTCATATGTTCGATAGGCATTGGTTCGCCTGTCCATAACTCAAATGCAGCGGAACCCTGGAATAACATCATTCCCAGACCGTTCATTGTCTTGCATCCTACCTCTTTGGCCATGGAACGCATCTTTGTTTCCAGAGGAGAGTAAGGAACATCTATAACGATCAGCTCAGGACGGAAGTAAGACTTGTCCGGAACAACGGACTGGCCTTCCAGAGGTTTCATTCCCACACCTGTAGCATTGACAAAGATAAAACTGTCATCCATCTCAGCTTTCAGTTTATCAAGATCTGCCAGATCATAAAGAACTGCATGGCAGGATGTCTTTGTGTTGATCTTCTCTACTGTGGATACTGCACGATCCCAGAATTCATCCTTGCGGTTAAAGATTGTGATCTCGGCAACGCCGTCCAAAGCAGCCTGGATCTCGATAGCAGTGGCAGCACCGCCTGCACCGACGATAGTCATTTTCTTTCCGATCACATCAATATCATTATCTTTCAGGGCAGACATAAATCCAATACCGTCAGTGATATGACCTGTAAGATGACCGTTGTCATTTACGATCGTGTTAACTGCACCGCATAATTCTGCAGCAGGAGAAAGCTCATCCAGGTATTTTCCAACCAGAGTTTTGTTTGGCATGGAAACATTGGATCCTCTCATTTTCAGAGTACGGATTGCTTTTACTGCATCTTCAATCTCATCTGCGCCAACCTCGAAAGCAAGGTAAGCGTAGTCATACCCGAGTTTTGCAAAAGCCTCATTCTGCATTGCAGGAGAGCTGGAGTGACGGATCGGGTAAGCCATCAGACCGATTAATTCAGTATGTCCGGTAATTCTTTCAGCCATTATAATATCCCCTTTCGTATTTTGTTGTAAAGGTTTTTATTGAAGGTATCCCATCTGAGTCAGTGTATTAAGGATATTTCTTCCTTCCAGAGTTCCGTCGATGATTCTTCTTGCACGTTTGCTGTCTCCGATGTTCAGGATCTCAACATCATCAGAAACAAAAGCATCGGAAAGCTCTGCGAAAAGCTGTCCCTGAGCTCTCATACCAAGACATACGAATCCGTAGTCAAATGGAAGCTCACGTTCACCTTCTGCATCTTTTACAAGGAAAGAGCTGTCTTTTACTTCCTGAAGAGCTGTCTTTGTAAGCTGGGCCACATGATGTTTCTTCATCTGGTCCTTCATGTCATTCTTTGTAACAGGATCCAGGTCACGTCCGATCTGATCCATCATCTCCACAATAGAAATCTCAGCATTTCTTGCTGCAAAGAATTCCACAACATCAAGACCAACAGCACCGCCGCCCACAACAACAACCTTCTTGCCTGTCATATCTTCCGGATAGTCATTGATGTGATTGATCATTCCCAGGATAGAAGCAACCTTGCTGCCTTCTTTGTCAATGCGGTCGTGAAGTCCCCTGATCGGAGGAAGCAGTGGTGCGGAACCTGTGGAGCTTACGATCAGGTTCGGATGGAACTTGCGGATATTTTCCGGTGTTCCTTCTGTGTTTGTGAAGATATAAAGATTCTCAAGCTGCTCTGCTCTGTGAATCAGATAGTTCGGGAAATCAGCCAGACGCTTCTTTGCAGGGATCTTAGAGATCACAGAAGCAAGACCGCCAAGAGTCTCACCCTTTTCCAGAAGGAAGGTATTACAGCCTACTTCTGCGGCTGTACAGGCAGCTTCCAGTCCGGCAGTACCGCCTCCGATTACTACAACGTTACAGTTTTTGTTCACTTTCTGATTCTTATAAACATCACCTTCCAGAACAGCCGGGTTTACAGTACAGCGGATCGGACGGTTAAAGCCGATTCTGTTTCCTGCACATCCGATGTTACAGGAGATACATTTGCGAAGGTCACATTCTCTGCCTGTAGCTACTTTGTTTACCCATGCAGGTTCTGCGATAAGACCACGTCCCATACCGATCAGGTCTGCATCGCCGTCAGCGATGATCTGCTCAGCAACCTTCGGGTTACGGATATTTCCCATGGAGATACATGGTTTGCCGAATTTCTCTCTGACAGCTTTAGGCATATAGGAACGCCATCCGTCTTTCATGTAGTTGGCATCGATCTGATACTGGATAGAACCGTTTAAACCGCAGGAAACATCGAAGATATCAACTTCATCCTGAATATATTCCAGATATTCAAGAGTGTCCTCGAGAGTGTTGCCGCCTTCCATCAGCTCATCTGCGCTGAGACGGAGCATGATCGGGAAGAAAGGTCCAACCTGTTTTCTTACTTCCTCAATGACCATACGGCAGAAACGTGTTCTGTTTTCCACAGATCCGCCGAACTCATCTGTACGTTTGTTTGTAAGAGGAGAGAGGAACTGGCTGATCAGATAGGAATGTCCCGCATGGATTTCTACTGCGTCAAAACCTGCAGCCTGGGCTCTCTTTGCAGCCTCGCCGTATTTCTTTACAATGTGATGGATTTCTTCCACTGATAACGGACGCGGGATCTCTCCGCCTTCTTTGGACGGAATATCAGATGCGGAAACCGGCTGCATATTTGTACGTGCGGAAACAGCGGAAGCACCTGCGTGGTTGATCTGGATCGCAATACAGGTACCATATTTGTGGATCTCTTCACAGAATTTGTACAGACGCGGCAGATAGTTGTCGTGGTCAATACGAAGCTGAGTAGTTCCGTTGGAACCCTGCGGAGAATCTACGCTTGCATTCTCTACGATGATCAGACCTGTGCCGCCTTTGGCACGTTCTTTATAATAATTAATGTGAAGAAAACTCATTTCGCCGTTCTGTTCCCCGTAATTGGTTCCCATAGGCATCATAACGATACGGTTTTTGATAGTCATATTTTTTACTGTGAGTGGTGTGAAAATATGCTGGTAATTGCTTTTCATTACGTCTTTCCTCCTGAAATTTTCTGTTGGATCTATAATTGTTCAGTGCTTTAGCTGTGGCCTGAATTTCTTTGATGTGTTAATTATATAACGGGATAATCCATAAATCTAATTGATAATTCGTGCTATATAATAAAAAACATCTATGGTTTTGCTGAGACTTTTATACCTGTGTAGTCGGATTCGCAGACAAGTGAGTGGTATAGTTGCTTCAAACACGCTCTGGTTTACAGGAGAGGGTGAAATACAGGACAATACAAAATAACCGTAATACCCTCTATTAAATAGGAAGAAATGCTCAAAAAAACAAAATTTGGAGAAACCTGACAAATTTTTCTGCTATATTTTTAACGAAAATGACAAATAAATGTTGAAATTTTCTGCCGGAAAAGGTAAAATTAAAATCGGCTAAATTTTTGGGTTAACTTTTAAATATTCTCATAAAGATGGAGGGCAAACAAGAATGAGTAATGCAACACAAAGCTTAGCAGGCACAAGAATTACTTCTTTGCTTGACGCAAACAGTTTTGTCGAAATCGGACAGGGTGTAACAGCCAGATCCACAGATTTCAACATGACTGCAAACAAGGCACCATCTGACGGTGTTATCACCGGATATGGTGTGATCGATGACAAACTGGTTTATGTATACAGCCAGGATGCATCTGTATTAAACGGTACTGTTGGTGAAATGCATGCAAAGAAGATCACAAGACTTTATGATCTTGCCATGAAAACAGGCGCTCCGGTTATCGGACTTGTTGACTGTGCAGGTATCCGTCTTCAGGAAGCAACAGACGCACTGGAAGCTTTCGGACAGATCTATCTGAAACAGACACTGGCATCCGGTGTGATCCCGCAGATCACAGCAATCTTCGGAACATGCGGCGGTGGTATGGCAGTTATCCCGTCCCTGACAGATTTCACATTCATGGAATCCAAAAAAGGAAAAATGTTCGTCAACACACCAAACGCACTGGAAGGAAACAACACAGACAAATGCGACACAGCAGCAGCTGATTTCCAGAGCAAAGAGACAGGTGTGATCGATGGCGTTGGTACAGAGGATGAGATTCTTGGCCAGATCCGTTCCTTAGTATCACTTCTTCCTTCTAATAATGAAGACACAGACAATTACACAGAGTGTACAGATGATCTTAACCGCGTATGCGCAGATCTTGCAAACTGTGCAGGTGACACAGCAATCGCACTTTCCCAGATTGCTGACAACGGTGAATTCTTCGAGACAAAAGCAGACTATGCAAAAGACATGGTTACAGGCTTTATCCGTTTAAATGGCGCTACAGTAGGTGCTGTTGCAAACAGAAGCGAAGTATATGACGCAGAAGGCAAGAAAACAGAAACATTTGACGGAAGCATCTCTGCAAGAGGCGCAAGAAAAGCAGCAGATTTCGTGAAATTCTGCGACGCTTTTGATATTCCGGTACTTACACTTACAAACGCAACAGGCTTCATGGCAACCTTATGCAGCGAGAAGATGATGGCGAAATCCGTAGGTGAACTGGTAGCTGCATTCGCAGATGCAACTGTTCCGAAGGTAAATGTGATCATCGGCAAAGCTTACGGTACAGCTTACGTGGCAATGAACAGCAAATCTATCGGTGCAGACCTTGTATATGCATGGGATAACGCAGAGATCGGTATGATGGATGCTTCCCTGGCAGCCAAGATCATGTATGCAGATGCAGATGCTGCTGAACTGAATGAAAAAGCTGCTCAGTACAGAGAGCTTCAGAATGGTGTTGCTTCCGCAGCAGCAAGAGGCTATGTTGACACTGTGATCAGCCCGGCTGACACAAGAAAATATGTAATCGGTGCATTTGAGATGCTGTTCACAAAGAGAGAAGATCGTCCGTCTAAGAAACATGGAACGGTCTAAGCGGGGTGACGCATATGAAAATGATCAAAAAAATAACTTCTGTATTCATGACATTTCTCGTAATGGCTGCGCTGGTGATCGGCAGCACCTCTGTGGTATTTGCCGCAGATAAGGTTGATGATACTGTTAAGTCCACACTGGTAACTACAGCAGAAGGACTGACAGATGCCATTGTCCAGCTTAAAGATGAAGAAATCGAGAATTACATGAGTTCAGGAGATGACTTTACAACAAGTGCCATGCAGTCCTGGCAGACATCCAAGGATGAACTTGGCGCAAAGAAGGACAGCAATGGTGAAACCACTGTAACTTTCAAAGATGATCAGTACACAGTTACTGTTCCTCTTAAATTTGAGAAAGCAGATGCAAACTTTGTATATGTCTTTGACTCACAGGGAACACCGACTTCCATGTCTGTAGATGTACAGTATGGTATGGGCAAGACTCTTCAGAGAGCAGGTCTTAATACTCTGATGGGTATTGGAACTGTATTCGTAATGCTGGTTGTGTTAAGCCTTCTGATCTCTCTGTTCAGATTCATTCCGAATCCGGAAGCAAAGAAAGCAGCAGAAGCAAAAGCAGCCAAAGCTGCAAAAGAGGCAGAGGCAGCAGCAATCGCAGCAGCACCTGCACAGGCAGAAGAGAACCTTGCAGATGACGGAGAACTGGTAGCTGTTATCGCAGCAGCAATCGCAGCAGCAGAGGGAACTACAACAGACGGATTCGTCGTTCGCTCCATCCGTAAAGTAAAAAGAAATAGAAGATAATTGTCATTTATTTAGGAGGATTTTAAAATGAAAAGCTATACAATTACAGTAAACGGTACAGCATATGAAGTAACTGTTGAAGAAACAGGAAGCGTATCCGCTCCTGCAGCAGCTCCAAAAGCAGCACCTAAGGCTGCACCTGCAGCAGCTCCGAAAGCAGCAGCTCCTGCAGCAGGCGCCGGCGCAGTAAAAGTAACTGCTTCCGTACCTGGTAAAGTTGTCAAAGTAGCAGCAAGCGTTGGACAGGCAGTAAAAGCCGGAGACAGCGTAGTTATTCTTGAATCCATGAAAATGGAAATCCCTGTAGTAGCTCCTCAGGACGGTACTATCGCAAGCATTGATGTTGCAGAAGGTGCCTCTGTAGAAAACGGAGATACTTTAGCAACAATGAACTAAGACGGGAGGTAGTCAAATGTCTTATGTAACAGAAACATTGTCCAACCTGATTCACCAGACAGCATTCTTCAATCTGACATGGGGCAATTACCTGATGATCGCAGTAGCCTGCGTATTCCTTTACCTTGCTATCAAGAAAGGATTCGAGCCGCTTCTGCTTGTTCCTATCGCATTCGGTATGCTGCTTGTAAATATCTATCCGGACATTATGGCAAACCCGGAAGATATGTCCAACGGTGTAGGTGGACTTCTTCATTATTTCTACATCCTTGATGAGTGGAGTATCTTACCATCCCTGATCTTCATGGGTGTAGGTGCCATGACAGACTTCGGTCCGCTTATCGCAAACCCGATCAGCTTCCTGATGGGTGCTGCAGCACAGCTTGGTATCTATGCAGCTTACTTCCTTGCAATCTTCCTTGGATTCAACGGAAAAGCAGCAGCAGCTATCTCCATCATTGGTGGTGCTGACGGCCCGACTTCCATTTTCCTTGCAGGTAAACTTGGACAGTCTGCACTGATGGGACCGATCGCAGTGGCAGCATATTCCTATATGTCACTGGTTCCGATCATCCAGCCGCCTATCATGAAACTCTGCACAACAGAGAAAGAACGTAAGATCAAAATGGATCAGCTTCGCCCGGTTTCCAAACTGGAGAAGATCCTGTTCCCGATCGTTATCACAATCGTTGTCTGCCTGATTTTGCCTACAACAGCTCCGCTGGTTGGTATGCTCATGCTTGGTAACCTGTTCAGAGAGTGCGGTGTTGTAAAACAGCTGACAGAAACAGCTTCCAATGCCCTGATGTATATCGTAGTTATCCTTCTGGGTACATCCGTAGGTGCTTCCACAAGTGCAGAAGCATTCTTAAACGCAGATACTCTGAAGATCGTAGTTTTAGGTCTTGTTGCATTCGCAATCGGTACATTTGGCGGATGTATGCTTGGTAAACTGCTCTGCAAACTGACTCATGGAAAGATCAACCCGCTGATCGGTTCCGCAGGTGTATCCGCAGTACCTATGGCAGCCCGTGTATCCCAGAAAGTGGGTGCAGAGGCAGATCCTACAAACTTCCTTCTGATGCACGCAATGGGCCCGAACGTTGCTGGTGTTATCGGTACAGCCGTAGCAGCCGGAACATTCATGGCTATTTTCGGAGTATAACCAAATCAAGCAAGCTATCTTGCTTGTATCAGGAGGAGTGCAACTCCTTCTGATAAGCTGCGGAGCAGCTATTTGGTTATGAGCAAGTAGCGAAGCGGATTGCGAATATCCGATTAAACAGAACTATAAAGGAGATTTAATAATGGCAGAATTAGAGAAAAAACCTGTTAAAATTGTGGAAACCATTCTCCGTGATGCTCATCAGTCCCAGATCGCAACACGTATGACCACAGAACAGATGCTTCCGATCGTAGATAAACTTGACAAAGTCGGCTATCACGCAGTAGAGTGCTGGGGTGGTGCAACATTCGATGCATCCCTTCGTTTCCTTCACGAAGATCCATGGGAAAGACTTCGTAAATTACGTGACGGCTTCAAAAACACAAAACTTCAGATGCTTTTCCGTGGACAGAACATCCTTGGATACCGTCCATATGCAGATGACGTTGTAGAATACTTCGTACAGAAATCTGCTGCAAACGGAATCGACATCATCCGTATTTTTGACTGTCTCAATGACCTTCGTAACCTTCAGACAGCTGTAAGCGCTGCAAACAAAGAGAAGGCTCATGCACAGGTAGCTCTTTCCTACACATTAGGAGATGCTTACACACTGGAATACTGGACAGACATTGCAAAACGTATCGAAGATATGGGCGCTGATTCCATCTGTATCAAAGATATGGCAGGTCTTCTCCTTCCAAACAAAGCTACAGAGCTTGTTACAGCATTAAAAGAAACAGTTAAGATCCCGATCGACCTTCATACACATTACACTTCAGGTGTAGCTTCCATGACTTACTTAAAAGCAGTAGAAGCAGGTGTGGATATCATCGATACAGCAATGTCTCCATTTGCACTGGGAACATCCCAGCCTGCAACAGAGGTTATGGTTGAGACATTCAAAGATACACCATACGACACAGGATTTGATCAGAAGCTTCTCTCCGAGATCGCTGACTACTTCCGTCCAATCCGTGACGAAGCTCTTGACAGCGGACTGCTCAATCCGAAGAACCTTGGTGTTAACATCAAGACTTTACTGTACCAGGTACCGGGCGGTATGCTCTCCAACCTGACTTCCCAGCTGAAAGAACAGCACGCAGAAGACAAATTCTACGATGTTCTCGAGGAAGTTCCGCGTGTACGTAAAGACCTTGGTGAACCGCCACTTGTTACTCCGTCTTCACAGATCGTTGGTACACAGGCTGTATTCAACGTACTTATGGGCGAGAGATACAAAATGGTTACAAAAGAAACAAAAGATATCCTGTTAGGAAAATACGGCGCAACTGTAAAACCGTTTAATCCGGAAGTACAGAAGAAGTGCATCGGCGATGAGAAACCGATCACCTGCCGTCCTGCAGACCTTCTTGACAACGAGCTTGAGAAACTTGAGAGCGAAATGGCTCAGTACAAGGAACAGGATGAGGACGTATTAACATACGCACTGTTCCCACAGGTAGCTATGGACTTCTTCAAATACCGTCAGGCTCAGAAAACAAAAGTTGACGAGAAAGCAGCTGACAAAAAGAACGGAGCATATCCTGTATAATTGATCAGTAATTAAATATGTCCAAACGAAAAAAGGAGCTTGCGCAAGCAGGCTCCTTTGCGTTATTATGAAAGAATATGATACCCGGGAATATAATGTGCCAATGGGTATATGATGCCAGAGGTACATATCTATATTGATCGTAGCGAAGCGGAGACGTGGAACCATGATGAAATAGACAATCTGCAGGGTAAAATAAATACAGGAGAATATTCCATGAGCAAAGTTATAATAATCGGCGGCGGAGCCGCCGGAATGATGGCAGGGGTTTTTGCAGCCCGTAACCATCATGAAGTTCATATATTAGAGAAGAACGAGAAACTGGGAAAGAAAGTCTTCATCACAGGAAAAGGCAGATGCAATGTAACAAATGCCTGCGATACAGAAGAACTCTTTCCTGCAATGATGAGCAATCCCAAGTTCCTCTACAGCAGTTTCTATTCATTTACCCCTCAGGATGTAATGGAGTTCTTTGAGAAAGCAGGTGTCCCTCTGAAGGTAGAGCGTGGAAACAGAGTATTCCCACAGTCTGACCATTCCTCAGACATCATCCGCGCATTGGAACGTGAATTGAAGAAAGCAGGAGCAAAGATTCATCTTCACACTGCTGTACAGGAAATTGTAAAGAAACCTGTAACAGATTCAGCAAATACCCTGGAATCAGAAGCTACATTAACAGAATCAGGATTTGATGCAGGAAAAGGCAGAAAAGGAAAAAAATCACCTGACATACCGCAGGAGAAGATCACAGGAGTCATCCTTACAGACGGAACCTTCATGGAAGGAGATGCAATCATCGTGGCAACCGGCGGATTCTCTTATCAGAGTACCGGTTCCACAGGTGACGGATACCGCTTCGCAAGAGAACTGGGACTGAAAGTTACGGACATTGCTCCCTCCCTTGTGCCATTAAAGACAAAAGAAGACTATGTCCCTAAGCTTCAGGGACTTTCCCTTAAGAATACAGGACTTACCATAAAGAATGGAAAGAAAGTACTCTATGAGGATTTCGGAGAGATGATGTTTACCCATTTCGGAGTCACAGGCCCAATGATCCTCTCCGCCAGTGCCCACATCGGTGCAAAACTGGCGAAAGCACCAAATGGCGAGCTGTCCGCATACCTGGATCTGAAGCCAGCCCTTACAAAGGAACAGCTGGATGCCAGAATCCTGCGTGAATTTGAAGCAGGACCAAACAAACAGTTCAAGAACGTGATTGGCGTACTTTTCCCGTCATCTCTGACTCCGGTAATGCTGGAACTGGGTGGAATCCCCGCAGAGAAGAAAATCCACGACATCTCCAGAGAAGAACGCCAGCACTTCATTGACCTTATCAAAGCCTTCCCCTTCACAATCACAGGAATGGGTGAGTTCAAAGAAGCCATCATCACCAGAGGCGGCGTCTCTGTCAAAGAGATCAACCCCGGAACAATGGAAGTAAAGAAGATATCTGGTCTTTACTTCGCAGGCGAAGTACTGGATCTGGATGCGGTAACAGGAGGATATAATCTGCAGATCGCATGGTCTACCGCATATCTGGCAGCACAGGCTATACAGTAAGCTGTTTGTTTATAGAAATAAGCAGAGGATGAGTACCTTGTAAGCAAATTATGTTTATGATATGATTCGGTTATGCGTTATTTAGTGATTCATAAATATTAATCAATAATAAAACAGAGGAAACAGGAGGAACCGTGAAAATGGGATGTAATATTGCCATCGACGGACCTGCAGGAGCAGGAAAGAGCACCATCGCCAAAAAAGTAGCAAAAGAATTGTCATTTATTTATGTGGATACAGGAGCCATGTACAGGGCAATGGCCTTATATCTTCTGAACCAGGGGGTAAATGGAGACAGCCAGCAGGAAGTTGAAGCTGCATGCTCCGGAGCTGATATCTCTATTGAATATAAGAACGGAGAACAGATCGTAATTCTGAACGGTGAAAATGTAAATTCCATGCTTCGCACAGAGCAGGTAGGGAACATGGCATCCAAAAGCTCTGCAAATGCAAAGGTAAGAGCACATCTTCTCAAGCTTCAGAGAACTCTTGCAGAGAAAAATGATGTAGTTATGGATGGAAGAGATATTGGCACAACCATTCTTCCCAATGCTGAGGTGAAGATTTACCTTACCGCCAGTGCCGACACCAGAGCAAAAAGAAGAGCCCTGGAATATGAGCAGAGGGGAGAATCCTTCGACCTGGACCAGATCCGAAAAGACATTATCGAGCGCGACGAACGCGACATGAACCGCGAAATCTCCCCTCTGAAACAGGCAG
>OGXP01002651.1_pt1 | contig 11075 bp, 14 predicted proteins | sample 1576351 | NCBI WGS metagenome assembly OGXP01 (sample SAMEA3541517, study PRJEB24748) | human gut metagenome | biome: human gut; feature: human-associated habitat; material: faeces | place: China | collected 2012
ATTTGGTCATACTTAATTATACCATGGACTGCGGACTCTTCGGAGTCCGTTTTCTGTTTTTGTGGTAAAAAAGGGAGCTGCTGCTCCAGTAGATTATTATCTACTTTTGCAACAGCCCCTTTAGATGAAGGAATATGAAAATGGCGGCTACAAGACTAATTGCGCTGCATATCAATAAAGGAAAGACGGTAGCGCAGTGTCTGGCTGACCGTACTGATTATTCTGAGAATGCAGCAAAGACGGAAGATGGAAAATATATCAGCGCGTATGCCTGTGACGCAAAGACCTGTGATGAAGAATTCCTGCTTTCCAAACGGCAGTATGAGCATATCACAGGAAGAACCTAGGCACATGATGTGATTGCATATCAGATCCGGCAATCTTTTAAGCCTGGAGAAATCACGCCGGAGGAGGCGAACAAGGTTAGGTATGAGACGGCTATGCCATTCACCAATGGAAAACACGCCTTTATCGTGGCAACTCATGTTGATCGCGCGCACATTCATAACCATATTATTTTTAATTCGACTACATTGGACTGCACCAGAAAATTCTGCGATTTTCACTTATCTGGTCTTGCGCTGGCAAGGCTCAGTGATATCGTCTGCCTAAAACACCGGTTGTCGGTCATTATCCGGAAACCCTATGGAGAGCGGCAGAAGAGAACGGAATACCCGGAGAAAAAGTCGCAGCGGGATGAAATCTGCGAGGCCATTGATGCAACATTGGCAAGAAAACCAAAAGACTTCCGGGAACTGATTGGAATTCTGCAGGAGGCAGGATACGAGTATAAAGACGGAAAACAGCCTGCCCTACGGGGAAAAGGCCACGCCAGATTTGCTCGTTTCCGCTCTCTTGGCAAAGGATATTCGATTGAAGAACTCTGCGAAGTGATTGCCGGGAATGCGGTTCATAAAAGCAAATTTGCAGAGAAAACCCGCACAAGCGCACGGTTTGCACAGGTGCATCAGAGAACGGAGCTGTCGTTCCTTATTGATATCCGTGCCAAAATGCAGGCGGGTAAAGGCGCGGGATATGCGCGTTGGGCGAAAGTCTTTAATCTGAAGCAGATGGCGAAAGCTATGATGTTCATGGAAGAGCATGGAATTAAGAGCAATGTAGAGCTGAAAGAAAAGGCAGAGGAAATTTCCGAAAATGCGATGCGTTGCTGGAATCTGTAAAGGCAGATGAGGCACGGATGTCGGAAGTGTCAGTGCTGCGGAAGCATCTAATCAATTATGCTAAGACAAAAGATGTTTTTGCTGCGTATAAGGCATCCGGCTACAATCGGGAGTTCTATGAAGCTCATCGGGATACGCTGGCCTTACGCAGCGCAGCGAAAAAGGCATTTGATGCCTATAAGAAAGAGAACGGCTCTGATAAAAAGCTCCCGCGTATTAGCGAGCTGAACGCAGAGTATGCAATGCTTCTGCAACGAAAGAAAAGCGCTTATGCAGAGTATCGCAAGACCAAATCGGAAATGCAGGATTGGCTTGTGGCGCAGAAGATTGTGCAGGAAATCCTGAAAGAGGACGAGCAGAAAAAAGAGCAGCTGCATGAGCGGGAAGTGCGGCAGGAAGAAGAAAACAGACAAAGTAGTCGATGATGGAATGTCCGGTGTAGTGTGAGTGTAATGCTCATGCTGCACCGGGCTTTTTTGGAAAATGATTTTTAATATTGTTGATGTTCAACTGCTCTTAACTCAAAGATTGTATTTTAACTTAAAAAGAGTTATAATACAGAAAAAAGAGTTAAGATTGCAGGTGATGACATGGAATATCTCAATAAAGTTCTTGGAGTCAAGGTTACTTATGAGGATGTGGAGTTTAAGCACTTACCCAATTTTATAGTCACAAGATATTGCCTACAGATGGTGTCTATGAATGAGAAGAAGGTGGTTCTCCTTTATCCTAAGACAGAACTGGAGCAGATTGAAGTGCTGAAAAAGCATATTGCCCGGATACAGAAAAATGAGAATTTGCCCATTGTGCTGGTGCTAAAAGAACTTACCTTTCGTCAGAAAGAATATTTGATTCGTGAGAAGATTCCTTTTATTGTAGAGGGAAAGCAAATTTACTTGCCCTTTATGGCGGTGTATTTGCAGGAACGGTGCAGCGCTGAAAAAAAGCCACGGGAAGAAATGCTTCCGTCGGCGCAGATGCTTCTACTGCATTTCATTTATGGAGGCGCACAAGAACTATCCACAAGTCAGGCTGCGAAGGACTTGGAACTGACACCTACTTCTATATCAAGGGCATCGAGACAGCTTGAAGAAATGGGATTGCTGCATATCAGAAAAGTCGGTGTGCAGAGGATCATGCAATCTGAGGATTCTCCGAAAACACTGTTCCAAAAAGCAGGAGATAAGTTGCTGAATCCAATAAAACGAACCGTTTATATTCCGAAAGAATTGGTGGGAACAGAGCTGTTGGAAAGCGGATATTCGGCATTGGCAGAGTATTCCATGCTGAATACACCGAATGTCAGATGTTATGCGGCAGAAAGAATCTCTCAATGGAAAGATGCTATGACCAATAACTTGCAGGATTCGCAGGTGCAGGTGGCCGTAGAGATGTGGAGATACAATCCACGAAAATTGTCCACACGAAATACTGTAGACGAGCTTTCTTTGGCATTGGCATTGAGAGAAGATGCAGATGAGCGGGTTGAAGAAGCAATAGAAGAAATGCTGAATGAACTGTGGAGGAAAATAGGTGGTTACGGGGATTGATAGCTTTAAGGAATGGTTCAAGGGCAGTGAAGAGCAATATGCCATCATTGGAGGAACGGCGTGTGACATTCTGATGACGGAAGAAGGACTGGATTTTCGAGCAACAAAGGACATTGACCTTGTTCTGATTATAGAAGCAGTTGACGCGAATTTCGGAAAGAAATTTTGGAAATATGTAAAACAGGCTGGATATGAATATTGCAATAAAAGTTTGGGTGTGCCGCAGTTCTATCGTTTTAGTCATCCAATCTCAAATCAGTATCCTGCGATGATTGAACTTTTTACACGAAAGCTGGATACCATTCAGCTTCCAGAAGATGCAGTGCTAACACCGTTACCGATGGACGATGATATTTCAAGTCTGTCTGCTATTCTTTTAGACAATGATTACTACGAATTTCTGAAGCAGGGGAAAGTTGTCGTTGATGGAGTGACTATCTTGGATGCGGCATATTTGATTCCATTTAAGGCAAAAGCATGGATGGATTTGGCAGATCGTAAGGCCGCAGGAGAACACGTTGATAGCAAAAATATTAAGAAACATAAGAATGATGTTTTCCGTCTGACGGAGTTGATTGATCCCACCGCAAAGATAGTAGCTCCCAAAGGAGTTTATGCCGATATTCAAGAGTTTGTCCAGTGTATGAAAAATGAAAACGTGGATATTAAGCAACTGGGAGTGGTTGGCAGAACAAAGGAGAAGATTCTGGAAGAATTGAAGGTAATGTATGAGACGGTTTAAATAGATATTTGAACAGACAAGGGCATTGATCTGACGAATGGGGGTATGCTTCATGCCATTGCAGATTACCAGAAACGATATTACAAAAATGAGCGTTGACGCAATCGTCAATGCTGCCAACACGTCTCTTTTGGGCGGTGGTGGTGTGGACGGCTGCATTCATCGTGCCGCCGGACTGGAGCTGCTTGCAGAGTGCAGTACGCTGCATGGCTGCGAGACAGGCAGCACAAAAATCACAAAGGGATACCACTTGCCCTGTAAATATGTGATCCATGCAGTTGGACCGCGTTGGAGGGATGGCAAACATCGGGAACAGGAGCTTCTGCAATCTTGTTATCGGACATCTTTGAACCTGGCAAAAGAAAATGGCTGTCAGTCGGTGGCCTTTCCGCTGATTTCTTCCGGCATCTACGGCTATCCAAAAGATCAGGCACTGAGGGTTGCAGTCGATACCATCAGTATGTTCCTGATGGAAAATGAGATGATGGTCTACATCGTTATCTTTGATAAGAAAGCAAATGAGAGGGAACATAATTATTTTAATAATCTGCTGAAAAACAGCAAAACAGCTAAAAAACAGATTGCCCTGTATTTGGATGAAGCTAAAGTAGAGCGTATAGATAAAATTATAAAGCTCTTTTCCTCGCTCAGTGATTCGAAAAGCTTTTCAAGAAATACTTTAATTGAAGAGGCAATAGATAAATTTATAGGTGAATCGGAACAATTTTTGTATGATGAACATGGAATTGACGTCGAAAGACTGCTGGAAGAGGAGCGGGCCGAAAAATATGATACGGTAGTGTTCTCATCTTCTGGAAGAGGATTTGAAGAGACATTCTTAGGAGAGAGTGAACCAGCCTGCTGGTATCCGTGTAAAGTGAGCGACAGCAGGGAAGGCAGTCTGAAATATATTGCGGTTTATCGCGGAAGACTGGTGTCAGCAATCACGCATTATGCAAAAATTAAAGAATTCAAGTATGATTCAGAAAAGAAATGCAAGGTATGCTATTTCGATGGAGATCCAATCGAACTGCCGACAAAAATCAGGCTGGGAAATAAAGACAGCTGCTTTTTCATTGGTACAAAATATACTTCGCTTGAAAGCCTGTTAAATGCTTCTCAGGCAGACGAGGTTGCTTTTGGATAATATAAATAGATAAGGACAAGTTAATACAGCCAGCACTCCCCGGAACTTCGGTTCCGGGGAGTTTTTTTGACTGCGGAAAAGCTTACGCTGCTGGGAGAGGGACTCTTTTCTGATAGGACAGTCATTCGCGAAATTTACAAGGCCTTTTTTGAAACAAATCAAAAGGATTTCCGAAACAGAGTATTGCTGTCACGTTCACGTGATAGGCTATGCTCTCTATGCGGAGAAAGGAAAGGCCGTAGTGAAGAAGACGAGTGAGATAAGCAGGATTGCTGGAATCAGCAAACGAACCTTGCAGTTTTATGATGATGAAGGGGTGGTTAAAGCGGAACGTTCGGGGAGTAATTACCGCCTGTACGACGAGAGAGCGCTGGGGGAACTATGGGAAGTGATGATATATAAGGAAGCGGGAATGGAACTGAAAGAGATTAAACAGCTGATGCGCGCACCAGAACAGGAAAAGAAGCTGTTTTATCAAATGTATATAAAAAGTCTGGAAGAGAAAATAAAAAGGCTGGAGGGGCAGAGGGAATGGATTTCATTTATTATGACGCATGGATTTCCGAAGGTGCCGGAGAATGAAGAGGGAGTTACATATAAGGAGAGAATTGCTGAGCTAAGCTGCAGGGAACCAGGCGGGGAAGCGGGAAGCTGCAGAAAAACAGCAGGGGAGAGCAGCAGGGAGGAGAAGCTGAAGGATCTGCGGAATCCAGCTGAAAAAACGGTCAGATATTTTTAAAGGACTGAAAGAAAAGGCATAGCTGAGAGGCTTCTCCCAGCTATGCCGCAGATATCATACCATTTCGCTGAAACGGAAGATGGCGTTCATATCGCACTCCAGGATATGGCAGCAGGCATACAGAAAGGATACCGTGGGGTTCTGTGTGCCTTTTTCGATGCGGTTATAGGAGTAGATGGAGATATCAATTCCGTGAATTTGAAGTCTTGCAGCCATATCCGTCTGCTTGATTTTCATGGATTTGCGGATTTTTGCAATATTTTTTCCGATATTGGTATCATTTACCTGAATAATGCGGTCAATGCTGTCATGGTTTTTCATACGATTGCACCTCCACGCAATATTCTATGTGGGTTTGAGGGGAAATAATTGCACGAGAACGCAACAAGTGATATGCTGATACTGAAAGAATACAGAGGAGGAACGATCAGTGGAGAAAGGAAACGTTTTAGTAATTGGAAATTCGGGTGTGGGAAAATCTACTTTGATCAATGCTGTTTTAGGTGAGGAGAAGGCAAAGACAGGCTGCGGAACCAAGGGCACGACAGAGTATCTGGAAATATATGAAAGTGACGAAGTTCCATTTAGGATTATAGATTCGGTTGGGTTTGAACCTTCTTTTATTAAGAAAAGACAGGCAGTCCATGGGGTGAAGAAATGGTCAAGGGAGAGCGCAAAGAAAGAAAATGAAAACAGACCGATCAATGTAATCTGGTTCTGCGTTGACGGAATGGCGAAAAAATTGTTTTCAGATACCATAAAGAGTCTGTCCAGCGCGACTTCCATGTGGGAATCAGTTCCCGTGGTAGTGGTTATTACAAAATCCTATGGGATCCCAGATCGGGAGGAGAACGTCCGGATGGTTTACAGCGCGTTCGCACAGCAGAAGCGTTATTCTAAAAACCTGAGAAAAGTGATACCGGTTGTCGCGTCTGCCTACGTTCTGAATGAATCTGCTTATGCGCCGCCGGAAGGGATATCCGAGCTGATCGATATCACAAATGAGCTTATGCCGGAAGGCATTAAAGCGGCTGAGAAAGACATTTACCAATTTAAGCTTTCCAGAAAGAGAGCTCTGGCGCAAGGCATTGTGAGCGTGTCCACAACAGCTGGAATTACAGTGGGGGCGGTTCCAGTTCCCCTTGCCGACGCGTTTATATTGTCATCGATTGAAGTGGCAGAGATTAATGCTCTTGCAAGGGTGTACGGGATTAATAAAAACGAAGAGTCAAAGCATTTTTTTAACTCTATTGTCGAAGCTGGAACGGTCAGCGCCGCCGCCAGAGGCGCTATAAGCGCTTTAAAGGGTATCCCGGGAGTCAATTTGGCGGCAGGTCTTGTGAACGCAGTGATTGCCGGAAGCTTTGTTGCCGCAATTGGAGAAGGGACTATTTATGCGTTTGAGCAGGTCTATTTAGGAAAGAAAACGGTAAAGGATATCGACTGGGTGACAAAGGCCGTGGAATCCAGATTATCTACAGAATTCATTGATAAGGTGGCATCCGCGGTCAGGCAGATTACAGAAAACACGGATAAAAATGCGATTGGAAAAGTGATTCTGGATCTGTTTGGAGAGAAGGAAAAGCAGCCGGGCTGCAATGGGAAAGGCAGGAGGTAGGATACACAAATGGGAAACATACATAAGAACAGGAAATTAATCCTGGCGGCGGCTCTTGTTCTGGCCGTATTAGTTGTCGGAAGCTTATTCGGCCCGAATGTGATGAACAAAATAGGAAAAGAAAACGTGATCACGTCGTCGCAGCTTGAAAAGGCAATTGACATCAGCCAGCTGTCGACTGCCGAATTTGTTTACAACGGAATAGCGGAAAAGTATGACGACGATAAGCCGGAAAAGGTTGAGTGCTATATTGCGTACCATGCGGACGTCAAGGTTGGAATTCAGATGGAAGACGTTGAGTTTGAGATTGATGAGGAAAACAAAACGGTAACGCCGATTCTCCCGGAAATTTCAGTCAACATTGCGGCGCTGGATGAAAATGAAATCAGCTATATTCCGAAGAACCCGGATATTCCTTTGAAGGAAATCATTGTTTTGTGCAAGGAAGACGCAGTGAGAGAGGCCAATGATTCAAAAAAGCTGTATCAGACGGCAGAGGAGAACCTGAAAGCTGTAATCGAAGCGCTGGTATCTCCGATTCTGGAACATGCCGGGTACACAATAAAATGGCAGAGCGTCAGCTGAGGAGGATTGAACATGAAGAGAAAGACGAATCGGGGAATCAGGATGCTGGCTGTTCTTGCAGCCAGCGGCGTCTGCCTGACAGGATGTGCGGAGAAGAAAAAGGAAGCCGATTTTTCCGGAATTAATTCAGTATGTGAATTAGCTACGTTAAAATGTTATTACCACAATGTGGCGAAGGGGGAGACAAAAGCCAGCGGCCTGCTGAAATGGTTCGGTACCGGATATAAGAAAATATGGACGGAGTACAGCGGAATCGTGGAGCTGGGAATTGATGTAAACAAAGTGTCCGTTTCTTCGCCAGGCGCTGACGGAGTAGTTAAAATCACGATTCCGGATGCAGAAATATTGAATGTGGACCTGGACGAAGATTCTATGGGAGAACCGCTGACAGACACTGGATTTCTGACTGAAATCACAAAAGAGGAAGAAACGGCTGCGCTGGCAGAGGCGCAGGACAACATGGAAAAGACGGCGAAACAGAACAGCGCGCTTTTAGCCCAGGCTAAGGAGAGAGCCAAAAATCTCATAGAGGGATATGTTAAAAATGTCGGTGAACAGATAGGGGAAGAATACACAATAGAGTGGGAAGAGATTGAGTAAATCGCAAACAGAAGAATAAAGAATGACAGAACCTCCTTTCCTGTCGTTATAAGAGTGGATAATATTCTTATAACGATAATAGGAGGTTTTTGATTTATGAAAGGAAATGTCTACGGGTATGTCCGCGTATCCACAAAAGAACAGAATGAAGGCTGCCAGGAAGCTTTCCGTGGCGCAGGATACCTTTCTGAGATGGGTTCGAGGCAAATAAAAAGTTCCCCCTGCTGTGCAGGGGGAAGAGAAAGGTCTGCCGCCGGTTTGACGCTACGCTGCTTTTTCGCAGGCGATCCTATCGGAAAGCCTGTTGAAAACACGATCAAACAGCCAGCCGGCAGCGACGGTGTACAGCGCGGCGGCAGCGTTCAAACCGATTCTCAGAATGACTGCGCCGGTGATTCCGAACACGCCGGAGGCGATGGAAAGGGCGCCAAAGGTATTAAACACAGTCTGCCATGGGTAGCGGGCAGAGTAGCCCACGCCGATTCCTCCGATGAGCCCCAGCATGGAATGAAGGTCTGCCGGCAGAATGAGATAGAGCCCCAGGAAAATGAGGGATCCTACCAGATTGAAAACGCCTCTCTCCTTTGCCCGCTTTACCATATCCTTTTCAAAGGGAAGGCACACGGACATACAGGCAATTCCGGCCCACATGGCTCTTGGAAGTCCCAGAAGGGATGCGATTAAAAGCGTGGTGGAAAGACATAAGGTCAGCTTGATATACCACCTGTTTCTGAGAGAAAACGGATTAAATTCCTGGAACAGATGGCTGAAATTCCGCTTGTGGACGCGGTGCTTCTGATTCTTATAGAAGACCGCCATGCAGAGAAGCATACCGAAGAACAGCCCTGCCGTCCGCATGACAAAGGAATGGCCTGTTACGTCATAGCCCTGTAAAATCAAATAAGATAATACAAAAGTAGAGTGGTTGGACATAAGAATGTTGTGGCAGCCGAGAAACATCAGAATCAGAATACAGATTAAGTTAATGAAAAAGGCTGTAAAGGGGGAGACTGCATTGGTCAGCCTGGGGCCGACCATGAGAATGGAAAAAATTCCCGCAATACACAGCAGACCGTGGGAGGTGTGGATCCCAAAATCAGCCTGGCGCAGCACAAGGAGAGCCAGCAGCACAGCCACGCCGGCGATGCTGTTCTCAGAGCCGAATACCATGCTGAAAAGCGTCACAGCCGCGAAGCAGAACGCCACCACCAGATAAACCTTAAAGTTATAGATCAGGATATGGCGCCGGCGCTCTTTTTTATCCTCTGTGATGCGGATTAAAGCCTTGGAACCGGCAGAATTCAGCTGAAGTTCCTGATAAAATGTCATATGTACTCTAACCTCCTTAGTATCAGCGCAAAAAATATGCGCTTCAGATAAGACAATAAAGAAGATTTTACCTTTTTTCGAGGCAGAATGCAAGAAAATCTTTATGCGCCTGTCTCATGGATTCCCCATTTTCGGCAGCAGAAATATTGGAACACAGCCATGCAGATCCAGCCAATGATTGTTCCCACAGCCACAGCCTGCAGGCCCAGCGCGCCCAGAAGCAGGTAAGTGACGGTTACTCGGATGGGAATCTGGATCAGAGTGGCCCAGAGGGTGATCTTCAGGTTTCCGATCCCCCTGAAATACCCCTGAAAGGTATTTGTGATTCCGGTGAGAATATACCCCCAGGACATGGGAAGCAGGTAGGACAGGCCAAAGGCCAGGGCAGACGTTTCCTGGGGCTTCAGAAAAATTCCCAGAATCCAGCGGCTCTGGGTGAAGACGATGACAGCCGCCAGGCAGACGTAGAGTTCCGCTATGCAGAGCATGGTTTTCAGGCCTTTTCCGATTCTGTCTCTGGTTCCGGCCCCCTTATTCTGGGCGGCAAAGGTGGTCATGGAGGCGGCCAGGCTGTCGCCGGGAGCCAGTATATAGCTGTCTGCGATGGAGACGGCGTTGAAGGCGGCCACAGCGTCTACGCCCAGACTGTTGACGCCGGACTGGACCAGAAGGCGGCCCAGGTACAGCATGGTCTGCTGAAGCGCCGACACAGAGCTGTAATCAATGGTCTTTTTGAGAAATTTCCGCTCGATCCGCATCTCTGACAGTGGAACCCAGAGAAACCTGGCCCGGAAAAAAAGACATCCCAGGAGGGCCAGAGCGGACGCCGCCTGAGCCGACACAGTGGCAATGGCCGCGCCGCAGACGCCCATTCCCAGGACTCCTACCAGCAGCAGATCCAGGACCACATTGACAGCCGTGGTAAATATCAGCACGTAAAGGGGAGCTTTGGAATCTCCGACTGCCCGGAGCCCTGCGGCCAGAATATTATAGAGGAAGGTAAAGAACAGTCCTGCGGAGACGATTCTGAGATAATCGGCGGCCAGAGGGGCGATCTCTGCCGGAGTCCGCGTGAAGCGGACAAACAGCCCGCTTCCGCACACAGAAACCACAGTGAGGACTGCGGTGAGCAGAAATCCCGCTGTCAGAGAGGTGGCCATCTCCTTTCTCAGGGACTCGTAGTCCTTAGCGCCGAAATACTCGGCCATCAGGATGGAAGAACCCATGGAAATTCCCACAATCAGAAAGATAAGGATATTCATCACAGGCCCTGCGGATCCGATGGCAGCCAGGGCCTCTTTGCCGTTAAATTGTCCGACTACCACAGAATCTACGGTGTGGTAGAGCTGCTGGAACAGATTGCCGAATACCAGGGGAACCGCGTAGGACAGCATGTGCCCTGTAATATTTCCCTGGGTCATATCCCGCGTCATAAAATAAAACCTCCTTGAGAAAAAATGCAGACATTACAATAAGACGATTATAAGGGCGGAAGAACAAATGATCAAGAAGGGAGGCAAGGCATTTTCCCAGGACAAACGCATGAGTAAATAAATTGTGAACAAATCCCCTTTTTCTGGTATG
>OGXP01002652.1_pt1 | contig 11073 bp, 10 predicted proteins | sample 1576351 | NCBI WGS metagenome assembly OGXP01 (sample SAMEA3541517, study PRJEB24748) | human gut metagenome | biome: human gut; feature: human-associated habitat; material: faeces | place: China | collected 2012
CGGTTATCGGCAGTCGCGTTTTCCATGCTTTGCAGAAAGCCGGATTTCGTGGTATACTGTAATCATCTAAAGAAAAGCACAGCGAGGAGGAAAACAGTATGGCGGATTTTGTATCGCATCATCTATTTGGCAGGCAGGCGCTGACGGTGTTTCCCGCACCGGCGCAGCGGGCAGCGGCGTGCCGTCCGGCGTGCTTTTTCTGGGGCTGTCAGGGACCGGACCCGCTGTTTTACCGGAAAATCCTGCTTGGCAGTCCGCTGCACAAGCTGGGCAACCGCATGCACTCGGAGAAAACGGACGAGCTGTTTGCGGCGCTCTCGCGTGCGGTGCGCGACCTGAGCGGTGACGCGCAGGAGATCGCAGCGGCGTATTTCTACGGCTTCATGTGCCATTATGCGCTCGACAGTGAGATTCATCCCTACGTTTACTGCCAACAGGTGCGGTTCTGTGCTGAAAATTCAAAGCTGTCCGCATCGGCGGTGCACAGCCGCATTGAAAGTGACATTGACTATCTGATCTACGAACGCGCATGCCATCGCCCCATCACTGAGTTCGATCCGGAGGAACGCTACCGGCTTTCGCCGGTCGAGCAGGCGGTGCTGTCGGTTGTGCTGCACGCAACGCTCAAAACCGTGTACGGAGCGGACATTTCCACGCATGATCTGCGTCGTTCATTCGTGGAAATGACCTCGTGGGAGAGTTTTCTCTATTCGGAGAGCCGCGCCTTCTATCGCGGAGCGAAAAAGGCGGAAGCCTTGCTCGGTCGAGGCGCCCTGCTCACCGGTCACATGAAGCTCGAGCGTCCGGCGTGGGATGCGCTCAATCTGGCTCATCAGCCGTGGCATAACCTGTGGAAACCGGACGAAACCCGCACGGATTCCGTTCCGGAGCTGTTCGGTCTGGCGCGTATTCGTGCCGCTTCGCTCGCCGGACAGTACGCCGCGCAGTTTGACGCAGGCTGGCTGATGCACTATCACTTTGATGAGCCGTTCGACAGCGGCAACCCGAAAAAATGATAATGAAAAATGATAATGAAAAATGAAATGTGAGTGCATTTTTCATTTGTCATTGCGATTGCAAGGGAAAAAGACTGTAAAAGACAAAAGGCGCCTGAAAAGGCGCCTTTTGTGAGGCTGTCGAAAAACTATCGTTTTCCGAGCAGCCTCTCGCTCGAAACCACGCTTTCGAGCGAATACTGAAGAAAAACCGCGCCCTACGGGCACATTTTTTCTTCCCTTGTATAAATTCCGAGATACATGCTCCCGGAATTTATGAATTTGCTTCGCAAATTCTATTTTATGCGTGCTGCCGCACGAAGCGTAAAAATTAAAATAATACTTCTTTGACAGACTGACAAAAGACGCCTAAAAAGGCGCCTTTTGTGTTAGACACCGCTACTTTTTCGTTAGTCACGGCTATTTTTGACCTGATTTCTTTGCAATACGGCAATGCCTGTGGTAAAATTGTAGGAAATCCGAAAGGAGGTGCAGCAACCGTGCAGTACGTGCTGTACTATTTTATTGCAGTCAGCGTCATCGGCGCGATTGTCTGCATTTACGATAAGCTCGCCGCGGCTCGCGGCTGGAGGCGTGTGCCCGAGCGCACGCTGTTTTTCTGGGCGCTGATTGGCGGCGGGCCGGGCGTGTACGCCACCATGCTCATCATCCGTCACAAGACCCTGCACCATATTTTCATGCTCGGCATACCGGCAATTATGGTTCTACAGGGAGCAATTATTGTTGGTATTTATAACATTTTGTATATGAAGGGACTGCTATGACAAACGCACTTATCCATATTTTCATCCGCGATGCGGAAAACACCGGCGATTCGCAGGTGCGTGAAAAATTCGGCGTGCTGTCCGGCGCGGTCGGACTGGCATGCAACCTGTTCCTGTTTGCGCTCAAGCTGATCATTGGTCTGCTTACAGGGTCGATTTCCATCGCGGCGGACGCATTCAACAATCTGTCGGACGGTCTGTCCTGCCTGATTTCCATTGTCGGCTTCAAGGTTTCCGGCAAGGAGCCGGATGCGAAGCACCCGTTCGGCTACGGACGTACCGAGTACATTGCGGGACTGATCGTCTCGTTCATCATCATTCTGGTCGGCTTCGAGTTTTTCAAAACCTCGCTCGACCGCATTCTGCATCCGGCTGCCGTAGCGTTCTCGGCGGTGCTGATGGGAATTCTTGCTGTATCCATGCTGGTTAAGCTGTGGATGGGCGCATTCAACGTCAATATCGGCCGCAGAATCGATTCTCCGGTGCTGATGGCGGCCGGTCAGGACAGCCGCAATGATGTTGTTACTACGGCTGTTGTTGTACTCGGCATGGTAGCCAGTCGGTTTACTACGCTGCCGGTGGACGGATATGTGGGCGTTGCCGTTGCCGCGTTCATCCTCTGGTCGGGCATCGGCATTGCGAAGGATACGGTTGCACCGCTGCTCGGCGAAGCCGCCGATCCGGTGGTTGCCCGCAATATCCGGCGGATTGTAATGGAATCCGACCATATTGTCGGCGTACACGATATGATCATCCACAACTACGGCGCAGGACGCTCGATTGCGTCGCTGCATGCCGAAGTGCCGAGTGACTCGGACTTTGTGGCTGTGCACGAGGAAATCGACGAGGCTGAAAAGCGTGTCTGGCAGCAGACCGGTGTGTATCTGGTCATTCACATGGATCCGATCGATATCAATAATGCGTATGTCAACGCGCTGCGTGAGCAGACCGACGGCGTGCTCCGTCAGATCGACGGACAGCTTACCATGCACGACTTCCGCGTAGTGGACGGCAAACGCCAGATCAACCTGATTTTCGACGTTGTTGTGCCGTTTTCCTATGATGAGGATGCCAAACGCGACCTGCTGATGAAGATCTATGACAGCCTGAAAGCGATTGACTCGCGCTATAATCCGGTTGTAACGCTCGATCATCAGATGTGATAAGAAAATAATAAGCAGAAAAAGGAGGTGCTTTCGCATCTCCTTTTTCTGCTAAAAATAGCATAGAAAAACGGTAGGAAACAAAATAATCCGAGAAAACGGCAAGTTATCATTGCAATAACCCGAAAATTTGCTATAATGAAGATAGCGTTTTTACGCTTTATCAGATAACATTATTGTTTGGGGGAATTTAAGTGAGCTTTTTCTCGGGCCTGCTTTCCGCACTTCCCGGTGCAGTGGCGCAGGGTTTGATCTGGGGACTGATGGCGATCGGCGTATTCATCACCTTTAAGGTGCTCGATCTGGCCGACCTGACCGTCGATGGTACGATGGCGACCGGCGGTGCGGTGTGCATCGTTATGATGACGCACGGCGCGAATGTATGGGTGGCAATGCTGTGCGCTTTCCTTGCCGGCATGCTGGCCGGACTTATTACCGGTATTCTGCATACCTGTATGGGTATTCCGGCGATTCTGGCTGGTATTTTGACACAGCTGGCGCTGTTCTCCATTAACCTGCGCATTATGGACAAAAAAGCAAATGTAGCGATCAATCCGGACAACTACAAGCTGCTTGTATCGCTGCGCAACGTCAAGAAGCTGACTATCGAAAATCCGATTTTCGTTGCGGCTGTCTTTACGATTGTGGTTATCGCGCTGCTGTACTGGTTCTTCGGTACGGCGCTCGGCTGCTCCATCCGTGCGACCGGCGCAAACCCGAACATGAGCCGTGCACAGGGCATCAATGTTGATTTTGTCAAGGTGCTCGGCCTGATGCTGTCCAACGGTCTGGTTGCGCTGGCAAGTGCGCTGTACTGCCAGTATCAGGGCTTCGCGGATGTCAACGCCGGCCGCGGCGCTATCGTTATCGGCCTTGCCGCTGTCATCATCGGCGAGGTGCTGTTCAGCCGTATTTTCCGCAACTTTGCGATGCGTCTGCTCGGCGTATCGCTTGGTGCGGTTGTGTACTATCTGGTTATTCAGGTGGTCCTCAACCTCGGCCTGAACACCAACGACCTGAAGCTGATCTCGGCTTTCGTCGTTGCAATCTTCCTTGCTGTTCCGTACTGGAAGGGCAAGTATTTCCGCGGTGCAGCCAAGAGTGCCGCAAAGACTGATGCGAAGGAGGCCAAGTAACATGCTGCAGCTCAAAGGGATTTACAAGACCTTCAACGCGGGCACGGTAAACGAAAAGCGTGCCATTGACAACCTGACCCTGACCCTTGAGGACGGCGATTTTGTCACCATCATCGGCGGCAACGGCGCCGGCAAGTCCACTACGCTGAACCTGATCGCAGGCGTGTATCCGGTGGATGCGGGCATGATTCATCTGAACGGCTACGACCTGACCAATCTGCCCGAGCATAAGCGCGCGCGTTTCCTCGGCCGCGTATTTCAGGACCCGATGATGGGTACTGCCGCTACCATGGGTATCGAGGAGAATCTGGCGCTGGCATACCGCCGCGGTCAGAAGCGTGGCCTCGGCTCCGGTATCACGAACGAGGAACGCGAGCTGTATCGCGAAAAGCTGGCAACGCTCGGTCTGGGACTGGAGAACCGCATGACCAGTAAGGTCGGTCTGCTGTCCGGCGGTCAGCGTCAGGCACTGACCCTGCTGATGGCCACCCTGCGCAAGCCGGATCTGCTGCTGCTCGACGAGCATACCGCAGCGCTCGATCCGAAAACCGCAGATAAGGTGCTGCAGATCACCGAAGAGATCGTCGCACGCGACAACCTCACCACACTGATGGTAACGCATAACATGAAGAATGCCATCCAGTACGGCAACCGTCTGATTATGATGGATGCCGGTCGCGTTGTCGTTGATATCCGCGGTGAGGAGAAGAAGAACCTTACCGTCCGCGATCTGCTCGAGAAGTTCAATATCGAGAGCGACCGTATGCTGCTCAGCGAATAAGGTGAATAGAAAGACCCCGAAACCAAGTTTCGGGGTCTTTTTATGTTCATTTTTCATTTTCCAATCGCAATTCTCCATTGATTTGCCAACCGAGCGGTGTCCGCTGGAACAAAGCATTGTGCAGCCCTGTCAGTGCCTGCCATGTGGCTCGATCGGTAATGCCGGTCTCGGGCAGCTGAAAAATTTTCTGTGCATGTCTGACAGCGGACTGTGTATCCGCATCGTACTCGCCGGTGAGCGGCACGGCGGCAATCCGGTTATAATGCGGCGCAATTTCGCCCAGCATGAGCTGGATCACATACACCGTGGGACTTTTCGCGCCCGGCTTCAGCACGGCATCGCTCTCCGGCGGGAAGAATGCCGTCTGCATGGGAAGTGCATCGGCGGCGATAAGCGCGGCATATGTAGCGTAGATGGCGTTCCATGTGCGCTGGTCGGCGATGCCCGTCACCGGAAGGCAGTTCTGCTGCTGGTATTCGCGCACGGCGGCGGCGGTCTGTGAACCGAAAATGCCGTCCGGCACGAGCGGAGTAGCGCTGCCCTCAGCCTGCTGGATGCGCCGCAGAAAGGTCTGCAAATCGAAAATATGGCTGCGTTTTTGTGCATCGGTGTACAATCACGTTGCCTCCTCTCCAACGGGATAGCCGGGATACTGTCCTCTGGCACTCTGGCTGCCGGCCAGCACGGTTTCGGCGAGATCGGCCATGCCTTCCCAGGTCAGCGGACCGATAGCGCCCGTGGTGGGCAGACCGAGCAGCGACTGGATGACTGACACCGAGGACTCGGTCGCGTCTCCGAAAATGCCGTCTACCGTGACAGCGGGCACTTCGGCGTAGCCGCGGGCGATGATGTTGATGAGCTGCTGCGCCTGCCGCACGGCTTCGCCGCGCATGCCCTTGACAAGAAAGGTCTCCGGCAGGCCGATAAATTCATCGAGCCACTCCTGCTCAGGCTGGGCGAGCAGCACGGACTGGTAGGTGGAAAGCAGGGCATACCACGTCTCTCGATCCACCACACCGGTGATGGGCAGGCCGACAAGCCGCTGATACGCAGCCACGGCTTCGCGGGTCTGCGGACCGAAAATACCGTCGATCTGTCCCGCCTGCCAACGCGGCAGCGCATCGTAAAATTCGCCGACAATGGCAAGAAAATACTGCAAAAGCTGTATGCCCGGGCCGCTCATGCCCTCGGTCAGCCGTTCGGGATACTGGCGGGAGATCTCACTGAGGGTCAGTCCCTCGCTGTTGAGCTCGCTCAGGCGCTTGACATTATTATAAATGAACGCGATGCGGTACCATGTTGCCGGGCCGACAAGGCCGTCCTCGGTGAGGTTGAATTGCCGCTGGAACGCCCGCACGGCGCGTTCGGTATCTGCGTTGAACACGCCGTCTGTGGGATAGATTTTCGGAATATTCGGGAAATTGGTCGAAATGCGGTTAAGGCGCGTTTGAATCGTGCGGACATCCTCGGAAAAGTCGCCCAGCCGCAGTGTCACGCCGGGGAACGACCCGCCGAGGTTGGGCGAGAGCGGTGCACCGGTGACGAAATTGATGTCGCTGCCGTAAAACGACTGCAAGATCTGCTCGGCGGAAAGTCCCTGCTCGGCCAGCGGCACGGTTCCCCACTGGCTAAGCCCGCCCGGACAGGTGACGGTTGTGCCGTTGCAGTACTGCGCGAACAGCGGCTCGACCGAGTCGCCGCGGGTGAGGTAAGTGCCGATCATATCATCTACAATGGTGGAAATATTCTCGAAAATATCCCGTCCGGGCACAAAGGACTGGTCATACCGCGTGGAATTGGTGATATCAAAATCGTAGCCTTGCGCGCGGTACCATTCGGTGAACACACGGTTGAGCACATAGGACATTTGTGCGTACACGTTGGCGCGGATGGCCTGCTCGGGCCAGGTCGGATAAATCTCGGACGAGGCAACATTTTTGATGTAATCGGCAAACGGTACGGTGATATTCTGCGCATTCGAGGACGGCGCACCGAGGTGCACAGTGATGGTTTCCGGTATGGAAACATAGGGTTCGGGCAAAGCAATCCCTCCTTTTACGGATTCTCCGGCAGCTCGGGATCGAGTGCCTGCGGCGCACCGGTGGCGGTCAGGTCAGTCTGCGCGAAGCTCTGATTTTCCGCGAGCGGTGTAAGCGCCACGGGCAGCATGGTCGGCACACCGGAGAACATGGCGATATGCAGCGCGGTCAGCGGCGTGTAGCCCTCGGCGGAGATTTCGACCGTGTAGACCGCAAACGGCGGACCGCTGCCCGGACTCAGCGAGTTGCTACGCGGCGGCGTTGTCAGTATCATGGACGGCGTCATGCCGCCGGAGTCGGTCGTGACCGAGTAAAGCAGCGTGCGCATGCCGGTCTCATCCGGCACGGTGGAAACGGAAACGATGGCATTCTCGAGCGGCAGTGCGCCTAACGCGGTCGTGACGAGTACACGCAGTTCGGCGGTGCCGTCGGTCAGTTCAGCCATGAAAAAACCTCCTTGTCAGCAGGTGAAAAAACAGATATACTAAAGGTAACAGCCGCAAAGGCGGCAAAATCTCGAAAGGCGGGGACAGTATGCAGGATTACAAAACGATGATCTCCATGTGTGCAGAGCAGGAGGAGAAGTTTCAGTTTGAGCATTTTTCGCGCGAAGATGCGCTGAAAATCGGCCTCAAGCTGCATGAAAACGCAAAGGAGCAGCCGGTTGCGGTTGAAATTACGGTGAACGGTCTGGTCGTGTTCCGTTACTTCGCAGAAGGCGCAAAGCCGGACAGTGAGCTGTGGCTCGCGCGCAAGCGCAACGCGGTTGACCTGATGGAAACGTCCTCGCTGCGGTTTTTCGCAGAGCTGGAGGACGCAGGCGAGACCTTCGCGGACCGTAAGCTCGACCCGAACGAGTACGCCGCAGGCGGCGGTTTCCCGATCCGGCTGCGCGGCACCGGCGTGATCGGTTCCATCTGCGTTTCCGGCTATCCGGATCATGTGGATGATCATCAGCTTATCATTAACACCTTGGCGGAGTATTTCGCATAATTGAGCATTTTAAATGGAGAATGGAAGATGAACGTATCGTTTTTCATTCTCCATTATTTTTATACTATTTTGACATGATAATGCCGAAACCACCGGTCGAGCTGGATGATATACGCGAAAATCTGCGGCGTACGCATCAGCTGTCCGAACCACGGTTCGGCAAGGCTTTCCGGTCGCTGCATGAGTTTTTGTACGGCATTCCGGTCGAACAGGGAAGCGGCGACCGAGGTGTTATCCTCGAAAATACGGCGGACATAGTCCGCGCACAAGCGGGTATAAACCGGATGAAAGGTTTTCGGATACGGACTTTTCTTGCGGTAAACGATCTCTTTGGGCAGTTCATCGGCGAATGCGCGGCGCACGATGCCCTTTTCGCGTCCCTCGAGCGACTTGAAGTCCCACGGCATATTATAGGCATACTCGACAATGCGGTGGTCGCAGAAGGGCACGCGAACCTCAAGACCGGAATACATGCTCATACGGTCCTTGCGGTCGAGCAGGGTCGCCATGAACCAGTCGAGATTGAGCACGAACATTTCACGCATCCGGGCTGCTTTTTTGTTATCGGACGGCAGCCTGGGTGCGCGGGCGCAGGTGTCGCGGTAGTGCTGGCGCACAAATTCCTCGCCGTTTCTAACGGCATCCGGTGTGAGCAGACCCAGACGCAGACCGACCGACCGTGACCACGGAAACGTATCTTCAAACAGAATTTCCTCACGGTGGTACCACGGATAGCCGCCGAATAACTCGTCGGCGCACTCGCCGGACAGGCAGACGGTGGTTCCGCCGCGCTTGACGGCCGCACAGAACAGCAGCAGGGAGGAGTCTACATCCGCCATGCCGGGCAGCGCACGCGCATCCGTCGCGGGGAGCAGGGCCGCGCACAGTGCCTCCGGTTCGAGCACAACACGGTGGTGGTGCGTGCCGAGAAAATCCACCATTTGATCAATATACGAATCGTCACTATTAGGCTGAAATATACTCTTTGTAAAATATTTATCGTTGTCCCGATAATCCACCGACCAGGTATGCAGCGTTTCGCCGCGGGCCGCGTAATCTTTCGCCGCCAGCATGGACAGGATGGACGAATCCAGTCCGCCGGACAGGAAACACGCCAGCGGCACATCGCTGACCAGCTGGCGCCGGGCGGCATCGCAGATGAGCGTGTGCGTGCGCTCGATGGTAGTCGGCAGGTCGTCCTCATGCTCGTGCGCTTCGAGCTGCCAGTAAACGTGATCGGTGAAGCTTTCCGGAGTCAAAACGGCAAAATGTCCGGGGAGCAGCGACTTTATCTGCCGGAAAACACCGGATTCCGGCGGGCGCGCAGGCCCGAGCAGCAGCAGCGTTCGCAGGCCGTCCTCGTCGATGACGGGCTCGATCTCCGGATGGCACAGCACGGTGTCGATGGTCGAACCGAAGGTCAGACCGTTGCGAATGGGAGCAAAAAACAGCGGTTTCACGCCCAGCCGGTCGCGGCAGAGCGTCAGTCGGCGTTCGTGTTTCTCCCAGATAGCAAAGGCGAAAATGCCGTTCAGCCGTGCAAATGCGTCGGTTTTCCACTCAAGATAGGCGTGCAGCAGCACTTCAGTGTCCGAATGTCCGACAAACTCGTGCCCGCGCGATATAAGTTCTGTACGCAATTCCGGTGTGTTATATAACTCTCCGTTATATATAAGGATAGTATTCCTGTCGGGAGAGCACATTGGCTGCTTGCCGCCCTCCGGATCAATGACGATCAGCCGCCGATGGATAAGCGCTGTGTCCTCGTCAAAATACGTGCCTTCGGCATCCGGGCCGCGCGGCGTGAGCGTGCGCTTCATGCCGTGCAGGATGGGTCCGCCGCGGCGTGCATCCCGTTCAAAATCCACAAAACCGCCGATACCACACATAGGCAGTTCCTCCTGAAAATAGTGATTTCTTTCTTTTATATGCACTCGAAACGGGAAATATGAGGTGGAATCCGAAATTTTCTTAAAAAGGAAAGCGTTGGCGGAAAAATGCGCGGTTTGCGTGCGATCTGCGTTCATTTATGCCGAGTATTGGAAGAAACGCACAAAATTTGGCGGCAGGATTTTATCAGTAAAAAGAATGTTAAATCCTTGACAAATGGTTTTCGGACGATATAATAGAGATAGACATGCTCCAAACAAGGACCTCGCTGGGCGCGGCGCTGCGGCCAATGACCGTGTGCGCTGTGTTTTTGTGCGTGTCCGCTATTATATTTATTTTTGGGAGGTTTATGGCATGGATTTTAGGCTTACAAAAGAAGAAGCACTGTTCCAGAAGATGTGCCGCGAGTTCGCTCTGAACGAAGTAGAGCCGATCGCAGCTGAGATCGATGCGGAAGAGCGCTATCCGGAGGAAACCGTTCAGAAGCTGATGAAGTACGGCCTGATGGGCATTCAGTTCCCGAAGGAAGTCGGCGGCTCCGGCGGTAACTATATTTGCTACTCTATCGCTATCGAAGAGATGAGCCGCGTATGCGGTACCACCGGCGGCATCATGTCCGCTCACGGCACCCTGGGTGCTTGGCCGATTTACGCTTTCGGCACCCCGGAGCAGAAGGAAAAGTGGCTGCGCCCGCTGATCGAGCCGAAGGAAGGCGCCAAGATCGGTGCATTCGGCCTGACCGAGCCGAACGCAGGTACCGACTCCGCTGCACAGCAGACCATGGCTGTTAAGCAGGAGGACGGCTCCTACATCATGAACGGCTCCAAGGTGTTCATCACCGGCGGCGGCCGTGCAGATACCTACGTTGTATTTGCTATGACCGACAAGACCAAGGGCAACAAGGGCATTTCTGCGTTCATCGTTGACAAGGACGACCCGGGCTTCTCTATCGGCAAGATCGAGCACAAGATGGGCATCCGTGGTTCTCAGACCGCTGAGCTGATCTTTGAGGACGTTCATCTGCCGGCAGACCGTCTGCTGGGCAAGGAGAACGGCGGCTTCAAGATCGCGATGATGACGCTGGACGGCGGCCGTATCGGTATCGCTTCTCAGGCTCTGGGTATCGCGCAGGGCGCTCTGGATAAGGCTATCCAGTACATGAAGGAGCGCGTACAGTTCGGCAAGACCCTTGATAAGTTCCAGGGCCTGCAGTGGATGGTAGCCGACATGTACACCCAGATCGACGCTGCCCGCCTGCTCGTCCGCCGCGCGGCGTTCAACCACGATGTTG
>OGXP01002659.1_pt1 | contig 11045 bp, 9 predicted proteins | sample 1576351 | NCBI WGS metagenome assembly OGXP01 (sample SAMEA3541517, study PRJEB24748) | human gut metagenome | biome: human gut; feature: human-associated habitat; material: faeces | place: China | collected 2012
AAATAAACGCCCGCTATTTGCCTTGAAAACGAATCTTCTGTTCGACGTCGCCATGATGCCGAATATAGAAATAGAAGTCCCCATCGGCAAACGTTGGTCCATAAATGGTGAATATATGTTCCCGTGGTGGCTGTTCGACGGCGACAAGTACTCCATGCAAATCCTTATGGGCGGTCTGGAAGGCCGCTACTGGTTGGGAAGCCATCAGAAGCGCGAGAATAGCGAAGTGCTGACCGGGCATTTCTTCGGGTTATATGCCGGAGGAGGTAAATACGACCTTCAGTGGAAAGAGAACGGTTATCAAGGAGAATTCTTTATTGCTGCAGGCATCAGTTACGGCTGGGCAACACGGATTGCACGCAATCTGCACTTGGAATTCAATATAGGTATTGGTATGCTACGTACCGATTACCGGCATTACCATGCACGGGACAACTACCAGACCTTGCTCTGGCAGGAGAATGGCAAATACACCTGGTTCGGCCCTACAAAAGCCAAGCTCTCTCTCGTCTGGCTGTTGAACCGTAAAGTGAGGAAAGGAGGTATAAAATGAGTGATAAGTGGTTAATAACAAGCAGCGGACAGCTACTGTTCTTCTGTCTCTTATGTGTTTCCATCCTGCTTGTCTCCTGCGAGCGTCGTGACCTGACCTACTATGAAGTATCGGAGATTACCCTAACTGCCGACTGGAATGATTCGGGATTGGACGACAAAGAGCAAAAATACGGTGCCACAGCCGTGTTCTATCCGCGGAATGGCGGCGAACCGAAAATCTTCATGATGGGTGACCGTTCGGGCGACGCAGTACGCCTGCCGATGGGAGTGTATGACATCATTGTCTTCAACCGTTCGTTCAACGATTTCAGCAACATTGCTTTCCGTGGCAACAGTTATGAGACACTGGAAGCATACGCCCGCAAAGTGGAGACGCGTGTGGACAAAAAGACACGTGTGGAAACACGCACAATCATTTCCTCACCCGATGAATTGGCGGCAGCCACGCTGGAAGGTTTCACTGTTACGGAAGATATGCTGGGAAATTATAGCCAGACCACCTACGGGCGGACGGCTCCTTCACGCTCGTCGGAAGAGACGCCGGACGGACTTTACCACCTTCATTTCGTTCCGAAAAAGCTGACCCGCGAAGTGTCCGCCGTGCTTCATATAGAAGGACTGAACAACATACGTTCAGCAACCTGCCGCTTGGGCGGGGTGGCAGAATCTATTTTCCTTGCAACAGGAAAAACATCCGCCAACACGGTGACGCAGGAGTTCACACCGTCAAATCCGGAATTCTCGCCCGGTTCTCCTTTCAACGGTACGTTGAGTTGTGAGTTTGAAATATTCGGTCTCAACGTTATTGATAACAACAACCTGCATCTGGATGCATTACTGGTGGATGGAAAAACTGAATTTGAAGGGGATTGTACCAACGTAAAAATAACGGAAAACGACGACGGAACAGGGAGCGTCACGCTTATTCTGGAAGCCAGTACTGAAAAAGTGCCGGACGTAAAACCAGAAGGAGGAGCCGGTTCCGGCTTTGATGTGGACGTAGACGGATGGGGGAACGAAATCAATACGGATATTCCCATCAATTGACTCTATAAAAATGAATGTGCAATAAATTTATTAATATATAAACAATGAAAAACTAAAGCTAAGAAACAATGAAAACGATTAACGCTATGATGTTATCGCTTGCGGCACTGACGATAGCAGGCTGCTCGCAGAATGAAGTGACAGAAATCAGTCCGGACGCTCACCCGCAGGTGGGATTCGGTGTGTACACAGGAGTACCAACCAGAGGTGTGGACATGACTACGGAAAGTATGAAGGATGATCCGACAGATGCCAATAAATATGGTGGATTCGGCATCATGGCCTACTTTACGGGACAAGATAACTTTGAAACTGTAAAGACCACGGTAACCCCCAGCTTCATGCACAACCAGATGGTAAAGTTTGACGGAACCAACAATGTCTGGACGTACTCTCCGGTGAAATACTGGCCGAACAGACAGAATGACAAAATTTCGTTCTTCGCTTATGCACCTTATGAGAGCGACTGGCAGAACGGCAGCAAATCAGGAGTAATCACCTCGGCAGCCACTGCTCCGGGTATCCCCTACATCAAGTTTAAGCTCAAAACAACGGACAAACTCGACAAGATGGTGGATCTTGTGGTTGCCGACCAGCGTGACAAAACGTATACGGCCGAAAATGGAGGCAAGATCAGCTTTACCTTCGAGCATACGCTCTCGCGTATCTCCTTCCGCGCACAGTTGGGAACCGGTGACTTCGATGGTATGGACGGAACAAACAGTTTCGTTTATATCACCCACATGTGGATTGTAGGTAAAAGCCATGCTACTGCTGGTAGCAATCTGTCACTGATAGACCCGGCATCGCCCGTTAATGCAAATTCCAAATTCTACACCAGTGCCAAATGGTCTGAACTTCACTGGAACTATGAGGCGGATGCCACTATTGCCCAGGCAGACTTCAGTCTCGACAAGATGCTGAACCTGGAAAGTCCGGGTATCGATATATCCACCCCCGCCGCAGGACATGACGCACGTACACAAGGTATCCGAATCACAAAAGCGTCACAAGGGACAGCAGAGAAGGCCGTTCCGCTTTTCAAGGATAAAGAGTACCTTTATCTCATTCCGGTAGGAGAAAAGAGCGGCACAGATCTAACCCAAAACAAGGGTTGTGCCAAAGGAGACATCAAGATAGGTTTCCATTACGATATCGTGTCCAAAGATGCGACTAATGCCGGCAAATTCATTGCCAGCCATGGGGAAGCTTTCATCGAGCTACCGGCAGGACACATGAAACGTAAGGAGTCTTATTTGTATACTCTGAAAATCAATCTGCATAAGATTGAGATTAGTGATGCTACGGTCACTCCATGGGAGGATATCAAAACGGAAGCAACAGTAGAATAATCAAACGCTGATTCCGGCAACCAAAGCCGGCACATCAGACCGGGCAGGGTTGAATGTCCCTTCCCGGTCACCAAAGAAAATGAAGAAAGAAGAAATATGAAGAATCGAACGATAAAAGCCGGACGGCTATTCATTCACAAAAACGGGATACGCGCCGGAGTCTCCGTCTTTCTCCTGACGCTGCTCGCTGCATGCGGTGCGGACGACAATGTCCCGGACATGCCGTTGGGAGACCGTTCCATCGGTTTCTCCACCACGGTGGAGGATACACAGACGCGAAGCGGAGCGCTTGCCACCGGCAATCTCCTGTCTATGGGCATCTTTGCCTACTACACCGGCAGCAATGACCTGACGATAAGCGAAAAGCCGAACTTCATGTACAACCAGGAAGTAAAACGAAGCAATGCCTCCTCGCCGTGGACCTACAGCCCGGTGAAGTACTGGCCCAACAATCCGGGCGATAAGCTCACTTTCTTCGCCTACGCTCCGTATGTAAAGGAAGCAACCGGCAGTAACCCATCCTTCCGTCCAGCAACGGATAAAGGTTATCCCATCCTCGATTACATCGTGTCCGCCAAGGATAACGACCAGACGGACTTACTTGTCTCTATCCCACCGTCGATGAACCTGACCTACGGAACGAACAACGGCAAAGTGAGCCTCCACATGAGTCATGCCCTGACAAGAGTGTCCGCATACGTGAAAAGCGGCGATAACGTACAAGGGAAGCAGGTGACCGTTTTCTCCATGCAGGCCACCAAGAAAGCCACACTGATATACCGTGACCCTACGCCGTCTTATAATAAGTATGCCAGCTGGAGCTATATAAACCCTATAGAGACGATTACCGTATCTCCTTCGGCCACTCTCCCCTTCACCGTCCCAGCCGTAAAAGACGAGAAAAAGCTGCTTGCCGACTTCTTCCTCCTGCCCGCCGCCAGGATAAATGAAAGCGACCATAAGTTCAGTATCACCTATACTACCGCCGGAACGGCCAGCAGTGGCGATGCACCTGTGCAGACGGTGACATTGAGTAACCAGACGCTACCCTCGATGGATAAATGGGAATTCGGGGCTTACGTCAGCTATACTTTTCTAATAGAGAAACAGAAACTTACCGTCACTGCCACCTCACACCCCACATGGGGCGATGCCGGAACGGGTACCGTCACCGGCAGTGTGGTCATCACGTATGCCGAAAATGAAAGTACCCCCAACTGGAGCAACGGCGGCTCGGGCTCGGTGGACGGCAAGCCCGTGGTGACCCACAGTACCGTGCAGAACGACGTGCAATGGGAGGACGGGGGAACGGAAATCGTGGAAAAGAGTTGATTCCAAGTCGTAAATCCTACTAAAACAAGATAACAATGAGATACATCAAGCACTTATTCGTCCGTTCTTTCTACCGGTGCGCAGCCCCCGCCCGCCTTGCCTTGCTCTGCGCCGGTTTCGCAGCACTGGGCGGTTGTACCGACGAAACCGACAGTGCCGGCGGATCATCCACGGCAGACAGTCACATTCCCCTTGCCTTGGAGATAACGGCAAGCGGCTTCACCGGACAGCCGGACGCCTCGCCTGACACCCGCGCCTCGGAACAGGATAATTATGACACTTGGTTTGAGGAAACCGACGCCATCGGCCTCTTTGCCGTAAGGGGCATCGGTACGCCGGCCGCCGCCATCGTGGACGGCATCAACAATTCCAAGCTGACATACGCCCCCGCCGCCGACGCTTCGCATAAGCCAACGTGGCAACCGGCAGATGCCGCCACCACCTTATATTATTATGCGGACGTGACCTATATCGCCTACTACCCCTACAAAAACGGCATCGTGATAGACCCCACACAAAGCGCGGCCACTATCCTTGCCTCCTTTTCCGGGAAGACGGAACTGCAACCCGCTGCCGACCAGTCCACCCCCGAAGCATACGCCGCCAGCGACCTGATGACCGCCGACGGCACGGCCACCGATACCGCCGACCCCAGCCGGAAGTTGCTGTCGCTTACCTTTACCCACAGCTACTCGCTGCTAGTGTTGAAAGCTAATCTGACCAAGGCGATGTATGTAGCGCCTGCCGGAAGCGCCTTTGACTATCATCTGCAAGCAACCGCTACGAGTGCCGACCCCGGTGCCGCCGACGTAATGATACGCGACGTAAAGGCATATAAGATAGCCGACGGCGTATTCCGCGCCATCACCAAACCTGTTTCTGACGACTACATGCGTGGCAGCTACTCTACCCACGGGATGATGGTGGAGTATAATGCTTCTCTTGCCGGATTGGCATCCCTGAAGGCAAACCAACGGTTCGAATGTACAGTGAATGTTCCCTTGTCCGGAACCGCCGATGCCACAGAACGTGCGTTGCAGCCCGGAGACTACGTTTTCCAACACAACGGCAAGATAGAGATTTATCCGGGCGACGGCCCCGTAGATGCGAGCGGCAAGATACCGGACTACACCAACGCCGTAGGAATAGTGACGACTTGCATCCCCGCGAGAATGACTGATGAAGGATGCACCGGCGATGGCTGGACACACGCTTACGTGATGGGGACGGAAACCCATGGCAACAATCTTCGGTGGTGCTGGCAGAATAGAATGCTGGCGGATCTTGAGGATGTCACTACCATTACTCAGGCAAAAGACTACATGAACGGCTGTAAAGATACAAAATACATTCTGTCGACAAAATATAATGATTATGAGATATTTGACGAACTGGTTACCTACCGGAATAACAACCCACTCCCTCAAGGAGTAAACCGCAGTCCGTGGTTTATCCCCAGCACAGGCCAATGGTATGACCTGATAGCCAATATAGGCGGAAAATCGCCGGATGATTTTAATAATAACACAACGGCAGGATGGAACAGCAACCAAGACGGAACAGCAATATTAGGAGAGATAAACGCCCGGTTGAACAAAATCGGCAAATCCCTTCCCGATGGCGTGCGTTTTCCATGCAGCACAGAACCCGGCTTGGGTGCATGGATGGTCAGATTCAACGGGAATACCGTTGAATTCGGCACAGTAGATAAAACCCTTAAAGAATTATCGCCATTATACTTTTTCGCTTTCTAATTATCAGCAACTATTAACTACAGTCAGACAATCATGAGATATATAAGCAAACATTCCTTCATAGCCCTCTTCCTCGGCGCCGTCCTTTCAATTTGGGGCGGCTGCACGGAGGAGGCAGACATAGATAAAAACGCCGGAAACGGCAACTCCGCCGCCGACGGCACGCCCCTCACCGTCCGCGCCACGGCAAGCGGCTTCCAAGCCCCGGCACAGCCCGGAGGCAGCCCCGCCACCCGCACCCCGGTGATGGAGGGCACGAGCACCAAGTTCCAGACGGGCGACGCCATCGGGCTCTTCTGCGTGCGCAAAAACGCATCTGGCACTGAATACATATCAACGGACATCTACAACCTCAAGATGACCTACACCGCAGCGACGGACGGAACCGGCACCTGGGAAGCTCCTACAGCGGCCTCCGCCCCACTGCTCTATACCGATGCGGTGACCTACTTTGCCTACTATCCTTATACGGACGCACTGACCGATGCCTCCGTGAACAACGAGCAGGACATCCGCAACTGGCTCAAGACCAATAAACCCTTAGCAACCCATATGCTTACGAAGGAGGTATTCACAGCCAACGACCTGATGACCGCCACCGCCCTGCCTTCGCAAGCCGATGCCGACCGCGGAGCACTGGCGCTGAACTTCAAACACGAATACGCATTGCTGGTGGTGAAACCCATGGTTAAAGGCGTATACATGGTCCCGTCAGGAGTGACGGCATACAGCTATTATACCGAAGCACAAAGCAATGATTGGGAAATAGACAGGAATGTAATACAAGTGGGCGGAGAGGACTTCAAGATGTTGATAAACGGCGGAAAAGCCTGCGAAATGAGCGACGGAACCTACCGCATACTGACAGAAGCTACAACCGCCGATTATTCTCATATAACCGGTGAATACGTTATGGACGAAGATGGACTGAAGCCTGTTTACGCAAACGGCCCCAACATCATCGGTGGCTTCAAGTCCAATACCTGTTACACATTGGAGATACACGTTAACGCTTCAAAAGTGAAGCGTACCGTACAGCCCGGTGACTTTGTATATCAGCATAACGGCAAGATAGAAATTTATCCATGTAACGGGGCAGTGGATGTTTTTGGGAATATACCGGACTATCGGCAAGCCGTAGGGATAGTGGTGACCACTGACCCGGCAAGGTTGACAGATGCCAAGTGCAACGCAAAAGGGTGGAACCATGCGTATGTAATGGGGCTAGCGGATATTTCCGGAACATATAGATGGGCAAACAGCAATATATCTGTTACTTCACCCATTGACATGAACGATGCCGGAAATGATATGAATGGCTACGAAAAGACACAAATTATGTTAGCAAAAACGCCCCTCAGTGATTATCCCGCATTTCAAGCGATAAAAGATTACAGCAATAGTCATGCCGTACCGAACAACATAAACCGCAGCCCGTGGTTTATGCCAAGTGTTGGTCAATGGTTTGATTTAATGGCAAATCTTGGTGGAAAGTCTCCGACTACATGGGAAAATATTAGTAGTAGTTCAGGCTGGTGGAACGAAATGAATGATGCCCCCAATATGTTCGATAAGATAAATAATCAATTAGATAAAGTGAATATAGATGATAGCACCTTTTTTCCTAATCCGGACAGTCAGTCTCACTTCTATTGTAGCACTTCGGAAACTGCTCTAAATGGGGATAATGATCTGTGGGGTCTACTAATTTCGAGTGATTATTATGATAAAAAGGATATATTAACTGTACTTATTAGTACGATGGGTAAAACAGCAACCTATTCTATCCGCCCCTTCTTCGCCTTTTAACCGGAGACCAGGAACGTAGTACATCAAAATATCCTTTGCAACTTTCGTCCGCTTATGCAGACCTGTTGCTTGAAATATCGCTCTTTGACATGCTGGAAACGGAAATTATGATTATCTTTGCAAGCATAGCAAAGTAAAAATTATAGAGTTATGAAATCAACTGCTGAAATATTAGAACTTCTCCGCATATATAAAACACAGTTTGCGAGTAAATACGGTTTCAAGCGTCTCGGTGTATTCGGTTCCGTAGCGCGAGGAGAGCAAACGGAGCAAAGCGACGTTGATGTTTGTTATGAAGGCGAGCCGCCATCACTTCTCACCTAGGAACATATACAGAGCGAGCTTGAAGAGCTACTGGGTTCCCCGGTAGATTTAATAAGAATACGTGAGCGAATGAACGCGCGCTTGAAACAAAGAATCTTAAAAGAAAGTATTTATGTATGATAAAGAATTGGCGCTCAACAGTTGATGATTACCCAACGGGCAGCTGTAGCTGCTACCCCGGATGATTTTTTATTATCGCCGGATGGTATGTTGCGTTTGGATGCTATTTGTATAAACCTAATCGCATTGGACGAAGCTGTGAAAGGTTTGGATAAAATAACAAGAGGTGAATTGCTCCCCGGATATCCTGAGATATATTGGAGTGGAGTAATGAAAATGCGTAATAAGATAGCTCATCATTATTTTGAAATGGATGCTGAAGTTGTATTCAAGACCTTAAAAGAAGACATTCCGATGATGCCCCCATTGTGCACCGCATGATAAAAGAAGTTAGTAGCAGTTTATAAACTTTGTAGTAGAATAATTTCCGTCCCGCCCGCCTCTCCCTCGTGAGAAGCGAGCGGGACGTTCCGTTTCCAACAGGTTGAAGGTCCGTCGTACCAGATAGGTGCTATCCTCGTGTGACGGGAAAAATAAACATGATTAGGAATATGATAAAAAAGACAAGATAGTTATGACGTTTAAAAACAAACATTCCTTTATCAGCGGCTTCCTTGGCGCCGCCCTCCTCATCGCGAGCAGTTGCGCTTTGGGAGGCTGCACGGAAATAGCAGATGAGCCGCAGGGCATCGACGATGCAGGCAACGGCACGCCCCTCACCATCCGCGCCACTGCAAGCGGCTTCGTTTCCTGCGTGCAGGGAGACACCCCCGCCACACGCACACCCACTGAGAACGGCTACACCACGGAGTTCAACGACGGCGACGCCATCGGCATCTTCGCCCTTAAAGAGTATGCAACGCCCGATGTAACTCCCGTTGACGGGGTGTACAACCTCAAGCTGGTCTACACCAAAGCCGCGGACGGCTCGGGAAGCTGGGCGCCCGCCTCTGGCGACACGCACGTGCTGTACAGTTACGACGACCTGGTTTACGTAGCCTACTATCCTTACCGGGAAGGAATCACTATCAAACAAGACATCGAGACGGAAATTTTCAAAGACCTGGCAGCCAACGCCAAGCTGCAACCCGCCGCCGATCAGTCCACCCCCGCCGCCTATACCGGCAGCGACCTAATGGCAGCCTTTGCCCGGCCTGCGACCGACCCTACGGATGCCAACAAGAAGGTGCTGACGCTAGCGTTCGAACATCTGCATGCGTTGCTGGTGCTGAAAACAAATAAGTTGTTCAATTGCACGCCCCCTGCCGGGGCAGGCTTTGAATATAGCGATCCAATGCTGGGGGCAGACGCTACAGCCAAAGACGCTGTCATAAATGGCATCAAAGCATTACCTATGGGTGACGGTACGTTCCGTGCCATTGTGAAAACTGCTTCGGCAGATATTGTACCTACCGGAAATTACAAGACTACAGGAGATAAAACAGTTCTCTATACAGGTGCTTCACTGGCAGCAGCTACGTTCACTGCCGGTAAATACTACACCCAACAGGTGAATATGCTGGAATCTCCCGATGAAAGTGTTATTCGCCCGCTTCAAGAGGGTGACTTCTTCTGTAGCAATGGCAAGATTTCACCTTATGAGGCAAACTCTTTCAGCAGTCCCGTTATCGGAGTTGTTTTTTATGTAGGACGGCATCCGGAAGATAACGGTGTATATGTCGATAAAAATGGAAACCCGATGGAAGTACACGGATATGTGATTAATCGGTCAGAAGGGACAGACCAATGGCACAATGGCGGTGGTACTGACTTTGGCACTTATAAAAGCACCACCGACTTTAATGGTTATTTCAATACAGATAAATTACAAGCAATCTCTGCCGGTTATAATGATATGATGACTTATGTAAGAAAGCAGACCAATTCACCCCAAACTACGAGCGGATGGTTTCTGCCTTCAATAGGACAACTGATTTATATAAAGAAGAAGTATGCAGAGGTAATATCTAAAAGTTTTGATAAGTGTGGCGGCGCCATGGGACGCGGATGGCAGCACCACTACTGGAGCAGTACGGAAGCGACTGCGGCAAATTCATATAACATTAATTGGGACTCAGGAACATACAGTCAAAAAAACAAAAGCTCAGGATCTATGGTACGTACCGCCTTAGCATTTTAATCCATCTATAAAAATTATTTTATAATAAAATAAGAGAACACTATGCCGTTAAAAAACAAAACATTCTTGTCTAATATTTGTCTCTATACCTTCCTTATCCTTGGAGGTGGTTGTACGGACGAGGCAGGTATGGAGAACATCGGAAATACAGATCGCCGCATCCCTCTTACCATCAGTGCAACGGTGAGTCGTTACACCGCCATTGATAAAAAAAATACCTCCGTCACCCGCACGCCAATCGAGAACGATTATACCACAGAATTTTCCGATGGTGATGCCATCGGCATCTTCGCCCTCAGGAATTTTGAAACGCCCAATGTAGCCACTATCGATGGTGTGTACAACCTCAAACTGGTTTATACAAAAGCAGCGGACGGAACGGGCAGTTGGGCACCTGCCACCGGTGATACACACGCATTGTACAGCTACGACGATAATCTCGCCTATGTGGCATACTATCCTTATCGGAACGGTATTACAATCAAACAAGACAATAAAGCGGAAATCCTCAAAGACCTGGCAAACAACGCTAAGCTGCAACCGGCCGCTGACCAGTCCACCTCCGCCGCCCTGTCCGAGCCCCTGACCCGGGCTGCCGCCGCGGAGCTGCTGGACGGGGCCCTGGACGTGCTGGCCGCCCGGGAGGCGCGCAGCTGGCTGCCCTGGTGAGGC
>OGXP01002667.1_pt1 | contig 11004 bp, 6 predicted proteins | sample 1576351 | NCBI WGS metagenome assembly OGXP01 (sample SAMEA3541517, study PRJEB24748) | human gut metagenome | biome: human gut; feature: human-associated habitat; material: faeces | place: China | collected 2012
GGCTGTTACAAGCTGTATCGGTGTTATTTGGAAACCTTGACCGAATGAACTTGTCGCAATATCGACTTCACTCATTTTATTATGGTAATAAATACTTGACGCCTCACCGACAAGTTCGACGTTTGTCTTTTCGGTAAGACCGAATGCAGTGAAATATTCCATAAATTTCTCATATCCAAGTCTTTCGCCCAATTCCATAAATACAGGGTTACAAGAGTTTCTTACACCCTCTACAAATGTTTGAGCGCCGTGACCGCTCTTGTTTGCACAACCGATTTTTCTGTCGGCAACAATCTTAAATCCCGGACAATAGAATGTTGAATTAAGGTCTACAACGTGTTCTTCCAAAGCCGCCGCCGCAGTAATAATCTTAAATGTCGAGCCCGGTTCATATGTATCCGAAATAACCTTGTTTCTCCACATTTTATTTCTTATTTTCGCAATGGCCTCGTCACTTAAATTATTCGGATCTTCTGTCGGTTTCGGTGTTGCATCGGGATCGTCACTTGTGTCATCTGATGTATCATATCCCAAATCTATCGCATATTTTTCAAACTGGTCAATATCATACGGATTATTTACGTCAAAATCAGGCTTAGTTGCCATGGCAAGTATTTCGCCCGTTTTCGGGTTCATAATAATACCTGCCGCACCCTCTTTAAGCTTGTTTTCCGTAACCGCCTCTTCAAGGTGCTTTTCAAGGAAATGCTGGATTGTTTCATCAATCGTAAGCACAACGTCATCACCGTTTTGAGAACTGTTCAAATACTCATTTTGTTGGTCTTTAAGTGTTGTACCCTTTGCCGACTGATTAGTTTCTATACTTCCGTTACGCCCCATAAGCTCATCGTCGAAAGTAAGTTCAATTCCCTGCAAACCGTTATTGTCATATCCCGTAAATCCCAAAATATGCGGTGCAACGTTGAACGGATAATATCTCTTTGAATCATTTTCAAAATATACCCCTTTAAATGCTTTTGCAATCGTTGCGTCAACATCTGAATCTCTTAATTTCTTTACCGCCTCGGTCTGTTCGTTCGTAAGACGTTTTTTTATAACTTGGTATCTTGAATTTTTTGTTATAATCTTAAGGATTTCGTTTTGATCCATATTCAAAACAGGAGCCAATCTTGCGGCGATTACTTCACTGTCACCGTCCGCCTCAATATCCTTAGGATTGCAAATAAGTGTGTTTACCGTTGCACTTTCCGCAAGCACCTTACCGTTACGGTCGTAAATATCTCCTCTTGAGGCTGTAACAATACTGCTGCCCTGCTGTTGTGCCTTTGCCTTGCTCGAAAGCTCGTCACCTCTTATTATCTGCCAATATGCCACTCGCAAAACAAGCAATGCAAGCAGTACAGCAACGATACACACCATAAATATCGTTTTCTTTTTAATTTCATTTAATGATGGTTTCATTAATTTATCAATTCCTTTTAATACTTTAATAAATGTACATTTTTCATAATTTTATAATTATAGAAGTCCATTTTTATTTTATGCTGAAAAATTGTACAATATTACCACCAATCTTTTTCAATACAGACACAATACCGTGTCCAAAACCCTCTACTTCACCGGCAGTTTTCTCTGTCATATCATCTTGCTTTACGTTTACATATATTGTCTGATACTTTTCAGGTCTTTGCATACCCAATCTTGTTGTTGCCTCTTTTTCAATTTTTGTAAGGTCAACACTCTGTTCAAGGTCAAAAACCATCTGACTTGTTGCTGATTCAAGCGTTGTAAGCTGACTTTTAAGTGACGCAACCTGCTGGTTCATCTCATTCACAGCAACGAATTTTGAAATCATAAATCCTGCTGATACAGCCAAAAGCACTGTCACGCATATTCCACGAAAAATTGTTCTCTTATACTGCATTTGTTCATGATTCCTCTTGTTACTGACTGCTGTGGTATTAACTGTTTTCTCTTTTCTCTTTTGTGGTTTTCTCTTTTTTATCGGTTCATCATACTGTTCCGGCAATTTATATGCCAAATTTCCGTATTCCACAATAATTCTCTCCCTTAATTATCCTTTAGCCTATCCTATAATTTTTCGGCAATTCTCAATTTTGCACTTTTTGAACGTGAATTATGTTCAAGCTCTTCTTCCGACGGTAAAATCGGTTTTCTTGAAATAATTTTAATTTCCGGTTTCTTGCCGCATACGCATACCGGAAATTCTTTCGGACAAGTGCACCCCCTTGCCAAATCCTGAAATGTTTTTTTGACAATTCTGTCCTCAAGTGAATGGAACGTTATAATCGCCAATCTCCCGCCCGATTTTATGCTTGACACAAAGTCTTTAATAGCATTTTCCAATATTCCAAGTTCGTTATTGACTTCAATTCTTATCGCCTGGAACACTCTCTTTGCAGGATGTCCGCCTTCCATACGTGCTTTTTTCGGTATTGCCGCCTTTATGATTTCAACAAGTTCAAATGTTGTTTCAACAGGCTTTGTTTTACGTTTTTCACAAATAAATTCCGCAATACGCTTTGACCACTTTTCTTCGCCGTAGTCATAAAAAATACGCATCAAATCCTCACATGAATATGAATTTACAACGTCATATGCCGATTTCGGCGAAGACGTATTCATTCTCATGTCAAGAGCGGCATCGTGCATATAGCTGAAACCTCTTTCGGCATTGTCGAGCTGATATGAACTCACGCCCAAATCAAGTACCGCACCGTCAATTTCATCAATATCAAGTTCTGATAAAATATCCTTAATCTCGCTGAAATTGCGATTTACGAACGTCACTCTGCCGTCAAATTCTTTAAGACGTTCCTTTGCCGCCGCAATAGCCTCTTTGTCTTGGTCTATACCGATAAGTCGGCACGAATCGTTTGTTGACAAAATACCGTGCGAATGTCCGCCGCCGCCGAGTGTGCCGTCTGCATATATACCGTTCGGTTTGATATTCAGCGCGTCAATGCTTTCCCCGAACAATACTGAAATATGTTTAAATTCCATTTTGATTCCCTTTCAATTAATTTTTTGAACCGTCAACACTTTATCGACAACCTCAAATCAAATATTAAGTCCGTAATTTAATATTCCGTCCATCATAATATCGTCTGAAAGTTCATCTTGGTATCTATCCCATTCTTCACTGTCCCATATTTCAAGACGTGTGTTTGCACCTACAAGCACAACATCTTTTTTCAGGTTAGCATATTCCATCAGACGCTTTGCGATTGGCACTCTGCCTTGCTTGTCTATAACGGCTGAAGTAGCCTTACCGAAAAACAAACGTACAAAAGCCGCAGCATTTCTGTCTGTGGCAGTTGGGAGTTGATTAATCTTTTCAGAAATCTTATCCCATTCCTCTTGTGTGTATAATTGAAGGCATTTATCTGACATTGAACGTGTAACGTACACTGTTTCGGACATATTTTCTCTAACTTTGGCAGGCAAGATAATTCTTCCGCGCTCGTCAAGCTGACGCGGATATTCGTCAACAAAATTTACCATATTCAATGTCACCTGCCTTTTTATTGATTTATGGGTTACTCTCTCCAATTTGACCGTTTGTCATCCCAAACGCTCCAATTCACTCCCATCAGTTCCATTTTACCCTAAATCAATCAAAAGTGCAATAGGTTTTTTGTATTTTTTTCAGCTTGTACATCTCATTTTAACTCATTTTACTGTTTTGCTTGTAAAATTAAGCTAAATGGGATATAATTAGCTTAACTGCATTTTTAATCACATATATATTTGGTGTTGAGTTTACATAATTGCACACTATATATTGTGGTTGTTACTATTATATCACAAATATTTCAGTTTGTGAATAGAATTTTTAAAATTCATTTGCAGAATTGTTACAGAATAATTTCAAAGCAAAACATTATTTTTTGGAGGATATACATAATGAAAAAATCAGAAGAAAAAATCATAAATCAGCTTACGTCTGAATTTAACTTACACCCCGAACAGGTTACAAACACTGTAAAACTGATTGATGACGGAAACACAATTCCTTTCATTGCCCGTTACAGAAAAGAGGCAACAGGCTCTCTAAGTGATGAAATATTACGAGATTTTTACGACAGACTTTCATATTTACGTAACCTTGAAGATAAAAAAGAAGAAATATTGCGTTTGATTAACGAGCAAGAAAATTTGACCGTTGAAATCGCAAAATCAATCGAAAATGCCGTAACATTATCGGAACTTGAGGATATATACCGTCCGTTTAGACCAAAACGCCGCACAAGAGCGACTATCGCAAAAGAGAAAGGACTGGCACCGCTTGCCGAAATTATCCTTGCACAAAATCCGAATGATAATATAGAAAGTATTTCGCTTGATTTTATCGACGCCGAAAAAGATGTTGAAAGCAGTGAAGATGCAATAGCCGGTGCTATGGATATAATCGCCGAAGAAATCAGTGATAACCCCGAATACAGAAAAGATATTCGTCAAAAAACAATCGACTTTGGTCTTTTGGTTTCAAAAGCGTCAACAGAAGACGACAGTGTATACCGTCTTTACTATGATTTTGCCGAACCAATAAAAAAACTTGCAAACCACAGATTGCTTGCGATAAATCGTGGCGAAAAAGAAGGATTTTTATCGGTAAAAATTGATATTGACGAAGAAAAAATCACAAACTATCTTTTCAGACGACTTACTCCAAAACACGAATCACCGTCTACAAAGTACGTCAAACTTGCCGCCGAGGACAGTTATAAACGACTTATTGCACCGTCCATATCAACAGAAATACGCAATATGCTTACGGAAAATGCCGAGGAGGCATCAATAAAGGTATTCAATCAAAATCTTTCCGGACTTTTATTGCAACCGCCTATTAAAGATAAAATCGTTATGGGCTTTGACCCGGGTTACAGAACAGGGTGCAAAGTCGCGGTTGTGGACGAAACAGGCAAAGTCCTTGACACCAATGTTGTTTACTGCACATTGCCTAACCACGACAAAGACAAGGCCCAGAAAATTCTTACGGATATGATTTTAAGAAACAACGTAAACTTAATTTCAATCGGTAACGGAACAGCCTCAAAGGAAAGTGAAATATTTATTTCCGACCTTTTAAAAGAAATTGACCGAGAAGTATTTTACATTATGACAAACGAGGCAGGTGCGTCTGTTTACAGTGCGTCAAAACTTGCAACTGAAGAATTCCCGCAATACGATGTTGCACTCAGAAGTGCCGTTTCAATAGCAAGACGTGTGCAAGACCCGCTTGCAGAGCTTGTAAAAATTGACCCTAAGTCAATCGGTGTCGGACAGTATCAGCACGATATGAACCAAAAGCGACTTGGTGAGGCACTCGGAGGAGTGGTTGAAAATTGTGTAAACAGTGTCGGTGTTGACCTTAACACCGCCTCTCCGTCACTGCTTTCATATGTTGCCGGAATTAACAAAACCGTTTCAAAAAACATAATCACATATCGCGAAGAAAACGGTAAATTCAATACAAGAAAAGAACTTTTGAAAGTGCCAAAACTCGGTGCAAAAGCATTTGAGCAGTGCGCAGGTTTCTTGCGTATAACAGACGGTGACAACGTCCTTGACAACACCTCCGTCCACCCTGAAAGCTACAAAGCCGCCGCGCAGCTGCTTAAACATATGGGATATACCGAACAAGACGTTCAAGACGGCACAGTTGCGGATTTAAAGCAACGTCTGTCGAAAGAAAATACACATAAATTAGCCGAAGAACTCGGAATAGGTGAAATCACTTTAAAAGACATTGCCGACAGTATTATAAAGAAAGGTCGCGACCCGCGCGAAGAATTGCCGCAGCCCGTTTTAAGAAGCGACATTCTCTCAATGGAGGACTTAAAACCGGATATGGTACTGACGGGAACGGTGAGAAACGTTATAGATTTCGGTGCATTTGTCGATATAGGTGTTCATCAAGACGGACTTGTACACATATCGCAAATATGTGACCGATACATCAAGCACCCAACCGACGTACTTTCAGTCGGTGACGTTGTGAAAGTTCGTGTACTTGAAGTTGACGTACCGAAAAAACGTATTTCACTTACTATGAAGGAGGTATGATTATGAACAACATTGCTTTTCCTAAACTCGGTATTTCTCTAAACATTTCACCTGTCGCATTTTCAATAGGTTCAAAGCCTATTTATTGGTATGCGCTTATCATTCTTTCGGGTTTTCTTTTAGGATTGTTTTTCGTTTATAAAACCTGCGAAAAGCGTGGTGTGAAAAAAGATAATGTATGGGATATCGCCTTGTTCGGACTTATTTTCGGAATAATCAGCGCAAGAATATATTATGTGCTTTTCGCACTCGATGAATTTGACTCGATAGCCGATATGTTTAAAGTCTGGAACGGCGGACTTGCTATTTACGGCGGTATTATCGGTGCGATAATCTCAACCGTTATATACTGCAAAGTTAAAAAGCTGAATATCGCCAAAGTCTTTGACGTATGTGCACCAGGTCTTTTTATCGGTCAAGCAATCGGACGTTTCGGAAACTTTGTAAACGTCGAAGTGTACGGCGGTGAAACAAACAGCCTTTTCGGTATGTCCATAAACGGTGCAGCACCTGTTCACCCATTATTTTTATATGAATCGATATGGAATGTTATCGGACTTGTGATACTTCTTCTGATTCGTGACAAGAAAAAGAATGACGGGCAGGTATTTTGTTTCTATATTTTCTGGTATTCATTCGGCAGACTGTTTCTTGAAGGTATGAGAAATCCGAATTATATATTATATGTAATTCCAAATGTTCTCGGCATTTCTCAGCTTGTTGCAATACTGTTTATGATTGCCGCTGTGTCAGCTTTTGTCGTTTTACAGGTTAAAGCGAAGAAAGAGAGCGAAATGTAAACGATTGTGTCATTTTCTGCAACACGAAAGTTGCTCCTTTTATACCACAATATATTGACAAGTTTTATCATATATTGTAAAATAAATACAACAAGCAGTGGTTTATATATAACCGTGTAATCGAAAGGAGCATACATAAATGAACAACATTAAACAACTGAAAACAGATTTTGATAATCTTATAATTGAAAAAAATTATTGTCTTTCCGACCCCGAAGTCGTATCAAAAGCAATAGAACTCGAAAACATACTGAATAACACATTAAAAAAATCGCAGACCTTATAGTCTGCGATTTTTGTTTTTAAATTTGTTATTGAGCATTTTCGCAAAGTGCTGTCATACTGCCAAGCGAATTCCACATAAATACTTTCAAATTATTTTCTTTGATACTGTTTTCAAAAACAATTTCACTGTTCAAATATTTGCCTTTTTCAACATTGGCAACAGGAACTGTCTTGATTTCAACAAGTTTACCGTCCTTGTCATACAATGCACCTATCAATGAAATGTCATCAACATCTTCATCAACAACCGCATATGTTACCGTAGCAGTCTTATCGTCTTTTCCGCTTACTTTCACTTCTGAAAATTCAAGCGGTTCTTCACCTTGAACAAATTGTGACACTTTAATTCTGTCGATACCGTTCGGAACAGCCCAGTTAGGTGCCGCACCGGCGCGAGTAAATCCGAATTTAACAGCATTTGCCGCGTTTTCTGTAGTATAATCGTCTACTTTTGTTCCGTCAAACCAAAGTGATGCTACACCTGTAGCAGTATTAACCGTCACTTTAACATTCTTAGTGTATGTTTGATTTGCACCGTTGAATATGCTGTCATTTGTGCCGTCACTGTCGCTGTCAAGCCATGTTGCTCCGCCGTCTGTGCTTAGGAACATCTTATAGCCGTTTGTCCAGCCAAGACGAATATTACCGATTTGAAGATATTCAAAGTTACCATCTCTGCCTACTGCACTTCCGAAATACCAATCAACATCATAAGTTACAATAGCATTATCTTTCACGGCAAAAGTCTTTTCTGCACTGTATTCAGCACCTGGCTTTTCAGGATTGTATAAAATACGGTTATTGTCACTGTCTAAAGTAAGTGTCGCCGTATCTGTGCCTGTCTGTGTCCAATCTGTTATATCACTGTCAGTAAACTTACTATCTCCGCCTTTGTTATACAATTCTTCTGTTACACCCGAAACAGTTGTTGACTTACTGTATACAAGATTTTCAATTTTCGGCGAAGCCGTTAAGGTAGCCGAATCACTGTCTTTTTGTGTATACAAACTTAATGTCTTGAATTTAGCACCCTTTAGCGCAAATGTTTTTTGTATTACGCCGTCATCATTTCCCCATGTTCCGTCTGTACCTGTAACCTTTACAGTACAGTTATCATTATCATAATCCAATGTGACTTTTACTTTCCAACGCTTTGAACTACCTTGAATATTGCCTACAACGTTACCGCTGTTTGACCAACCCGAACCTGATGCAGTTACAGCAGTTGCCGCAGAATCGACAGAAGTTTGCGCCATCAAATTTTGAGCCTTTGTAGTATACGGCTGATATACATTCACAATGTTGTTGCCCTCACTGTCAAGAAGTTTCATTCCCATTGTATATTCATGTCCTGTCCAGTTCCAATTTGAACCGTCAACCTTTACACCGCCTGTTGTAAGTCTGTATTCAAGCTCAACCTTACCGCTGTCATAAACTTCAAAATCTTTATGTGCCTCCGCACCGTCAGACGCACCCGTTTGAGAAATCACCGCACTGTTGGCACTTCCTGTAAAGGCAGTGTTTGCATCAGTATTTTCCGATACAAACTCATTGTTACCCGTTGCGTCAAATACATCTATCGGTTTAACTCTTACCACACACTTTGCGGTATATCCGCCGTCTGTTGTAGTCGCGGTTACAACCGTTCTACCGTAGCTTTTACCTGTGATTGTACCGTTGTCCGAAACTGTTGCGATTTCAGGATTTTCCGATGTCCATTCTACAGACTTATCCGTAGCGTCATCAGGCATTACCGTTGCGGTAATTTGTTTTTTGTAACCCATTCCCAAATCAATTAGTTTTTCCGAAATTCTTATGCCCGTAACTGCATTTTGCATAACAGTCACTTCACAAGTATCTGTAAAGTTGCCGTCTTTGGTTGTTGCCGTTATAGTTGCAGTTCCGGCTGAAATACCTTTCACAACACCGTTTGTAACAGTTGCCACGTTTGTATCGGACGAAGTCCAAGTTATACCTTTTCTTGTCGCATTTTCGGGTGTGATAATCGCATTGATTGTTTCTGTCTTGCCTTTTTCAACTTCTATTGACTTTTTCTCCAAAGTCATTCCCGTAACCGCTACTTGCTCCGGTGCCGAATATGTCACCTTTGTATAAGGTACTGCCGGTGCAAGATAGTTAAGTGTATTGCCGCTTTCGTCTGTTGCAAGTGCCACAGAACCTATATAATAGCTTGCGTGTGTCGGTTGGTTATATCCGACATTCTGCCACGCAACTGACAATCTGTATTGGCAGTCGTGCATTAATGTTGTAATTCTGTAATCTGTAGGCATTGTAGAGGTATATATTCTCAAATATGCCTGATCTGTTGCCGAGCCTTTGTTTACCGGCATTATAATTTCTTCACGCCAGTCGCCCCAAATATCGGCAACAAGCGAAGGATTTCTCTTTGAGTAGTTGTTTGTAGACCCGCCTGTAAGTGTGTATCCGTCTGACGGACCGTAAAATCTCTTTGTTGTACCTGTTGCGGCATAATATTTTTGGATAATGTTTGCGTCAAGCAACTCACGGCTCAAATCGCCGTCCCAATATACAAGGAAATTATCAAAGGTACCGCTTCCCGCACCAGCCGGTTTTGCGGCAACATCATCACCGTTTAAGTCGTGAGCATTCGCAATTCCGCTGCTCCAACCTATTGCCAATGCATTTGAATGTTCCTTTGCATAGCTATCATCAATGTTATCCATAACACCACGTCCGTTATCACTTGATGTAGTCAGTTTTCCGGGACTCCAAAAATGCTTTCCTGTGCTTGCGACTCTTAAATCTTCGGCATACTTTTTAAATTCCTCCTCTTTTACCGAAAATACTTCTTGAGTGCCGTCATTATTAAAGTCGCTCATATGCATTGCGTCACCGTGTCCAAGACCTGTATTTCCGAGAACTGTTTTACCGTCATCATCAAGTGCGGCACTTCCGTAAACAATTTCGTCCTTGCCGTCATTGTCAATATCACCTACAGAAAGATTATGATTTCCTTGTCCATACAGTGTCGTTGAACTTGCACTCTTCTTACCTTTATGCTCCCACTGCATTGTAAGTTCAGTACCGTCCCATGTATATGCACGAATTACAGAGTCGTGATAATAACCTCTGCACATAACGATACTTGGATGAATACCGTCAAGATAAGCCACTGCCGCAAGGTATCTTTCACTTCTGTTATACTTTGCCTTGCCGTCGCCCCAATATTTATCTTCTGCCGCATCATACGGAATATAGTCCGTTGTATAAAGTGCGGCACCTGTTTCGCCGTCAAATATGGTTAAATACTGCGTAAACGGATTTTTACCCTTTAATCTTCCGCTTGTGCCTATATATGATTTTGTATTGTCGGTATTTCTGATTTCGTCAGTATCACCGACTTCCGTAACGTAATGACCTGTGCCGTCAACCGTACCGGGTGCTGTTTTCATTGCCACTTCTGACTTTCCGTCACCGTCAAAGTCATACACCAAGAATTGCGTATAGTGTGCACCTGATGTAACATTTTTACCCAAATCAATACGCCACATATAACCGTCATTGTTCGAATCAATCTTATATGCGTCAATATATGCATTACCTGTAAAATCCGCACCGGCACTGTCTTTTGAGTCTGTCGGGTCCCACTTTAATACAATTTCATAATTGCCGTCACCGTCAAGATCGCCGACAGACGCGTCATTCGCACCGCCTTCGTGGCTTTTGTCAACAGTGTAATAATTTGAAATCTTGCCGTCACCCATTCTTTCTACCGGATCAGGACGTGAAATAGGAATATCTACATATGTAAATGAATTTTTCTCACTGTTTCCATTTCCGACCTCATTTGACTTTGCACAGTTGTTGTTTGAAGTAGGTGTAACTT
>OGXP01002677.1_pt1 | contig 10979 bp, 14 predicted proteins | sample 1576351 | NCBI WGS metagenome assembly OGXP01 (sample SAMEA3541517, study PRJEB24748) | human gut metagenome | biome: human gut; feature: human-associated habitat; material: faeces | place: China | collected 2012
GGTCTGTCGCCTCATCAAGAACAGCTCTCATTTTTGTATTTATTGTATCTCTTGATGTAAGTGTTGTATCAAGTTCCATTTCCCCTATTATATTTCTTAAAGTTGTAGCTGTAAGATTTTCTATTGCACTCATAGGATGTTCAACACCATAAGTGTAAAGTTTTGGGTCTGTTATCTGAAAATAAACAACAGAATCTATCTGCATTGTAACATTATCTTTTGTAATAACCGGCTGAGGAGGAAAATCTATAACCTGCTCTTTAAGTGAAACTATTTTTACTACTCTGTCTATAAAAGGCATTAAAATATTAAGACCTACCTGCCACGTTGTAAGATATGCTCCCAGTCTTTCTATTACATATGCTCTTGACTGAGATACTATTCTCACATGGAATGCAAGAAGAATTATTATTAAAAATATTAGTATAAAAATAAATATAAAACTCATATTTCCTCCTTTTGATACTCTTTTCCTTTTAGCATATTATACTATAATTTTCTTTTCATTTATATCTTTTAATTTATTTTTTCAATTTTTATAAATTTTATAATCATGTTATGAAATATTTTAAAACATTGTTATGAAATTTATTTTTTTATTTTTTAAAATTCTTTGAAAAATATATTGATTTTCAATTTTTTTTGATATATAATTACTACTGTATTTTGTTATAAAATTATTTTTTTATTTCATTACTATGTTATGAAATAAAATTTGGGGGATTGATGGCAAGAAAATTAAGTTTTTCCAAAGAAGAAATTTTAAATACAGCTTATAAAATTCTTATTGAAGATGGAATGAAAAATATCACAGCCAGAAATGTGGCAAAGGAGCTTGGCTCTTCTACAATTTCAATATATTCAAACTTTGGTTCTATGACAAATCTTAAAAACGATCTTTCAAGAATGGCAAAAAACAAACTTCTTGATATTACAAAAATTGAATATACAGAACAGAAACTTTTAAATATCGGAATAGGAATATGTATTTTTGCTAAAAAAGAGAAAGCTCTTTTCAGATCAATTTTTTTAAGGGAAGATCTTTCAAAAGATTTTATTGAAGAGATTATAACAGATTTAAAAAATCTTATTATAGCAAGTTTTAAAGCTGATGAAAGATATAAAAATCTTCCAGATGATGTTATTGAATGGATGCTTAAAAAAGGGTGGTGGTATGTTCAGGGATACGCCTCTTTAATCTGTTCAGGATTTTACAACCCAAGTGATGAAGTTATTGAAAAAGAACTTCGTGACATGGGATCTGTAATTGTTCATGCTGTTGAGAAAAAATAAAAATAATTTTGTTTAGTTAGTAATTAAATTTTTAATATATTTTTAGGGGGACTGATGAAAAAATCTTTAGTAATTTTATCACTTTTAGCTTCTGCAAATGCTTTTGCAGGAAGTATCGACTATCTTGCACAACAGGATGCAGAATATTTTGCACACCCAGCTATGATTGGAAAAGTTGGAGTATCTGGAGCATACTACAACCCAGCTGGAACTGCTTTTTTAGAAGACGGGCTTTATGTTCAGTTAAACTCACAGACTTTATTTAAAACTTATGAAATGGAGACAAAAGAAAACTTTGGTGGACTTTCACATGAAAGCGACCATCCGTCAGCTTTTGTTCCAAGTATTCAGATTGTAAAAAAAGAGGGAGACAGATCTTACTTCTTACATGCAGGAGCTGCTGCAGGTGGAGGAGCTGTTAAATATAAAAACGGAATTTCTGCTTTTGAAGTAATTGGGCAAGAAATAGAAAATAATTTTAAACCTTTAGGAGGAAATGTTGAATATTTAGGTGGTTCAACTGTTAACGGTTCATCTTACTATATCAATACAACTTTTGGAATGGCTCAAAAAATAAATTCTAAATTCAGTGTTGCAGGTGGATTAAGATTTATGTATGCAATGAGAGAGCTTAATGGAACTGCTCATTATAATCTTTATGTTGGACAAGGAATGGATAAAATTCCTGATCCTTACAAATCTGGAGATGTTCGTGTTGATATAGATTCTGAAAGAACAGGATGGGGAGTTGGAGGAGTAATAGGTTTCCACTATCAGCCGACTGAAAAATTAAATATTGGTTTTAAATATGAAACAGAAGTTGAATTAAATCTTAATGCTGATGGAAGTGTTTCAACAACTTCTATAAATGAAGCTTTTAAAATAAATGGTGGTAGTGGAAGTGTTGTAGGAAATATTAATGGGGCTTTAGAAAAAGAACCTGTTATTGCTGAATGGTTAGAAGATGACAGAAGAAATCTTCCTGCTATGATGGCTCTTGGAGTTTCTTATGAACTTACAGACAGAATTACACTTCTTACATCTGGAAACTATTACTTTATAAAAGATGCAAACAGAAACGGGTGCTATGATAACTACGACAACGGATATGAAATCTCTGTCGGGGTAGATTATAAATTAAATAACAAATGGACTTTAATGGCAGGATACCAATACACTGACACTGGAGCAAATGAAAATACTTACAAAGATACAGACTATGCACTTGATGCAGATATGTATGGTGTAGGTGTTAAATATACTCCAGATGAAACAAAAGAATTTATAGTTTCTTATGCTTATGTAGATTATAAAAACGGAACTGCTGTAAACGAAAGAGGACAAGAAACTACAACATTTAAAAAAGAAGTCGATGCAATAGGACTTTCTGCAACTTTTAAATTCTAACAAAAAGGTCAGACAGTGTCTGACCTTTTCAGATTAAGCTGGTCTCATTATCTTATTCTTATGAGTATGGAGAATGGCTATAAAAAGATTTCTTGACAGTGATAAAATATAATTATATAATTTCAAGTGGAAAACAATAAATAATATGAACTAGAGGAGCTTTAATCGGCTGAGAGGAGATTCGTTCTCGACTCTTATTACCTGAACCGGATAATACCGGCGTAGGAAAGTTATGAAGAAATTTTTTATATTTTTTTATGAAAATAAGACTCTAGTTTATATTAAGCTGGAGTTTTTTTATTTTCAAAAAAAGGAGCTGAATATGGAAAATTGTAAAAAATTATCAGAACAGTTAATCGAAAATTCAAAAGTTCATTATTACGGAGCTGTCAATCATTTATTTGTTGAAGAAATGGTAAATGGAACTTTAGACAGAGAAAAATTTAAAAAATATCTGATACAAGATTATGTCTTTATAAATAGTTTTGTTCATTTAGTAAGCTATATTTTAGCATACAGTGAAACTATGTATCAGAAATACAGATTTTCAAAATTTTTAGCTATGATTACAAGTGATGAAAATGGATATTTCATCCGTTCTTTTGAAGAGCTGGGAGTTTCAACTGAAGTTTACAACACTGCAGAATTATCTCCTGTAATGAAAAAATTTTTAAAACTTATCGATAAAGGTATAGAAACAGGAAAAGAAGATTCTGCTCGTGGATACAGAAACTGTTTAGCTATTTTAATGTGTGCTGAATCTGTTTACTGCGACTGGGGTGTTAAAAATGAAAATAAATCACCTAAAGAATATTATTTCAATGAATGGATAAAATTACATAATAACGAAGATTTTAGAGAACTGGTTAAATGGCTTAAAGAAGAAGTTGATAATATTCATTTTTCAAATTCAGACGAAGAAAAAGAAATGAAAGAATTTTTTGAAGAAGCATGCAGATTAGAAATTGATTTCTTTGATGAATCATACAAAAATATTTAAAAAGTAAGGGAGGGAAAAATGGAAATCATCTTAAATGGAAAAAAAGTTCCTCTTGAAAAAGAAATGACTGTGTCAGAATTTATAGAAAATCTTGGAAAAGAAAAAAATATGAATCTTTCTGGTGCTGTTGTCCTTATCGATGATGCTGTAGTAAAAAAAGCCGATTGGGACAAATCCTTTGTAAAAGCCGGAGCTGCTGTTGAAGTTCTTGCATTTGTATCAGGGGGATAAGAAGTTGTGTTACTTTCTTTGTACAAACAAATAAAGTAACCAAAGAAAATTGCTCGGCTGGTAAAATTTTTTCCTATTTATTTTGTTCATTTCACTAAAAACGACAAACTCGCTATGCTCAAACATGTCGTTTTTAACGTTCAATTCACTTCATAAATTACGGAAATAATTTTAATGCCGAGATTTAAAATTAGTTTTGAAGAAAACTTTAATATAAAAAACTTGGAGGAATAAAATGGATAAATTAGTTTTAAAAGGACATGAGTTTGAAAGCAGACTACTTACTGGAACAGGTAAATTTTCTGACAAAAATCTTATAGCTCCTATGCTTGAAGCAAGCAAATCAAATATAATCACTATGGCACTTAGAAGAATAAATTTTGAAAACCCAAAAGAAAATATTCTTAACTACATACCAAAACATATAACTTTACTTCCAAACACTTCTGGAGCAAGAAATGCTGAAGAAGCTGTAAAAATTGCAAGAATTGCAAGAGAAGCTGGTTGTGGAGATTTTATAAAAATTGAAATCATAAATGATATGAAATATTTAATGCCTGACAATGAAGAAACAGTTAAGGCTACAAAAATTTTAGCTGATGAAGGATTTATAGTTCTTCCATATATTATGCCAGACCTTATCACTGCAAAAAAACTTGAAGAAGCTGGAGCTGCTGCAGTTATGCCTCTTGGAGCACCAATCGGATCAAACAAAGGTCTTCTTACAAAACCATTAATCGAAATGCTAAATGATAATAAAAGACTTCCAATCATTGTTGATGCCGGAATAGGAGCACCATCTCAAGCTGCTGAAGCAATGGAAATGGGTGTTGATGCAGTTCTTGTTAACACAGCAATTTCAACTGCAGAAGATCCTGTTATGATGGGAAAAGCTTTTGCTATGGCTGTTGAAGCCGGAAGAATGGCTTATCTTGCAAAACTTGCTAAAACTTCTAAATATGCAACTGCTTCATCTCCTCTTACTGATTTTCTTTTCAGAGGTGACAAATAATGGGATTTTATGATGTCATTCAGCAGTGGAAAGATTTTGATTTTGAAAGATACTTTGCAGAAGTTACTGATGATGATGTTCTTAACAGTATCTACAAAGAAAAACTTACTGAGTATGATTTATTAAATCTGCTTTCTCCAAAAGCAAAAAATCATCTTGAAAGAATGGCAAGAAGAGCTCAGGAAATCAAAACACAACATTTTGGAAATATTATTTCTCTTTATATGCCTATATATATTTCAAATTTCTGTACAAACAACTGCACTTACTGTGGATTTTCTAAGAAAAATCACATTGTAAGAAAGCACCAAAATCTTGAAGAAATTGAAGAGGAAGCAAAAGAAATTGCAAAACATGGTGTTGAACATATTCTTATGCTTACAGGTGAAGCTCACGGGCTTGTGACTTTAGACTATTTAAAAGATGCTGTTAAAGTTTTAAAAAAATATTTCAACTCTGTTTCAATAGAAGTTATGCCTCTTGAAGAATGGGAATATAAAGAGCTTGCTGATATAGGTGTTGACGGTCTTACTGTTTACCAAGAAACTTACAATGAAGAAATTTATGATAAAGTTCATTTATCTGGAAAGAAAAAAGATTATCACTTCCGTCTTAACACTCCTGAAAGAGGAGCAAAAGCAGGGCTTAGAACAATAGGAATAGGACCTCTTTTTGGACTTAGCGAAATTAAAAAAGAAGCATTCTTTGCAGGACTTCATTTAAAATATTTAACAGATAAATATTTAAATTCATCTTTTGCAATCTCTCTTCCAAGAATAAATCCGGCAGAGGGAGGATTCCAGCCTGATCATCCATTGGACGATATAACTTTCGTTCAATTTATGACTGCATACAGATTATTCCAAGTAAAAGCTGATATAAATATTTCTACAAGAGAAATTGCAAGTTTCAGAGACCATTTAATGCATATGGGAATTACAAAAATGTCTGTCGGTTCAAAAACAGATGTGGGAGGATACACTGAACACGATCCATCTACATGCCAGTTTGAAATAAGCGACAACAGAAGTGCTGAAGAAACTATTCAAGCTATAAGAGATAACGGCTTCCAGCCAATATATAAAGACTGGCAGCAGATAAAATAATCTAGGAGGCAGTTATGAAAATAGGAATTGCCGGATGCGGTGGAATAGGCTCAAATGTTGCCTGCCATCTTGTAAGAACAGGTATAGATTATTTAAAGTTTGGAGATTTTGATAAAATCGAAGAATCAAATTTAAACCGTCAGTTTTTTTTCAAAAATCAAGTGGGACTTTATAAAAGCGAAACACTTGCAAAAAATCTTAAAGCTATAAATCCTGATGGAATTTTTGATTTTGAAATAATAAAATTTAACAGGAATAATATAAAAGATTTTTTCTCAGACTGTGACATTGTTGTAGAAGCCTTCGACAAAAAAGAATTTAAAGCTATGCTTATTGAAGAACTTCTTCCAATGGGGAAAATAATAGTTTCTGCTTCCGGTATAGGACACTGGGACACAGAAAATATCAGAACAAAAGAGATTGGAAAAAATCTTGTTATTGCAGGAGATTTTGAAAAAGATACTGATGATTATAAAACATATTCTCATAAGGTGGGAATAGTTGCTGCCATAATGGCGGGAAAAGTTCTTGAAAAAGGAGGATATTTGTGAGAGAAAGAATAATTATCCCAGAGGGAATTTATGGAATAACAGGAGATAATTTTGCCCATGGAAAAAGTAATTTTGAATGTGTGAAAGCAATGATTGAGGGTGGAATAAAAATTATCCAATACAGAGATAAAACAAAATCTATAAAAGAAAAAGTGAAAGAAGCAAGAGAAATAAGAGAGCTTTGCAAAAGAAACGGAGTTGTTTTTATTGTAAACGACCATGTTGATATTGCAATCCTTGTTGATGCTGACGGAGTTCACATTGGGCAGGACGACATGGACCCAAGTGATGTAAGAAAACTTATCGGTGATAATAAAATTATCGGGCTTTCAACTCATTCTGAAGAACAGGGAATGAAAGCATATCTTAATCCTGATGTAGATTATATAGGAGTAGGACCAATTTTTCCTACAACTACAAAAGATACTGCTCCTGTTGGGCTTGGATATTTAGAATATGCAGTTAAAAATCTTCATCTTCCTTTTACAGCCATTGGAGGAATAAAAGAACATAACCTGCATGAAATTATTTCAAGAGGGGCAAAAAATGTGTGCCTTGTAAGTGATATTGTTGGAGCAGATAATATTACTGAAAAAGTTAAAGAACTTCAAAAACAAATGAAGTAAGAAAAGTCAGACGGGATTTTTTCCTGCCTGACTTTTTTAATTTTTTTATTTCTTTTTCATTCTTTCCAATTATCAATTTCATCTAATAGATTATTCATATTACAAGCTCTTCCAATATATACTTTTATTCCATTATAAGATTCTTTATAGGTTTTCCAGGTTTTAATTTTTTCATTTCTGAAAGTCTTTACAAAAACTCCCTCTTCAATTAAAGTTTTTCACCAAATTCCATTGCAATTTTTATTTTTTCTTCATCTGTATGATCTCTTTCCTCATCTACAATAATATGTTCTAAATGCTTAGCAAAAAATATAATTTTAAATGGAATAGGATTATTTTTTATAAGCTCAATATTTTCAAAATAAAACATAGTTTTCAAACATTGTTTTTTATTTAAAGAATGAGGAAAAGTTTTATTAAAACAATAATCTGTGTCCGTAATATAATATATGTTTTTTATATCTTTTAATTTTATTTGCTCTGCTTTTTTAGATGGTTCTGAAAAATATTTTGAAATTGATTTCACCAATTCCTGTCTTAGATTATCTGGTCTTACCTTGTATTGTCTTTTCCCATTTTCATATTCTGTTAAAACATCTCCGTGCATTATCTGAACTGTCGTTTTTAATTTCATATCTATAAATTCCTGCTCTATATATGGAATTAAAGCATCTTTATCTGTTGGACCTTCAACTATAAAAAGAACTACATTACCTACCATTCTATATCACCAACTTTTTTATATATAAATCCATTGCAGAATTATTAAGAAGAAGAGGAGAAATATTTTTTTCACTCCACATAACCTGTGATTTTATATATTTTTGTCTTAAATTAGTTGTTGCAGATGTATTTTCCATATAGGTATATATTACACTTTCATTCTCATCTTTAGTTGATACTATAATAGAATTTTTGCTAAGTTTTTCCATTGGCAATAAGTTATGAGCTGTAAATATGAGCTGTCCTTTAGCATATAATGATAATTTTTCTAATAAAACAGCAAGCAAATATTCAAAAATATGAATATCCAGCTCATCTATTGCTACTATTGCTTCAGAATCCTGTACGAAATAAACCATTACAGATAAAATCGAAACAAGCTTTACTATACCTGTTGATTCCATTTCCAGTGGAATTTCTTTTCCATCTTTTTCAACAAAAATATTTATTCCTATTTTATTTTCATCTTTCCCAATATTTTCTATTTTTTTATGAATTTTTAATTTTGAGTGTGGTACAATAATAGAAAAAATATTTCCTATCTGATTAACTACTTTTTCTAATTCAGACGCTTCTTTCTCTGAATATATATTACCTCCTTTCTTGTAATTTACCATCAATACTCCATGGATATTTTCTGTATGAACATTTAAAGGAATAAGTATATCTAGATTATAAAGTGCCTGCTCTTTTAAAGTAATAACAACTACTTTCATTAAAGTATCTTCTATTTTTTGAAAAATTTCTATAAAGTCTTTCAGTTTTTCAGAAACTATTTCCGTTTTTTCATATCTTGAATATTTTAAGACTAAAGATAAATAACTACAAAAATTATTGTATTCCAAAAACAGTTCTTTTTTACTCAAATCATTTTTTAATAAAATTTCTTTTTCTATCATTTCATCAAATTCTTTTTCATACAGATAAATTTTAGGTAGAATTGTCTTTTCATCATTTTCTATTCTTGCAATACTTCTGTACACTTTTTTGGGCTTAGCATACAAAGTTTTACTCTCTAAAGGAACTGATGATAGTTCTTCTTTTGAAACATATAAAGAATTTCCCTCTTTACTCTTGTTAAATTCAACAGCTAATTTATACAAAATACCTGAAATATAAAAAATAACTTCTATACTTAAATTATTCTCTCCTTTTCTCATACATTGAAGTATTTTTTCTTTTACTTTTTCAGAAATTTCTTTTTTGTAATAAGATATAAAATAGTTCCTAATTATTTCCAAGGCTTCTATTACCGCTGTTTTTCCTGTTCCATTAGGTCCATATATTCCTGATAAATTATTTTTAAATATAATTTCAGCTTCTTTTATACTTTTTAAATTTTTTATTTTCATAGACACTATGCTCATTTAACTTTCCTCCTTTTTAATATATTTTATCTCAAATTTTCATTTTTTTCAATATAAATAACATTATAAAAAGAAAAATAAAGTTAAAAAATATTATATATCCATTTACAAAACACATATGAAAAGTCAGGCGGGATTTTTTCCTGCCTGACTTTTTTAATTTATTTTAATAGTTCTCTTATTTTCAGTATATATTCAAGAAGCTCATCCAATTCTTCAACAGCTACATAGTAAAGAACTTCTATTGATGTCCCCCAATATTCATGTACTAATTTATTTCTAGTTCCTTTTATTTGTTCCCAATAAGATTTATTATCATAGACTTTGAAAAGAATTTCTTTATCAAGTTTTTGTATTTGAGAAACAGCTTCTCCTATTTTAAGAAATCTTATTTCTACAGCATCAATATTATCACCTGAATTAATAAAATCTTCATATGACATATTTTTTGTTTTTTCTTGTATGGTTGTGATAAAGTCTTCTATGTCATATGTAAATTGCTCTATAGTCCGCTTTTCTTTATTAGACATAAATAACACTCTCCAATATTTCTTTTCTTATTTTTTCTTTGTATTCTATTACTTTTGGATTATGATATTTATATTCCATATGCCCTGAAGTTAATAAATCTACTTTTCTTCCAAAAATTTCTTCTAAATAATTATATAATTTACAATAATTTTTATATAAACCCTTTTGCAATTTTAATTCTACAAATATATCTATATCACTCTCTGGAGTTTGCTCATCTCTTGAAAAACTTCCAAATAATCCTATTTTATTAAAACCAAATTCATCTTTATCTATTTCTGATAATTTTTGAAGTATTATTTCCTTATTCAGTTCCATGATAAACCCCCTTTTTCATCTGTATTTTCTTATATACAGTATAGCATAAAATTTCTAAAAAATCCCAATGTAATAAAACTAAAAAGTCAGACGGGATTTTTTCTTGCCTGACTTCTTAAAATTTTTTATTTCTTTTTCATTCTCTCTTCAAGGTTTTTACTTGCTTTAAATTTTATATACTTTCTTGGTTTTGAAATAATTGGTTCTTCATTTCCACGTGGGTCAGTTATTTTTCTTACCTTTGTTTCTTTTACTTCAAATGTTCCAAAATCTCTGAAAACTATTTTTGGATATTTAAAAAAAGCCTGTTTCATCATTTCAAGAAAATCTTCCACCTCTTGAGAAGCTTCATCTTCATTCATTTTATTATATTCTGCATAAAATTTTTTAAATTCTTTTTTTATCATAAGATTTCCTTTTTATATAAGATATAAATTTTCTTCCAAAAGCCTGCTCACTTTAAATTTTATATATTTTTTCGGCTTAGCATTTATAATATTTGTGCTGTCCTTTGGGTCTACTATTTTTCTGACTTTTGTCTCTTTTATTTCAAATGTTCCAAAATTTCTGAAAATTATTTTTTCGTTTGTCATAAAAGCTGTTTCAAGTGTATTTATAAACCTATCTATTTTGCTTTCAGCTTTTATAAAATCCTTTATGTTGTGAAGCTCAGAATAAAAAGCTACTATATCCATTTTTGTTGTCATTTTTCCCTCTTATTTTTTATACATTTTCTCATAGTATTTTTGATAATCTCCGCTTGTTACATTTTCCATCCATTCTTGATTATCTAAATACCATCTTATTGTTTTTT
>OGXP01002683.1_pt1 | contig 10959 bp, 9 predicted proteins | sample 1576351 | NCBI WGS metagenome assembly OGXP01 (sample SAMEA3541517, study PRJEB24748) | human gut metagenome | biome: human gut; feature: human-associated habitat; material: faeces | place: China | collected 2012
TCATACCCGTCCAGTTTCTCTGAACTCGTGTCAGGGTGGTATGGCAGCTTTTCCCCGGACGGAATCCGTGCGAATTTTCGGAGAAAATCGGCTCGTAGACCTGTTCCAGCAGAATTCTGACAACCTCCTGCACCAGCTTGTCGTCACCGGTGGGTATTCCGAGAGGACGCATCTTACCGTTCTTTTTGGGAATATAAGTGCGCCGCACTGGCGTGAAGCGGTATTCCTTGGCATTGAGCGTTCTTATCAGGTGATTCACCCGTTCCTCGGAGAAGCCGTCCAGGGTGTTTTGGGTCACACCTCTGGTTATGGCTCCCTTGTTGGCGTATAAGTTCGCGTATGCCTGCTTCCACAGGACTTCGGGGTTGCCCGTCAGCCTGTAGAGACCGTTAATCCGCCTTCCCTGTGAAGAAGCCTTGGCAATGGCTTCCACTGCCCTAATCGTAGTGTCGGTTCGCATTAGCGATACCTCCTTTCGGGGTTGTGGTTTCCAAGACATTACTGCCTTCCTTCCCCCTGAGTCTTTCCGGTTTCGCCATGTTCCCATGTACTTATGTGGAAAGCTCAGAACCGGTTGACTACGGTTTGCATTCCCGATTAAGGGATACTTCGGGTACTATGAAGGCTCCGTTGCCATACAGGCGTCTGTTCGAGCCAGAACGCCAGCTTAGGCAATCCCGCGTTTACATGTGGACAGAGATACATCGTATTTAGGTGCCCCGTTCGTCTTTTTCCTCTATATGGAGGATGCGCCAAGCAGACAGGTCATTCCCGGTAAACGAATCCAGGTTTGCTGCTTGGGACAACGTCTCAATCGTCCTACGTTGCCGCCGTCTGAAAAGCCGCTCAGACTGGGGTTCAGGCAGTATAGCTTTCACCATGTACGATTTACGCTGACGGTAGAGCTGAACTTGACGATTTCATTCCCCTTCCGCCTTTTCCTAAGATGCTATGTTCACGTTCCGCTTTCGCAGTTTCAGCCGTTTCCGGCACCGCTAACTTGGGTGCATACACGTATCCTGTATTGTCGTGGGGCGTTGTCGCCCACTCTGTCCACGCGCTATCGCGGCGCACCATTTATCAAGAAAAGACCTCCGTAACGCATAGCCAAAGACAACGGGCCATACTCGTAGCGCATACTTCCTTCATGCAGGGAGATATGACCACACAAGTCCGCGAACTCCAGACGTCCGTGCCCCGTCACCTCAAAAACCGGATAGTTCAAACGTGCGGCAAGCTGTTTGATGAGGCTCGTCTTTCCCGAACCCGTAGGACCGTAGAGATACAGCGGATCAAGTTTGTTCATGAACCAGACGGCGGCATCCCGTGCCGATTCGTGAAAGCTGTAATGCGGATCAATCGCAGGGGTATACAGACAGGGATTCTGATAGCCCCAAATCTTGTTGCCAGTCGGTACGCCACTGAAAACAAGTCCGGCATCCATTTCTGTTGGCGTGAGGGCTTCCAGTTCCTGAATGGTCTGTGATTCCATGATATTCTCCTTTTGGGGTTCAAAAACAGAAAATCCCGGCCTCTCCGAAGAGAAACCGGGATTATGTTTTCCTATGTATGGAAGGTTACTTGGCTACTTGAATGAGCCTGTAACCTTGCGTTGAATTATCCAAAATCGTGGCTTTATCTGCCAATGCAATGGCTTTGGGCAAATTTTCCAAGCTTCGTACAAACCTACGGATAACATCTTCATAAGGAACAGAATGTCCGCCACGAGCAGCCCGCGAAGCGACTCGTGCCCACGCCAGGTCTGAAGATTCAAGCCCTATGTAAACCAATTCGATGGAATATCCCTTTTTCTTGGCCTCACTCATCAAAGTGAAATCAAAATGTGAAGTCAAAGTAGATTCACGAGCAAAAGATACGCCATTTTCCAGAAAAAGGCGGGCCATTTTTGCAGCAGCTTTTCCAGCGGCAATCGGGGACAACCCATCAGCCGCAAGTTTATCCGGATCAATGACCAACAGATTTTCCATTGTTGCTATGGTACGAGTATAGGTGCTCTTCCCCGCACCATTTGGGCCACAGATGCAAATCAATCGTGGTTGCATGGTTTCATCTGATTCTGAATATAAGGTGGAATAACATCCTGTGTTATTTCAATATGCCCATCAGGATATTCCAAAATATTCCTGCCAAGCCCATCCCGATAGTTTAATGGAACCCCCTTTTTGAGTTCCTCAGCCAAAATGAGATGCTGATTTCGTATGGCGACGGCAGTCATTTCCTCTAGTGAAAGTGGCATAACAACCCCCTGATATTTTTTAGTAATGTACAGTTTATCCAAGTATACAGTCAAGAGTTTCAGCCGTTTTATACCTCAACAGCATACAGCCTCTCAAAGGGTTCCCCCTGCTTTTCGCACTTCGCCATAAGCGTCTGGGCATTCTGTTCCCCAAGCAGAGTGTTAAGCTCTTCAGCCAGACGTTTTCGATCCAATGTCACTCTCCTATTTTGTGGAATTACCCGGAACGTATGGCTTTCTGTGTTGATCCATTCTCCTTTCACTGGGTAACGGGGTTCAATGGATTGAGGTTGTGATGCCGGGACCGAAAAATCATTTTGGGAAGGAGGGAAGGGGATGTAATTTTCTGCAAAGGCACCTCGTTCTGTCATGAAATCGCCATCTTCCCGACATTTGAGGATACGGTTTCGCGTTATTTCCATCCGAAGGTATTCTTTTGTAATTAAAAGAATATCGTCCTTAGTCTTAATATCTTCCTGTCGTATAAGCCCATACTGTAACAGCATGGGGATGACATTTTGTGCAGCTGCCAATAGCCCTTTTTCTGTCTGAAGATTAAAGTAGTCAATATTTGAGCAGCGATTGTAGTACTCACCATAGGAGATTGTTCCGATGCCGGGGATAGTTACGGAAGGGCGTTCGGAAAAATCACGCGTATCCTGTTCCAGAATAGCCCGGAGTAGTCCATTCAATCGCAACCTGAGTGTTTCGTAATCCATGAGCATCCCTATCATCAGGTTGAGTGCTTGGCGCAGTCGCTGGGCTAGTTCCTTGGCTACCCTGAGGTATGGCGTTTGGAGGCTCAGGCGGAGTTCCGTTTTGCCTTGTTTGCGGTATCGTTCTGGGAGTACATATCGAAAATAGAAGAATTGTCCACGCCTGTACAGGTAAGAGGGATAGGTTGTCTTGCGGGGTATGCGGATTCGTGGGCGGGGAGAGTCGTTTTTGAGCGTCTTACAAGGCATGGGGTCTCCTGCCGATTTTCGGCGTGAATGACCCAGCACTTTGGCACAGTTTGGCACACTTCAGCCCAAATGGGGCTTTTTCGCCCCTTTTGGCAACGGCTCGAAACAAAAAAGAAAAGCCGTCGCAGTATGTTACTGCAACGGCTTTAAAAAGTGGTGCCGAGGGCGGGACTCGAACCCGCACAGGAATTCCCACTACCACCTCAAGATAGCGTGTCTACCAATTCCACCACCTCGGCGCGAAAAGAGGTATATGCAAAACAGAGGCGGCTGGCAAGCTTTTTTTTGCGATTCAGTGAAATTTTTTCGTCTGTCCGTATGGGGCCCGGCCTTTTTCCCGTAAGCCGGGAAAAGGGTTTTTCCCTGTGCGGGCGTTACGGATGGCTCGAGTGGGTAGGAGCCGCATTCCTTGCTATGGGAGGGGAGGAGAAACCTGTTTGTTTCGGCTATTGAGGGTTTTTTCTGAGGGCCACGGAACCCAGAGCTTGGGGAAGCCGCTTTGATCCGCACGCTAGAGGAGGGTGCAGCGGCGGAAAGACGCGTTTTCCCTTCAATCTGTTGAAAAGGGTTGCCTTGCCGGGCTGTTGCATGTCAATGCAGGGGGAAATCGGCTGAACAGGATGGTGGGCATGAACGTCTCGTTTGAATACTACAAGGTCTTTTATCACGTGGCGCGGCTCGGAAGCATTACCCTTGCGGCCAAGGCGTTGTTCCTTTCGCAACCGGCGGTGAGCAAGTGCATACGTCAGCTTGAAAAGGTACTCGGCTGCGCGCTGTTTTATCGGATGCACAAAGGGATGCGGCTCACGCCTGAAGGGGAAGTGCTCTACCAGCACGTCGCGCAGGCCTGCGAGCAGATCGCCATCGGGGAAAAGAAGATTCAGGCCATGCTGCATCTGGACTGGGGAAGCATCCATATCGGTTCCTCCGATATGATCATGCATGCCTTCCTGCTCCCGTATCTGGAGCAGTTCCATAAGGATTATCCCAAGGTCCGCATCAGTACCATCACGGCATCGACGCCTGAAACGATTGCCTCGCTGCGGGCCCGCCGGATCGATCTGGGCGTCGTGTTTTCGCCAGTGGAAGAAAACGACGATCTGGACATAATCCCCGTTTGCACGGTTCAGGATACGTTTATCGCGGGTAACACATTTCGCCATCTGGAAGGCTCCGTGCTCTCGCTGGATGAGATTGCCAAGCTCCCTATCGTGTGCCCGGAAAAGGGGACCAGCACCCGGGCGTATCTGGATGCGTTTTTCCAGTCACACGGCGCTGTGCTTGACCCGGAATGCGAACTGGCGACGACGGTGCTGATCGTGCCTTTTGCGGAGCGAGGATTGGGGGTGGGCATAACCGTGCGGCGATTTGCGGAGGAGAGCCTCAGGGCGGGAAGCGTCTTTGAGCTCCAGACAACGCATAAGATACCGGAGCGGGCCATTGCGGTGGTGACCAGAAAGCGAAGCCAGATTTCACACGCGGGCCATGCCTTCATACGCTGCCTGACCGGAAAGGAAACTGAAGAGGGCGGAGGCGAGCAACCGCGGGAAAAGTGTAGTACAAGCTGATCAAATCATTAACTTAATGGCATGTTTCTCATGAGTATATTTCATTTTACGCATGAATGGGCGTAGCGTACGAACGGGAGGCAGGAGGCGCCCATGTTGCGGAGGCGTACGGCCAGAATGGCCGTCGCGCCAGGGGACGCCGATTTTGCAGTAAGGGGATATGCCATTATGAAAAGAGGTTACCTGTTTATTGCACTGGCAACGCTGTTTTTCAGCACGATGGAAATCGCGCTCAAGGAAGTTGCCGGACTGTTTAATCCTGTCCAGTTGAACCTCACGCGGTTTCTCATCGGCGGCCTTGTCCTCATTCCGTTCGCCAGGCGGATGCTCAGGAAGCGCGGTGTCCGGATCGACGGCCCCAGCTTCGTCAAACTGGCCGGGCTCGGCTTTCTGGGGATCGTGGTCAGCATGACCTTGTATCAGCTCGCCGTGGAGAACACGAACGCCTCGGTCGTCGCCGTCCTGTTCAGCTGCAATCCCGTGTTCGTGCTCGTTTTCGCCGGGCTCATCCTGCGTACGCAGATCCTGCGCCAGCACGTCATGGCGCTGGTGCTGGAATGCCTCGGCATCCTTATCCTGATCAATCCTCTGAATACGTCCATCAGCACGGCGGGCATCACATTCACCCTGCTGTCCACGGCGGTGTTCGCCCTGTATGCCGTGCTCGGGACCAAAATGTGCGCCAAGTATTCCGGCGTAGTCGTGACATGCGGGAGCTTCCTGTTCGCCAGCCTTGAAATGGCGGCCATCGTCGCGTTCAGCCGCCTCTCGGCGGTCGCCGGGTTCCTCGCGGACATCGGGCTCGGGCTCTTCGCGGATATCCCCCTGCTTTCCGGGTATACCCCGTTCAGTGCGCTGATGATGCTGTACATCTGCGTCGGCGTGACCGGGGCGGGCTTTGCCTGCTACTTTATGGCGATGGAGGCGACCTCTCCGATCTCCGCCTCATTGGTCTTCTTCTTCAAGCCCGCCCTCGCGCCCGTGCTGGCCTTGGTTTTTCTGCAGGAAGCCATTCCGGTGAGCATGGTCGTGGGCGTCCTGTTTATCCTCGCGGGATCGCTGGTTTCGCTTATCCCTGCCTTGTCCACGATTCCCGCGATGGCACTCGGAAAGGTATGGTGCTGGAAGCAGGGCCGGGCCTGACGCCTCCCCGCAGACAGGCAACGGCGTTTTCCCTCTTCCCGCAAAAAAAGCCCGGACAAAAACCGTCCGGGCTTTTTTTGTGGGGGGTGTCGTTTAGTTCCAGGGCTGCTTGCCGCAAGCCTTCAGATATTCGTTGATGGCATCCTTGCCGCCCACGAAGTCAGCCATTTCAGGCCACACCTTTTCAATGGCGACTTTTTTCCACTGATCTTCGTCTTCGAGCGGGGAAACCTTGAGCCCTCCGGCCACGAGTTCCCGCTTGGAGGCTTCGGCCTGCTCGACCTGGAACAGCAGGGATTTTTCCTGCGCGTACTTGCCCGCATCGATCAGGATCTGACGGACTTCGGGCGTCAGTTTTTCGAAAACACGTTCGCTGATCACCAGCGGCTGGAGATGATAGGTGTAGTGCACCTCGGTCAGGTAGCGCTGATTGGCTTCGTTGAACTTCATGGCCCGGAAGCCGATGTAGCCGTAACACTGGCCGTCGACGTCGCCGGACTGGAGGGCGTTGAAGGTCATGGACCACGGGATGAGGGACGGGATAGCCCCGAACGCCTTGTAGGTGGCGATCATGACCGCGCTTTGAGGCACGCGGAATTTCAACCCCTTCATATCGCTCAGTTTGGTAATCGGGTGCTTGTCGTTGGAGATGAAGCGGAACCCCGTATACGTCCACGTCAGGATACGGAACCCGGCTTCGGTGGCGTACTTGTTCAGCAGTTCCGCAGGGGCGCCGTTGGTCCCGGCCACGACCTCGTTCAGGTTGGCGAACAGGTAGGGCAGGGTCAGAAGGCCCAGCTTCTTTTCAAGGGGCACGATGTTGGCGATGCCGCCAAGGGCCATGTCGAGCGTGCCCTTCTGGACCTTGCGGAAACGTTCCCCTTCGTCGTCGCCCGGCGAGCCGCCGTAAATGCAGACTACCTGGATGGCGCCGTTGGTCTTGTCTTCCACATATTTTTTGAACGCATTGCCCACGACGCCCATTTCGGAGCTTTCGGGATCGCCCATGGCGATCGTCAGCGTCGTGTGCGGCGCGGCGGCGGGCGCGGCGGAAGCGGAGGCGGCGCACAGGAAGAACCCCGCCATCAGCAAGGAAACGATGGTTTTGCAGCTCATAGCATTCTCTTCTTTCTGATTGGCTTGTGTGAAGCGAAGGCGGCGGGAGGGCCCCGCCGCCCGGCAGTTATTGCAGCCCGGTACCCATGAGGTTGGGCAGGAAGAGCACGATATCCGGGAACATCACCAGAATGGCGATGACGGCGATGTTGATCGCCACGAGGGGCAGCGCCTTGAGGGATATTTCCTCAAGGGAAATATTGGCGATGCCGGAGGCGATGAACATGTTTTCGCCCAAGGGCGGCGTGGAGAATCCGATGCCGCAGCAGCAGATGAGGATGATGCCGAAATGGATCGGATCAACCCCGTATGCTGTCATGATGGGCAGCAGAACCGGCGTCACCAGCATGATGATGGCAAGGGTTTCCATAAACATGCCGAGGAACAGCAAGAGGATAACCACGAAGAACCACACCAGGTTCACGTTGTTGGTGAAGGACAGGATCCAGTTGGCGATTTCCACCGGGATCCGGTACGAGGTGAGCAGGTAGCCGAAAGCCGTTGCCGTGAAGACGAGCACGAGCACGCGGCCCGTCAGCCAGGACGTGGTCTTGAGGGACGCCATGAAACTTTTCAGCGTCAGTTCCTTATGGATGAAGATACCCACGAGGATGGTGTAGAAAATGGCCACGACGGCGGCTTCCGTCGGCGTGAAGATGCCGGCGTAGATGCCGCCAAGGATGATCACCGGGGCGAGGATGGACCAGAAGCCGTCGCGCAGGGAGTGGATGAAGGTCTTCAAGGACCAGTCCAGCCCTTCCGTTTTGAGGTTCCGGCACAGGAAGAAGTGCATGACGCTGAGGCCGACGGCGATGAGGATGCCCGGGATGATGCCGGCCATGAACATTTTGGAAATGCTCTGCTGGCCGGATACGCCGTAGATGACCATGGGGATGCTCGGCGGGATGATGATGCCGATGCCGCCCGCCGTAGCGGTGGCCGCATAGCCTACGTTATAGCCGCGCTTGGCCATGGCCGGGATCATGAGCATACCCACGGCGGCCGTGGTCGCGGGGCCGGAGCCGGAAATGGCGCCGAAGAAGACGCAGGACAGGGTCGTGGAGATCGCCAGGCCGCCAGGCGTGGGGCCGACGATGTTTTCGGCGACATGCACGAGACGCCTGGACACGCCTGCCGCTTCCATGAGCGAGCCCGCTAGGACGAACGCCGGCAACGCCATGAGCGGGAAGGCCGTCAGTGAGGCGAAGGCTCGTTCGATCATCAGGCTGAGGTCAATGTCGAGTACGATGAAGCAGGCCATGGTCGCAACGCCGAGGGCGACCATGATCGGGCTGCCGATAAGCAGCAGCACGAAGAAGATGCCGAACAGCAGAAGGCCGATGTTCGCGGGGGAAAGGGCTTCCATCATTCCTTGTCTCCTTCTGCCATGAGCGTCTTTTGGCTTTCTTTGATGGATTCCTGATCCGGGTCAAGAATCTCTTCTTTCAGGATGTACTTGATGACGTTCACCTGAACGATGCGGATGGCCATCAGCAGGAAGCTCAAGGGGAAGACAAGGTAAACCATGCCCAAATCCCAGTCCAAGGCCGGGGTTGCGTACGGGAACTCCACGAGGTCGAGGACGGCGATATAGCCTTCCCACGCCATGATGAGCGAAAAGCAGAGCCAGATGATGTCGCCGATGAACAGGAACAGGTTGCCCACCCATTTGGGTGCTCTGGAGAACTGGAGCGTCACGCGGTTCAGGGCGCACAGGCGCGTCGCATAACATGCGCCGAACAGGATGAACCAGATAAAGGCGAAACGGGCGATTTCTTCCGTCCACGGCAGCGACATATTGATCTGCCGCAGGACGATCTGGAGCAGAATGACGACGACAAAGAAAACCAGCAGGAACTGGCACAGATAGCTTTCGAAGTGGTCCAGAAGGGCCAGGACTATTTTTTTCACGTTTGCTATTCCTCCTCCCAAATCCTTAAAAAGCGCGGGACGGCATTCCCCGAACGGGCGCCGGGCCGGAAAAAGGCGGAACCCGCGGCAAGAAGACATTCCGTACAGGAGGAATCCGTGTTCCCCTGCCTTTGACGCCGTTCCGCAAAAACAGACCGACGCCAGCGGCGCTACACGGATTCCTTCCGTACTCAAGAGGGCAGGGTCCGCCCCCGCAGACCCGACCCTATGTCTTCATGACGAATTACTTCCAGGCGTCCTTGCCGCAAGCCTTCAGGTATTCGTTGATGGCGTCCTTGCCGCCCACGAAGTCAGCCATTTCAGGCCACACCTTTTCGATGGCGGCCTTCTTCCACTGGTCTTCGTCTTCAAGCTGGGAAACCTGAAGCCCGCCGGCAATGAGTTCCTTCTTGGCGGCTTCGGCGTTTTCGAGCTGGAACTTCAGAACGGCATCCTGAGCGTACTTGCCCGCGTCAACGATGACCTTCTGCATTTCGGGGGTCATCTTCTTAAACACGCGTTCGCTGATGACCAGAGGCTGCAGCTGGTAGGTGTAGTGGACTTCGGTGAGGTATTTCTGGTTGGCTTCGTTGAACTTCATGGCCTTGAAGCCGATGTAGCCGTAGCACTGGCCGTCCACGACGCCCTGCTGGAGGGCGGTGAAGGTTTCGGCCCAGGAGATGGGGGTCGGGCTGCCGCCGAAGGCCTTATAGGCGGCGATCAGCACGGCGCTCTGGGGCACGCGGAACTTCAGGCCCTGCATGTCGGCCATTTTGGTGATGGGGCGCTTGGAGTTGGAGATGTAACGGAAGTCCGTGTAGGTCCACGTGAGGATGCGGAACCCGGCCTTGGTGGCGTACTTGTTCAGCAGTTCGGCGGGAGCGCCGTTGGTGCCGGCCACGACTTCGTCGATGTTGGCGAACAGGTAGGGCAGGGTCAGCAGGCCGAGCTTCTTTTCAAAGGGCACGAGGTTGGCGATGCCGCCCATGGCCAGAGGCAGGGTGCCTTTCTGAACGTTGCGGAAGGCTTCGCTTTCGTCGCCCAGCGAGCCGCCGTAGAAGCACTGCACTTCCACTTTGCCGCCCGTTTTTTCTTCCACATACTTCTTGAAGGCATGGCCGACGACACCCATTTCGGAATCTTCGGGGTCACCCACCGCAACTTTCAGCGTCGTTTCCGGCGCGGCGGATGCGGGGACGGTCCACAGAAGCAGTGCCGCCAGTACAAGGGGAAGCATCTTCTTGTAGCTCATGAAAGTTCTCCTCTCTCTTGGTTGGATTGTGAAAAAAAACCTATTGTCGACACTAGCACAGAAAATAATTGAAGGCTAGAGGGAGGAGAAAAGAGGCAGGGGGGATTGCCGTAATATACAGAATACATTGTAATACTGAAAATTTATCAGTATTTTGAGCAAGAACGGACCTGATGCCCGCTAGTGTGCGAAACGCGGGATTTGTATGCATTTTCAGGGGATAGTATTTTTATTTCAGTATGTTTGATGTATGAAAGATATTTCCGTGCAAAATATTTCTGGAAAAATAAAGAAGGTTTTTCAGGAATACTGTCAAAAACTATAGATTATAAGAAATATATTGATTTAATTGTATAATTATATTCCAGTGTTCATTGGAATGCACTTGTATATCGCGTAGGGGAGCTGTAAATGTTGCAAAGAAGAGACGCGGTCTTGAAAATGCCACATGTTCCATAAAGAACATGGCATGCTGTTCTCCAGACTGCTTTTCTTCGTCAGAAAATGGTGTTGCATACATATCACGGGGTCTTTATTTGGATAAATAGATGGATATGGCCTGATGAAATATCCTTTTATATCTTCACACGATTCTTTTTCCTTCCTGTTGTTTTGTTTTTATGCCCGTTGATGACTGTCGACACATAAAAGCGCGTGACGGCGGTGCCCCTGAGCATACAGTCGGAAAACATCCGCGATCAGTAAAGACAGTCCTCCAAAACGGGTGATCGGGAGGGCCGCCTTGCC
>OGXP01002698.1_pt1 | contig 10917 bp, 10 predicted proteins | sample 1576351 | NCBI WGS metagenome assembly OGXP01 (sample SAMEA3541517, study PRJEB24748) | human gut metagenome | biome: human gut; feature: human-associated habitat; material: faeces | place: China | collected 2012
ATGTAAAGAAAGAGGAATTGGAGTTATAGCTGACGGAGGAATTAAACTTTCTGGAGATATAGTTAAAGCTCTTGCTTCTGGTGCTGACTGTGTAATGCTTGGAGGAGTTCTTGCTGGAACAAAAGAAGCTCCTGGTGAAGAAGTTATTTACGAAGGAAGAAGATATAAAGTTTATGTTGGAATGGGTTCTCTTGCAGCAATGAAGAGAGGTTCAAAAGACAGATACTTCCAAAATGATGCTAAAAAATTAGTTCCTGAAGGAATTGAAGGAAGAATAGCTTACAGAGGAGATCTTAAAGACGTTATATTCCAGCTTTGCGGAGGAATCAGAGCAGGTATGGGATACTGTGGAACTCCTACAATAAAAGATCTTCAATTAAACGGAAAATTTGTTAAAATCACTGGTGCAGGATTAAAAGAAAGTCACCCTCATGATATTCAAATAACAAAAGAAGCTCCTAACTACTCAAGATAATAAAAAATTTTTTTGGGACTGTTGCATTTTTGCAATGGTCCTTTTTATATTGTAAAAAAATGAAATATATGGTATAAAATTATTTGGGATGGGTAAAAATTAATTTAAAATTGGTGGAGAGATATGGAAAAAGTTATAGTTAATCATAAAAGAACAAAGGTTGTGTTTGATACAGAAAAAAGAATTTATACTAAATATTTTTATCCTAAATTTGATAAAAGGTTAAAATGTTTTTTAGGATTTAGGAAATATCCTGGGAGAAATTATAAATATATTTCTGATATTTTGGAAAAAGATGGGATAAAAGTAGCAGAAGTTGTAAATTTTGATAAATATAGTGTCTCAACAAAAGAAATAAATGGAAAAGATTTATCAGAAGAGCTTATGAACTCTGAAAAAGAAAGAGGAAAAGATCTGATAAATAAATATATTGAAATTGTTTCTAAAATTATAAATTTAGGAATATATTTTGGAGATTTTAATTTTGATAATTTTATAGTTTATCAAAATGAATTATATGCAATAGATTTAGAAGATTATAGAAAAGATTTTTTTTCAGCTTACAGAAAAAAATCTTTGATTAAAAGATTAAGACGTCAGCTTGTGGAAAGAACAGAAATAGAAGGAAAAATATCAGATTTTTATGATGGAAATAATGTTTTTAATGAAATAGAGAAAAGATTAAATAAAAGTTTTTGAGGGGGGTTGTTTTGAAATTTTTAGTTTTATTTTACAATAAGTTAGAAAATATTTTAAAAGAATATTTTGGCTGGATATTTGGAATAGCAGCATTTAATTATATACCTTATGGAATAGTTCGTATATTTTTAGGAAAATATAAAAATTTTTCCAGCTGTTATAAAATAATAAAATTTATACTTACTTTTTTTGAATTTTTTATAACTACAGCAGTTATATGTTTGATAATTTTATTATTATTCCAAAAAATTAAAGTTTTAAAAGAGATAGTTATAAAGTCTTTTTTCTATTTATCATTTATTCTATTTGTTATTGAACTATTTTTACTTAAAAATTTTAACTATTTAATAAGTCCGCCTGTAGTGCAGATTTTATTAGAAACAAATAAGAATGAAGCAATGGAATTTTTACAGACTTATTTAAATATAAAAACATTTGTCATAGTATTTTTAATATATTTTATTATAAAAATTCTTTTTAGAAAAAATAATAAAAGAGAAAAAATTATTAAAGAAAAAAGAAAAAGTTCTTTATTAATGAAAGCAATAAAAGTAGTTATTGCTGTTGTATTTTTAATAAAGGCTGTAGATATAAAATCAGATTTAAAAATATTTAGTTTTAACAGGGTATTAAAATCAATAGAAGCAGGAATGGAAAATATTAAAGAATATAAAGAAATATCAGCAAATTTAGATAAAAATATTATTTCTATAATTTCAAATAATTCAGAAATTAAAAATATTATTTTAATAATAGGTGAATCAACAGGAAGAAAACATATGAGTTTATATGGTTATCCAGTAGAAACTAACCCATTGTTAAAAAAATTAGAAAAAAGTGGTAATATTTATAAATTTACAGATACAATAAGTCCTCATGCACATACTATACCAAGTATAAAAAAATTATTAACATTTTATAATTTTGAGAGTACAAAGAAATGGTATGAATATAATAATATAATAGATATTATGAAAAAAGCAGGATATGAAACTTATTGGTTTTCAAATCAAGAATCTTCTGGAGTATATGGAAATCTATCTGCAGCTTTGGGAAGCAGAAGTGAGATGATAAAATTCACAAATTTAAAAAGTAGTGGTTCAGAATCAGAAAATCTTTATGATGAAGAAGTGGTAAAACTATCAGATAAATATATAAAAAATGATTTAAATAAGAAATTTATAATTTATCATTTGCTGGGAACTCATGCCAAATATAGAAACAGGTATCCTGAAAGTTTTTCGGTATTTGAAAATAAAAATCATAATATAGCAGAATATGATAATGCTGTATTATATAATGATTTTGTTATTAATGAAATTATATCAAGATTTAAAAATGAAGAGACAGTTCTTTTTTATGTATCTGATCATGGAGAAGAAGTAGATGATTTTAGAAATTTTAGAGGACACTCTGAAGAAAATGGAAGCAGATATATGGTAGAAATACCATTTGTAATTTATTTTTCGGATAAATTTAAAGAAAAATATCCTGAGGTTATAAAAGATATAGAAAAATCTTTAAATAAACCGTACATGACAGATGATTTAATACATACAATACTTGATATTGTACAGATAAAAACAGAGGAATTTGATGAAACAAGAAGCATAATAAATGAAAAATACAATTCTTCAAGAAAAAGAATTTTCTCAGGAAAAGACTATGATACTTATTGGAAAAATAAAAATTAAAAAATAGGGCTGGTAAAAATATCAGCCCTATTTCTATTATAACCAGCCTAAAACCTGCAATGCTTTTTTCTCACAGGTAATTTTTAAAGGTGATGTCGGACCTGGCTCTCCGTCAATGTCAGTATTGTAGTTATTTTCAATATCTATTTCCAGTTTATCAGATTTAAAATGTATAATTCCTTTTGGATATTCAAGATTTTTCTTTAAAATAAACTGCGAAACAAAAGTAAGTTTCTCTAAAATATTTTCTCCGTCTACAATAATTACATCAAGCATACCGTCATCTACTAAAGAATCGTGAGCTATTTCAAATCCTCCTGCTGTTCTTCCATTAAAAACGAAAAATAAAATAGATGAGCCGTTAAAATTTTTATGCTCAGATTTAACAGAAAGATTTAATTTTTTAAAATTTGGAAGCTCTTTTAAACCTGTAAAATAATAAGCAAGTTTACCAAAAGTATTTTTCTGATTTGTTGGTGTTTTTTGTGAAACATCTGTAAAAAGTCCACAGCTGAAAATATTTATAAAATATTTATCATTTACTTTTCCCAAATCAATAAACTTTGGAGTACTTTTTAAAATCATATCAACAGACTGTCTTATGCTGTGGGGCATACCAATTACATGAGCAAAGTCATTTGCAGTTCCTGCTGGAAGAACAGCGATTGGAATATTTAAATTTTTGTTCTTTATAATATTTACAATCTGGTTTACTGTTCCGTCTCCTCCTGAAATAAGAATATGGTCGTAAGAATTGTCAATATCTATAAAGGCATCTTCTAAGTCTGCATTGTAACTTATACGAAATGGTACAATAATATAATTATTTTTTTGGTAGACATTTATAATATAATCAAGATATTTTAAAATTTCACGTTCTCCAGAGAAAGGATTATAAATAAATTTTACTTTTTTCATGAAAGTCTCCTTATAAAATAAAATTTTTAAATAATATTTATTATATCATAATATTTTTATAAAAGATTTAGAATATTTATAAAATTATTTTTTGAATAAAAATTAGAAAAAATTTTTAGATAAAGTTATAAGAATGATATAAAAAAAACAGATAATCTGTTATAATATTAAAAGAAGAAAAAGTTTACAGGAGTAATATTAATGATAAGAAAATTAAACAGAATTTTTCAAGATTATATGAGAGAAAAAAGGTTGAAAATAGGAAAGTATATTTGGGATAGAAAAGAAAAAGAAAAAATTGTTGAAGGAAATAATTTTATTGAAGATAATAATATTAAATCTATTTTATTTTTAAGATATGACGGTAAAATAGGGGATATGGTAGTAAATACTCTTATGTTCAGAGAAATAAAAAAAAGTTATCCTGATATAAAAATAGGTGTTGTTACAAGAGGAGGAGCTAAAGATATTATTTCTAATAATAAAAATGTAGACAGGATATATGAGTATAATAAAAAATCAAGTGAAGTAAAAAAACTTGCAAGGGAAATAGCTTTGGAAAAATATGATTTATTAATAGATTTTTCAGAAATGCTAAGAGTAAATCAAATGATGTTTATAAATATGTGCAAAGCAAAAATAAATATTGGAATAAATAAAAAAAATTGGAATCTCTTTGAAGTTTCTTTAAAATCAATAGATTATCATAAACATATTTCAAGTTTATACTTAGAAAATTTAAAATTTTTAGGAATAAAAAATATTAATAAAAAATATGATATTATTCCTACAAATTGTATATTAGAAGAAATAGGTATGAAAAATAAAAAATATTGTGTTTTTAATCCATATGCAGCAAGTCGGCATAGAAGTCTTAATTTAGAAAATATAATAAAAATTTCTGAAATTATTTTAAAAAAAGAATTTGATAAATTAATTCTAATAGGAACAAAAGATCATTTAAAAGAATTGGAAAAAGTTAAAGAAAAGTTAGGGGAAAAAATAGTAATCCCTAAAACTAAAAATATATTAGAAGTTATTGAAATAATAAGTCAAGCAGACTTAGTAATAACACCTGATACTTCGATTGTACATATAGCAGCTGCATTTGAAAAAAATATGATATGTATTTATAGAAGAGAAATAGGAAAAGAAGATAAAAATTCAATTCTTTGGGGACCTAATTATTCTCATGCAAGTGTTTTATTTGTTGAGAAAAAAGTAAAAAATGGCGAAGAAATAGATATTAATGACTTAGATATAAATTTATTAAATGAAGAAATGAAAGGAAAATTATGAAAGTAACAGTTATAGTAACAGTTTATAATAGATTGGAATATACAAGAAATATAGTTTTATGTTTATTAAATCAAACTAGAAATATAGAGGAATTAATTTTTGTAGATGATGGTTCAAAAGAAAATTTAAAAGATTATATAGCGGACTTATTGCCAAAGTGTAATTTTAAAATAAAGCATATTTATCAAGCAGACTTAGGTTTTAGATTGTCACGTTCGAGAAATAATGGAGTAAGAAATGCTGAGGGAGATTATTTAATATTTTTAGATCAAGATGTTGTTTTTCCAAATGATTTTATAGAAAATATATGTAAAAATAGTAAGAAAAAAGTAATGACTTATACTAAACCAATTGCTTCTGATGAAAATGAAAAAAACGAAATACAAAAATTACTTTATTATAATTTTAATTACAATGAAGTTTATAAAAATATAAAAAAAGAAGTGCATGAAGTAAGAGAAAAGTCGATGAAAAAAGATAGATTTTATAGTTTTTTACATAACTGTCATTTAAGAAGTAGGGGTGGAAAAATAGCTGGACTAATGTTTGCTTTATATAAAGAAGATTATATCAATATAAATGGTTTTGATGAGAAATATAAGGCTTATGGCTATGAAGATGATGATTTTGGAAACAGATTTTTCAAGTATGGGGGAAAAACAAAACCAGTGGTATTCTTAGAATATCCTGTTCACATGTATCATTATTTTGATAGCACTAAAAAACACGATTTAAATAAAGATTATTATCAACAAAGAAAAAAAGAAATATTTTTAAAAAATGATTTCTTTTGTGAATTTGGATTTAAAAATTCAATAGATAAAGATGAAGTAAAAGTAAATATTTTAAAATAAGAGAGATAAAAATGTTAATAGAGAAAAAGTATAAAGGATTTTCTATATATTCCTATTCTGAAAGATATATAAAGTTAGGAGAGGAAATTATAGATAAAAAATATGATATTGTAAAGAAATTAAAAGACACTAAAAGAAATTATGTTGCAGAAATAAAGCTAGAAGATAAAAATTATATTTTAAAAGAGCCAAGAAATGAATATATTATACCTCAAAGAAAGTTAATGACTTTTTTTAAAAAGGGTGAAGCTCTTACGACATTGATAAATATAAATAGTGCAATTTACAGTCAAAATATAGATGAATTTGCAGAGCCTTTTTTAGCAATATGTAAACGTAAAAATGGAATGATAATATATTCTTCTATTGTTATGGAAAAAATATCTGGATTTATAAGTTCAGATGATGATAAAAAGGATTTAATGGTAGAATTAATGAAAAAAATTCACGAAAAAGGGTTTTATCATGGAGATTTTAATCCAAGTAATTTTATTTTTTCTGATAACGGAATAAAAATAATAGATACTCAAGGTAAAAAGATGTTCTTTGGAAAATATAGAGCACATTTTGATATGCTTACTATGAAATGGGATTCTTATAAAAATATGGAATATCCTTATAAAAAAGATATATATTATTATTTAGCTGTTTTTATAAAAAAAATAAAAAAAATTCCTTTTATAGAAAAATTAAAATTAAAAAAGAAAAATTTAAGGGAAAAAGGTTGGAAAATATAAGGAGTAATAAATGTATAAAATTCTTTATAAATACTTATTGAGTCAAAATTTTATAAAAAATAAAAATGGCAATCAAAAAAACAAGATAAAAATTTCTAAATTATCAAAATTGAGAAAAAATAAAATAAAGATTTCTGGAAACAATAATGTTCTATGTATAGAAGAAGGAGCTTTAATAAGAAACTGCAGTATTTTAATAAAAGGAAATAATAATAAATTATATATAGGTAAAGATTGTATAATAGAAAATACTAAAATTATATTGGATAATGAAAATGGAGAAATAACTATAGGGAAGAATACTTCTGTTGGGAAGTTACTATTAGTTTCTTTAGAGCCGTATAAAATAACTATTGGAGAAAATTGTATGATTTCTTACGATACAGAGATAAGAAATACAGATTCTCATATGATTTATAGCTTAGAAACTAAAAAGAGAATAAATTATGGAAAAGAAGTAAAAATTGGCAATAATGTATGGATAGGAGCTAGAGCAATGGTTTTAAAAGGTGTTGAAATAGGGAATGATTCTATTATAGCTGCTGGAAGTATTGTAAATAAAAGTGTAAATCCTAATACAATAGTAGCGGGAATACCTGCTAAAGAAGTTAAAAATAAAATTTATTGGACCAGAGAAGAAGTTATGGAAAGATAAAATCATTACAGGAGATAAAGATGAGGAAAAATTTTTTACATGTTTGTGAGGAATTTGAATATACATGGATAGGGAAAGACAATGGAATGATACCTATTTATATGCATGAAATCTACGGATATGAAAGTAAAATTCTTACAGTTGATTTAAAACATGATTTGCCAAATTCAGAAAGAGGTATTTCTTTTGTAAAAGTAAAAAGAATTTTTGGATTCTTAGGAAATTTTGCTTATTGGGTAAAACTCTTAAAAAGATATAATATTTTTAAATATTTAATAAAAAATGCCAAAGAAATAGATGTAATTATGCTTTTTCATATTTCAAGATGCAGTTATTGGTATTCATATATTTATAAAAAATTAAATCCAAAAGGAAAGATTTATGTTAAAGCAGATTTTAATTTGAGTGTATATCAAAAAGAATTATCCGTTATAAATAATTCTCCTAAAAATTTAAAAGAATTTTTTAGAAAAAAGAGAGAGAAAAAAGAATATAACAAAAGAAAAAAATTGATTCCTCTTGTAGATTTAATAAGCTATGAAAGTTTAGAGGCATATAATTTTATGAAAGATAGTTATGCCGGAATTGAAACAAAAGGAAAAACGATGTATCTTCCAAATGGATATGATAATTTATTTATTGAAAAAAATTTTAAAATAAAAAATTTTGAAGAAAAAGAAAATATAATATTAACTGTTGGAAGACTTGGAACAAAAGAAAAAAATACAGAATTACTGCTGGAAAGTTTAAAAGAAATTGATTTGAAAGATTGGAAAGTAATTTTAATAGGTTCTGAAACAGAAGAATTACTAAAATATAAAGAAAAATATTTGAAAGAAAATCCTGAATTAAAAGAAAAAATTATTTTTACAGGAGAAATTAAAGACAGAAAAATATTATACGAATACTATAATAATTCAAAAGTATTTGTACTGCCGTCAAAATGGGAAAGTTTTGGAATTGTAATGGTGGAAGCAATGGCATTTGGAAATTATGTTATTACTTCTAATACTTGTGCAGCGAATGATATAACTAACTATAATAATATTGGAAAAATTATTCAAATTGATTCAAAAATAGAATTGGAAAATTCTTTAAAAGAAGCAATAAATGGAAAAGTTAATTTAGAAGAAAAATATATAAAAACTTTAGAGTATGTAAAAAATTTTAAATATGAAGAATTAATAAAAAAATTGAATGAGGGATTGAAAATATGAAAAGAATAGGATTTTGCATTAATTCATTAGAAATGGGCGGGGCAGAAAAATTATTAGTTGATATAATAAATACTCTGTCAGAAACAAAAGAATATGAAATTTTTTTGTTGACTAAGGTGAAAAGTAATTCCTATTTTTATAATAAGATAAAAGATAAAGTTAAATATTTTTATCTTTTGGAAAAAGAAGAAACAAATAATATTTTATCAAGATTAAAGAATTCAATGATGAAAAGGATGCAATTTAAAAAATTTGCTGAAGATTTGGATATAATAATAGATTTTTTAGATTGTGATTTTTATAAATATATAAAAAAAGTAAAAAATAAAAAAAGAATAGCTTGGTTACATTTAAGTTATAGAGAATTACAAAAAAGAAAAAAAATAGAAAAAAAAATATACTATTATGATAAAGTAATTGTTATAGCTGATGACATGGAAAAAGAGATAAAATCAGAAACTGAAAATTTAAATATACATAAAATATATAATTTGTTAGATTTTTCAATGATAGATAAAAAATTGGAAGAAAATAGAGAAAAATTGCCTAAAGAAAAATATTTTTTAACTGTATGCAGGCTTAATGAGGAACAAAAAGATGTTACTACTTTGATAAATGTTTTTTCATTATATAAAGGAAATGACAAATTATTGATAATAGGTGATGGAGAAGATAGAAAAAAATTAGAAAAATTATGTAAAGAAAAAAAATTAGAAAACAAAATAAAATTTTTAGGAACTTTATCTAATCCTTATATTTTTATGAAATGTGCAGAATGCTTTATTCTTTCTTCAAAAACAGAGGGATTTGGGTTAGTAATAGCAGAAGCGTTATATTGTGGAACTAAAGTAATTTCTTCTAATTGTCCTGTTGGTCCGAGAGAAATTTTACTTGATGGAAAAATAGGAGAATTATTTAAAGTGGGAGATGAGAAAGAACTTTTAGATAAATTAAATAATATTTCTCAAAAAGAATACGATAAAAATTTAATAGAACAATCGTTAAAAAGATATAGTAAAGAAGAATTCATAAAAAAATTTAAAGAGGTAATAGAATGTTAAATATTGAGAATATTAATAAAAATAATTTTTTTGAAAAAGCAGTTTTAGTAGTAGGAATATTGTACTTATATTTTATTTCCAGAAGAGGAGGAGATACAAGATATATATTTTCTTTAATATTGATGGGAATAACGTTAATACAAAGCTTTAAAACAGGATTTGAGAAATATTTTTTTTATAAAAAAGAAATAATTTTTAGTGTAATATATTTGTTTTTTATATGCTTTAGCTTTTATTTTGCAGGAGAGAAAAATGATAAGTTAAATGATTTTTTAAATATGACTGTTTATACAATTATATTTATGTGTATATGTTTAAATTTTAAAATAAAAGACAAGTATTATAAATATTTTATTCCTTTGGTAATGTTATTTTCTTTAGAGAGTATATTTCGTGGATTAAAAGAGATTTATAAAAATTATGAAATTTTAAGCTGGTATAGAATAGGCGGGGGAAATTATACTACTGTTTATGCAGGAGAATTAAGTCTTTATGTTTTAATAGGAGTAATAGCTTTTTTATATTATAAAGAAATTTATAAAAAATTATTATGCCTAATGTATATAGGAGTTAATATTTTTTTAATTGTATTTGCTCAATCAAGAGCAGCAATGTTTGGAATACCTTTAGCTTTAATAGTTCTTTTTTTTATTTTAGATAGGAAGAAAGGAATTATAAGCTTTATTTTAATTTTATTTTTAGGAGTATTTCTATTTAAAGCCTTTCCTGAATCAAAACCTATAAAAAGATTATCAACATTAACTAGTATAGAAAAAATAAAAGGAACAACAAGAATGCCAATATATATACTTGGTATAAAAGATGGAAAAGAAAATATATTAAAGGGAGTAGGTTTTTATAAATATAAAAATGAAAGGTTTTATGTAAAGGAAACAGGAGAAAGACCACCACATTATCATAATATTTTTATAGAAACATTTGCTACACAGGGAATATTTGCATTAATTTCATATGTTGTTTTTTTAAGTATAATTTTTATACGTTTAATAAAAAATTATTTTTTAGAAGATGAAAGAGATAGAAAATATATAAAGTTGTTAGGAATAGCAATATTTATTTTTGGAATAGTTTATGGCTTAGGAGAGCCCGTGTTTTATTTGAGAAAGATGAATCAGTTAATATTTACAATTATAACAATGGCTTTTATTGTAGATAAAACATATTCAGGAAAGGAGAACGAATAATGAAAGGAATAATACTTGCAGGAGGAAGTGGAACAAGACTTTATCCTATTACAAAAGCAATATCAAAACAGATAACACCAATTTATGATAAACCAATGATTTA
>OGXP01002709.1_pt1 | contig 10871 bp, 12 predicted proteins | sample 1576351 | NCBI WGS metagenome assembly OGXP01 (sample SAMEA3541517, study PRJEB24748) | human gut metagenome | biome: human gut; feature: human-associated habitat; material: faeces | place: China | collected 2012
GAAAGCTATTTAAAACATTTATTATTTTATTTACAGACTTTTTTTCACACCCTCAAGTTTTCCAAAAATCAAAAGTATAAGAGTTATAAAAGATAATACTCCTGCAAAAGAATCAGCAACTTTTAAAACGTTTTTTTTATCCCATTTATCACTTAAAGTTCCTGCTATAAAATTAAATAAAATCTCTGGAACTAAATAACAAAGAGTTACTAAAGATGTATAAAAAACAGAATTTGTTGTTTTATAAATCCATAGTGTAAAGCCATAACTTGTCATTCTACTTCCAAATTGAGAAACAAATTGTCCTATTATAAAGATATAAAAATTTTTTAATGCCATATTAACTTTACTCCTTTTATTTTATTTTTCATAAAAAGTGCAAAGTTAATTTATTAAACTCTGTACAAATCTAATTAAAATTAACTTTGCACAGAGTAAATACAATGCAGAGTCTCATTTTTACTCCTCCTTTTTTATATCAAATTATGTATATCTTCCTATATAGTTATTATATAAATATTTAAAAAGAAAATCAATTTAAAACCAAAAAATAATAAAATTTAATTTATTATAAAAAGTATTTTTATTTATTCATACAATTTGAAGTTACTTTATTTTTTTCAATACATTCTTTTCCCCATTGCTTCATCACATTTAATACAGGAATTAAAGTTTTCCCATACTCTGTTAATGAATATTCTACTTTTGGAGGAACTACGGGATAGATTACTCTTTTTATTAATCCATTTTCTTCTAATTCTCTTAATTGTTGTGTCAACATTTTAGGAGTCGCTTGTGGTATTAATTTTCTAAGCTCGTTATATCTTAAAGTATTATTTATCAAATGCCATAAAATAATCGTCTTATATTTTCCACCTATAAATTCTAATGTAACTTCAATAGGACAGTTATATATTTTATGTTTCATTTTCTCTCCCTTCATAGTATCTTTTTGGATACTATAATACAAAAAAGTACATTCTTTACAAAAAGAAATTTTGTGATAAAATTATAGCATAACAAAAATGGAATTGCAATTTCACTATAAAATATATTAAATAAGGTGATTAAAATGGATTTTTTAAATTTAATTGAAAATAGATATTCGTGTAGAAACTTTTTAAAAAAGGAAATTGAAAAAGAAAAAATTAATAAAATATTAGAATGTGGAAGAATTTCTCCTACAGCTTGTAATATGCAGCCTCAGAGAATTTTAGTTTTAAATAAAAAAGATTCTTTAGAAAAATTAAGTTCTGTTGCAAATATTTATAATGCTCCTCTTGCTTTGATTATATGTGGAGATAAAAATAATGTTTGGATTAGACCTTTTGATAAAAAAATACACTAGATATAGATACATCTATAGTTACAACTTATATGATGGCTGAAGCCTTTTCTTTAGGAATAAATAGTGTTTGGATTTGTTTCTTTGACCCTGCACAGATTAAAAATATTTTTAATATTCCTGATGAATTAGAAGTGATTAGTATTTTAGCTTTAGGATATTCAGATGAAAAAGCTCCGTCAGTAGAAAGATATTTAAAAGAAAGACTTCCACTTGTCAAGACAATTTTTTTAGAGTAATTTTTTTATAAAAGAAACTGCTGCATTTTTCAAAATGTAAAAGTAGAATTTTAGAAAATATTTTTATGATATAAAATTTTGAGGTTGCTGTCAATTTGCAGAAAGCAGAAAACAGTAACTTCATTTTTATTTTTTGATAAAATTATTGCACCTTGTCTGTAAAAGTTTTTAGTGATATAATAAAAAATACAATATTTGTATTCCAAAGGGAGCTGCTGCCAATATGTAAAAATGCAGTAACCCTTTTTTAAATCAAAAATTTTATACTGATATTTTAAATGAGGTGCATAATGACAAATCAATTTAGTTTAACACTTAGTCTGCAGGAAATTTTGATAAGAATTTTAATGGCAATTATTATTGGGGGAATGATTGGTTATGAAAGAGGACACAGCAATCGTCCTGCAGGATTTCGTACACATATTTTAGTGTGTCTTGGAGCTGCTATTGTTTCACTTACTCAAGACCAGCTGAGAATAAATCTTTTAAATTTGGCAGAAACAAATTATAGTGCAGCTCAGCTTTTAAGAACAGATTTGGGAAGAATAGGGGCTCAGGTTGTAAGTGGAATAGGTTTTCTTGGAGCTGGGACAATAATGAGAGATAAAGGTGTGATTGGAGGACTTACAACTGCTGCATCTATCTGGGCAACAGGGTGTATTGGTCTTGGGATAGGCTGGGGATTTTATTACCTTGCAGTTCCATCTGGTGTAGCAATTTTAATTGTTCTTGTAACTTTAAAAAAAGTTGAACGTTCTTTAATTGATAACAGACATATTGTAAAAATAGCAGTCCAGTTTTCTCAAGGAACTAGATATAATGACAATCTTCTTGAAACTTATGAAATTTTGAAAAATATGAATGTAACGATTAAAAGTCTGAAAAAAGGTTCAGAAGAAAATAAAGTTATATATGTTTTAGTGATATCAAAAGAAATGGATACTTTTGAGCTTATGTCAGAGCTTTCAAAATGTGAAAATGTTTCGCAGGTGCAGATTCCATAAAATAATTTTAGTTAATAAGGTGGCAGAATAATTGTTCTTGGAAAAAATGGAATACTTGAAGAGGGAAACCACGAAACACTTATGAATAAAAAAGGTGTGTACTATAATCTTTATATGTCACAGCAGAGAGAAAATATTTAAAAATAATATTTCTCATAAATTCACCCTGCAGATGAAAAATAGCAATCACAAATTATTTTTCAATGCAGGGTAATTTTTTTGTTTTATTAAATTAGTCCTATAAAATTGTATTAATATTAAATTATTTTTGATTTAAAAACAAATAATATTTTTATAAAAATTTTTCTACAAAAAATAAAAAACGAGAAGAAGAAATCTTCTCGTTGGTTCATTTTCTTTGTCTGTACAAAGAAAATGAACTCTTACTCAAATTTAATCAAATGTATATCCAAGGCTGAACTGGTAAAGAACATCATTAAAATCATCGTTATGAGAAATTGAAAATTCTACAGGACCTACAGGTGAAAGATATCCGATTGAAAGCCCCACACCTCTGTAATAATCTTTCCACATTGTATCTTCAAAACTTTCATTTTCAATTTTTTCATTAAAAGTAGAATTTTTATAAGTTGCAATATTAAATCCTCCGCTTACAAAAACATTTGGGATAAATTCATATTGAAGAGCAATTTTTGCTGCAAAAAGATTTTCCAAAAATCTCTGCTGAGGATTGTAGCCGTAGAAAGAAAACTCTCTTCTTTTTGAACTGTTGGAAAGTCCTCCAAGTTTTATATACCCGTCGTATGGAATATTTGTCCCGTTCATGCTTCCACCGTATAATCTTGAATCAAGGGTAAGTTTCTTTGTTATTGGATAAAAATGTTCAAATGAGAAAAGAACTCCATAAAAATCTGAAGACTGCTTATCAATACTTCCTCCCCAGAAATAATCAAGGCTGTTTTTAAATCCTGACTTTGCATAATATGGAGAATCAGCTTTATCCCACATAAATTTTAAAAATCCCTGACCGTAATTATCAATATCAAGTTCTTTCAATTCTTCGTGGCTGATATTACTTATATCATTTTTTATTGAGCCGTATTTTAAAGACCCACCGTATGAAACAAGAATTTCATTTAAATATAATGTAAACGCACTCATTTCTAAATTTATAGATTTATTTTTTAATTTTGCAGCTCTGTTATTATTTTCATAAATAAATAAAGGGGACTCATCATAATTTAAACTTGTGTTAAAGCCGAATTTATTTTTTACTCCATAATAGAAAAGGCTGTTTATACCTGCTCCAAGATAATCTCCGCCTTTAACGTAAATATTTGTAAAGTTTCCAAATTTACCTACAGTATTTAAATCTGTTGCAAGTTTTATAGAAGTGTAATAATCACTTTGATAATTAAATCCAACTCCTATTGTGTTTGACGGAGTTTCTTCAAGAGTAAGATATAATGTGTTTCCCTCGCTTTTGTAATAAACTTTATTTATAAAATCAAGTCCGTATAATTTCAGAGAAAGATTATTAAGCTCCTCGGTTGTAAGATTTTTATTTTCATATTGGGAAGTTATATTTTTTATAACTGCAATTCTGTCTTCGTCCCTTATTCCCTCTACTATTGTATGAGAAAAAACAATTTCTTTTTCAGGAAGAGAAATATGCGTTTTTTTATTTTTTGGAAGCATTTTTATTTCACTTAATTTTTTTTGTGCAGCTTTCTGTCCTGCATTCACAATTTCTGAAACAGAATCATAGTCAACGCTTTTATAACTTTTAAGTTCCGGCTCTATTAAAATGCTTGTAAGTTTTTTTTGAAAATCTGTTGTTGAAGCACTTTGTATTGCCAGAAGCTGTTCTGCTGTTGTGAAAATATTATAATTTTCAGAATGGTTTTCTTTAAGGTCTGCTCCTACATTTACCCCGATTATAATATTTGCTCCCATATCAATGGCATCTTCCACAGGAAAATTTCTTGAAACCATTCCATCAATATAGTAAGTGCCGTCAATGTTAACCGGGTCAAAAATAGATGGAATGGCAGCACTTGCAGTTACAACTTTTGCCAGATCTCCATTTTTAAAAACAGTTGCTTTTCCTGTATTAAGATTTGTTGCAACAACTCTTAAAGGAATTGGAAGTTTATCAAAGTCAGAAATATTTTCTGCTCGAGCAAAAAGTTCTTTTAAATAAAGATAACCTTTTTGGCTGTTCTTCAAACCTTTTGGCAGATACAGATTAAAATCTGAATCATATTTTATTGAAAAAGCATACTGATCATTTGAAAGTCTTTTTTCAAGAGGAATATCAGTTCTGTTTGGGTTATCCTTAAGAGAGTCATTAAGATTTAATTTTTCCATAATTTTTTCAATCTCATCTGGAGAATACCCCACAGAATATAAAGCTCCGATTACTGCTCCAATACTGTTTCCCACTATACAGTCAATTTTTATATTATTTTTTTCAAGCTCACGGAGTACACCAATATGTGCAAATCCTTTTGCCCCTCCTCCGCTTAAAACAAGAGCAACTTTTTTTTCATTTTTGTTTTCTCTGATTCTTTTTTCTTTTTCGCTTTTTAAAATGCTCACTCTGTCTTGTAAAGATTTTATCTGTTCTTCAAGTTTTAAAATTTCCACATCTTCCTTGTAAACAGGAAAGGGAGATTTTGAAAAAGCAGAAGCAGAAATTAAAAGAGCTGTAAAAAGTATGGTAAATTTTTTATTCATCTCTGCCTCCTGTATTAATTTCTTTAATTTTTTTTAATTCTGCAATAATATTTTCTTTATCAGTTTCTTTTGTATCAAGCTGTATGTTAAAAGCAAGCTCAATATATTTTCCAAGATTTTCATTTTCAGGAAAACCTGCTTTTATAAGGTCTGTACCTTTTATAAGAGGTTTTTTCTCCATTAAATCAAAAATATAACTTTTAATTTTTGTTTTATTTTCTCCCACAGCATAAAAGAAAAATAAAACTTTGAAAGGAGAAAGTTTATTAAGACATCTGTATATCTCAGATTTTTTTTGAGCTTCATTTAATTTTTTCCTTGTATCACTAAGTTCTTCATCTTTAAAAATAAAATTAGAAAGAGCTTTTTCACCCATTTCAAAAACAGTGAGAGCCTTTAATTTTTCTTCATATGGAAGATTTCTTAAAAAATACATAAGAATAAAATTACTTTTTGAAACTTTATGCTCAAATCTCATTTTTTTAAAACAGTTTTTTCTGTGATTTTACAGACTTCATTTATATCTTCGTCACTTGGATTTGGAATGTTTAAAAATTTAAAAATTTTATAATCTCTGAATAATTTTAAAATGGCTTTAAAATTTTTTTCAGATAACAACATATAAAATTCATTTTTTATCCTCATATTTGAAATTGTAGAAAGATAATTTTTTTCTACAGCCTCAAGAAGAAGCCTTTCTGTATTTTCATCAAAATTAAAATTATATCTTGCTGCAAATTTTACAGCACGGAAAATTCTTGTAGGGTCATCTTCAAAACTTTTATCGTGGATAATTCTTATTATCTTATTTTTTAAATCACTTATTGCATTTAAAGGGTCATAAAGTTCTGCCTTTTCATCAAAAGAAATGTACATTGCATTTATGGAAAAATCACGTCTTATGTAATCATTTTCAATAGATGACGGAAAAACTTTCGGCAAAGCTCCGGGATATTCATATCTCTCTTCACGGAAAGAAGCAATATCAATATTTGTTCCTGTTTTTGTAAATATATTATATGTCATAAATCTTTCTGTAAATCTGTGTTTTGACACAGGAAATTTTGGGATTACACAGGCTGCAAATTCCTGGCAGTCTCCCTCTAAGACAATATCTATATCAGCACTGTTACGTCCAAGAAAAATATCTCTGACTATTCCTCCCACAAGATATATTTTTTTTTCTTTTTCACAAGATATCTTATATAAAACATTTAAAGAATGTTTAAGACTTTTTGAAAATATTTTTTCTATGTCTGGATTGTATTTTGTAAGATAATTTAAAAAATTTTTCATTTGATTTCTCCTTAATTATTTCCATAAAAAGATTATAACATTTTTTTCAGATTAATAAAAATAATAAAGAAATAATAAAAGTTAAATATAAAATTATTTTATTATATTATAAATTAATATAATTTTATTTTATAAAATCTTTGTGATAGAATTCAGTTGTAAAGAAAAAGAAATTAAAAATTTCAAAGGTTTATAGGAGGTAGTTATTATGAATTTTATGCTTACAAAAGAACAAGAAAATTTTAAAATGGAGGTAAAAGAACTTACAGAAAAATATGTAACTCCATTTGCTGCTGAAAATGATAAATATTCATCATTTCCAAAAAAATCTATAGAAATTCTTTCTCAAAATGGAATTATGGGTATACCTTTTGAGAAAAAATACGGCGGACTTGGACTTGATAATTTAACATATATAACTGCTGTGGAAGAACTTTCAAAAGGCTGTGCTTCAACAGGAGTAATAATGTCTGCACATACTTCTCTTTGCTCTTGGCCTATTTCAGAATATGGAACTGAGAAACAAAAGGAAAAATATCTTACTCCACTTGCAAAAGGAGAAAAAATTGGAGCATTCGGCTGGACAGAAGCAGAAGCAGGCACAAAAACAACAGCGGTAAAAGACATGGACAGCTATATAATAAACGGCAGAAAAGTTCTTATAACAAATTCACATGAAGCATCTGTGTTTGTGATTTTTGCAAAAACTGATTTTGATAATAATAAACTTTCAGCTTTCATTATGGAAAAAGGAACAAAAGGATTTTCAGTTGGAGAAGCTGAAGAAAAAATGGGTGTAAGAGGTTCTTCTACATCTGAGCTTATTTTTGAAAATTGTGTTGTGCCAAAAGAAAATCTTTTAGGAGAGGAAGGAAAAGGATTTGAAATTGCAATGGCAACACTTAACGGAGGAAGAATCGGAGTTGCTGCACAGGCTGTGGGAATTGCTCAAGGTGCTTTAGATGCAGCGGTAAAATATGTAAAAGAGAGAGTGCAGAACGGAAAAAGAATTTCTCAATTTCAAAATACACAATTTGTAATTGCTGAACTGCAGACTAAAATAGATGCAGCAAGACTTATGACATACAGAGCTGCAGACTTAAAAGATTTAAAAGAAAATTACGGATACATGGCTTCAATGGCAAAACTTTTTGCTTCAGAAACAGCTATGGAAGTAACAACTAAAGCTGTTCAGCTTTTCGGGGGAAACGGATATTCTAAAAAATATCCTGTTGAAAGAATGATGAGAGATGCAAAGGTAACTGAAATTTACGAAGGAACTTCAGAAGTACAAAAAATAGTTATTGCAAATGCTCTTAATATAAACTAGGCCCAAAGCAAAAATTCATATAACAAAAAACTGAAAAGGTCGGAAATTTTCCGGCCTTTTTGGTTGTAAATATTTTATTATTTTAAAAGCTCCATAACTTCTGTCATAGTTTTAGCAAATCCTGTTCTTATTACAAGCTCTGCATTTCCGTCTTGAGATGTTGGAGTTTCATTTATAATTATAAGATGTTTTCCTGTAAAATAATTTAGATAATATGCAGCAGGGTAAACAGTAAGACTTGTTCCAACAATTATTAAAGTATCGGCTTTTTTAATTTCTCTTATAGCTTGTTCTGTTACTTCTTCATTTAACATTTCTCCATAAAGAGTAACGTCTGGTCTTACGATTCCGCCGCACTCACATTTAAAAGATTTGTCAGAGTTTTTTCCACATCCAAGACAGTACCATCTTTTTAAACTTCCGTGAAGTTCAAGAACTTTTCTGCTTCCTCCGTCTTGGTGAAGATTGTCTATATTTTGTGTGATAACAGCTTTTACTTTTCCCATTTTTTCAAGTTCAGCAACAGCTATATGCCCTGCATTTGGTTTTATATTATTTATTGATAATTTTTCTACAAGGTATTTGTCAAAAATATCTCTGTGCTGAAAAAAGAAATCATGGCTTAAAATTTCTTCAGGTTCATATCCCATATATTCTCTTTGATTATACAATCCGTTTCTTCCTCTGAAATCTGCTAAACCAGAATCTGTTGAAGCACCTGCTCCAGTGAAGAATACAACATAGTTACTGTTTTTTATAATTTCAGCTAATCTCTCTATATTTTTATCCATAAAATTCCTCCATAAAAAATTATTATTTCTTATACCATATTATACACTATAAATTATATATTTGACATAATAGATTTTCACAGGTAAAATACCTGTATTCCAATTTAACAACAAAATTTTTCAGGAGGGGATAACATGGAACATTTAGAAAATCTTTTTAGAGATGACAGAGAAGTATACGACGCAATAGAAGCAGAAAGAAAAAGACAAAATGAAGGAATAGAGCTTATCGCTTCGGAAAATTTTGTATCCAAATCAGTGCTAGAAGCAGCTGGAAGTGTGATGACAAATAAATATGCTGAAGGATATCCTGACAAAAGATATTACGGAGGATGTGAATGTGTTGACATAGTTGAAAAACTTGCAATCGAAAGAGCAAAAAAGATTTTTGACGTAAAATATGTAAATGTTCAGCCGCATTCAGGTTCACAGGCAAATATGGGAGTATATAAAGCTCTTTTAAATTTAGGAGATGTAATTCTTGGAATGAGACTTGACCATGGGGGACACCTTACTCATGGAAAAAATGTAAACTTTTCAGGAAAAGATTACACAGTTTATTCTTACAGTGTGAGAAAAGAAGATGAATATATTGATTATGAAGAAGTTGAAAAACTTGCAATGGAAGTAAAACCAAAACTTATTGTTGCAGGTGCAAGTGCATATCCAAGAATAATTGACTTTAAAAAATTCAGAGAAATTGCAGATAAAGTTGGGGCATATTTAATGGTAGATATGGCTCATATAGCCGGTCTTGTTGCAGCGGGAGAACACCCAAGCCCAATTCCTTATGCTCATGTTGTGACAACTACTACTCACAAAACTTTAAGAGGTCCACGTGGGGGAGTTATTATGACAAATGACGAGGAAATTGCAAAAAAAATAGATAAAGCTATTTTCCCTGGAATTCAGGGAGGACCTTTAATGCATATAATTGCTGCAAAAGCTGTGGCATTTAAGCAGGCTCTTTCTCCTGAATTTAAAGAATATCAGCATCAGATTGTAAAAAATGCAAAAGCTCTTGCAGAAGTTTTAGAAAAAGGCGGTCTTAGACTTGTAAGCGGCGGAACAGACAACCACATGATACTTGTTGATTTAAAAAGTTCAAAAGGTCTTACAGGACAAGCTGTGGAAAAAGCTCTTGATAAAGCAGGAATTACTGTAAATAAAAATGGAATTCCTTATGATACAGAAAAACCTATGGTAACAAGCGGAATAAGAATTGGAACTCCAGCTGTTACAACTAGGGGAATGAAAGAAAAAGAAATGGAAGAGATAGGAAACTTTATTATTGAAACAATAGAAAATATTAATGATGATAAAAAACTTTCTGAAATAAAAGAAAGAGTAAAAGAACTTTGTTTAAGATTTCCATTATATGAATAATTAAAATGAAAAATTTAAGGAGCTGTTGCAAATTGATGATTTTTAGTCATTAGTTTGCTCGGCTCTTTTTCTTTTGAATAAAAAATAGAAACCATTTTTGTGATTTCTAAAAATTTTACAATTTCATTTATTTTTTTACAACACAAAAAAACAGATTAATCTTTAATTAAATTAAGCTGCTTGTAATGGATGAAGTGTCGTTCCTTTAGCATTTGAATAAAGATAATTCAACTCCAGTCCATCTTTTCTGAAAAGTTTATTTTTTTCAGGATCATAAATTAAATTTTCAATTCTGTTTAAATCATTTTTAAATTTTCTTGTTTTTGATTTTTCAAAATATTTTTGTTCTTTGGATTTTCTGTGTCCTCTTCCTTTTATAAATTTAATATTAAGATTAGATAAATAGGAACAAATTTCTAAAAAACTTTCATAATTTGTATTAAAATCTTTGTTAAAATCAGAAATTAAAATTTCAATTTTTTCATCTAATCTTAAACTGTATTTTTCAATAGACCCTCTCCAAACAAAAGAAAACTTATTTGCATATGCCTCAATTTTAGTTCCATCAATGTATATGGTATCAGTAGAAATATTCTCTATTTCAAATATTATTTTAAAAAATTGCTCAAACAACTCAGGAAGTAAATCTTCTATTTTAGTTAAAAATCTTGATATAGTAGATATGAACAGGAAAATAATTACAAAGATATTACTGAGCTAAAATCAGCAATAGAAGAATATATAGATTATTACAACAATAAAAGAATTAAAGTAAAATTA
>OGXP01002741.1_pt1 | contig 10700 bp, 9 predicted proteins | sample 1576351 | NCBI WGS metagenome assembly OGXP01 (sample SAMEA3541517, study PRJEB24748) | human gut metagenome | biome: human gut; feature: human-associated habitat; material: faeces | place: China | collected 2012
ACGGATATTGACGGTAACTTTGTGTTGAAACTTACCTCTTCTAAGGCTACTCTTGAGTTTAAATACTTGGGGTATCAGGACAAAACAATGAAGGTTACTCAAAAGGGCAATGTTGATTTGGGAACTATTGCTTTATCACTGGATGCAAAGACTTTAGGGGATGTTGTGATAACTTCTTCTATTGCTGTAGCCCGTAAGACTCCGGTGGCTGTAACAACTTTGGCTCCGGAATTTATAGAAGAAAAATTAGGTACACAGGAATTCCCTGAGATATTAAAATCAACTCCGGGTGTATATGCTACCAAGCAAGGTGGTGCATACGGTGATTCAAAAATCAACATGCGTGGTTTCAAGAGCGAAAATATCGCTGTTATGGTAAACGGTATTCCAATGAATGATATGGAATGGGGAGGCTTGTACTGGAGTAACTGGGCAGGACTGTCGGATGTGACACGTAGCATGCAGACTCAGCGAGGTTTGGGCGCTTCGAAGGTGTCTGCTCCTTCGGTAGGTGGCTCTATCAATATTGTTACCCGTACCATTGATCAGAAAAAAGGTGGTTCTATCTCTTATGCAATGGGGAATGACGGCTATAACAAGCTTCTGTTCCATGTTTCTACAGGTATGTCCAAAGATGGATGGGCATTGACTTTACTTGGTGGAAAGACTTGGGGAGACGGATATATACAAGGGACCGAATTCTCTGCTTATAATTATTTTGTAAACATAGCCAAACGTATCAATGATGCACACCAGATTTCATTTACTGCATTCGGATCACCCCAATGGCATAACCAGCGCAGTAATAAAGACGGTTTAAGCATCAAAGGATGGCAGGCAGTGAAAAATTATATGGGTGACAAGAGTCCGTATCGCTATAATCCTACTTATGGATTCGGCCCTAACGGTGAGCGTATGTCTGCTTCGCACAATGAATATCACAAGCCGCAGCTTTCATTGAACCATCAATGGCAAATTAATGAAAAATCATCATTGAGCACAGCGGCATATGTTTCCATTGGCCGCGGATATGGTAATGCGGGACAAGGATATAAGAAAGATGCCAATGGTACTACTTATCGTAATATGTGGTATGGCTCTTATAAAGGAAACTTGAATACTTATTTCCGAAATTCAGACGGTACATTTGCTTATGACCAGATTTATGATATGAATGAAGCCAGTGATAACGGTTCTATGATGGCTATGTCAAAAAGTATCAACGAACACAACTGGTATGGCTTGTTGTCTACATATACGACAAAATTTGGTGATTACATTGATTTTTACGGAGGTATAGATTTCCGTTATTATAAAGGTACGCATACTAATGAATTGAGTGATTTGTATGGCGGCAAATATTTCTTGGATGAAAGCCGAGAGAAGGTGAAAGCGGTGAACAATGCCTTGGCAGGAACTCCGGAATATGTGAAGAAAAAATTACAGGTGGGAGATGTGGTATATCGTGATTATGATGGCTATGCTATGTCAGAAGGAGTATTTGCACAAGCTGAGTACAATAAAGATAAATTGAGTGCGTTTCTTGCAGGTTCAATTTCCAATACCGGATATTGGAGATATGACCGCTTTTATTATGACAAGCAGCATGCCGAATCGGAAACGGTGAATTTTATAGGCTATACAGTGAAAGGTGGTGCCAACTATAATCTGAACGAATATCATAATGTATTTGCAAATGTAGGTTACATCAGTCGTGCTCCTTTCTTCTCAGGTGGCGCTTTCTTACAGAGTGCAACTAGTAATGCTACTAATCCGGATGCTGTAAACGAAAAGATTTTTTCTTTTGAATTAGGCTATGGATTCCGTTCTCCTTATTTCACTGCTAATCTGAATGTATATCATACCCAGTGGTTTGACAAGACCAATGCCGCATCTGTGAATATTGAAGATGAGAAAGGCAATCAGGTGGATCGTGCCACTATCAATATGCAGGGGGTCGATGCCACTCACCAAGGAATTGAACTGGACTTTGTGGCAAGACCTTTCAGATGGTTGGATATTAACGGTATGTTCTCTATTGGAAATTGGCGCTGGAGCAGCACGCCGAAAGGATATTTTTACAATTCATTGGGACAGCCTTTGGCTTATGAAAATGGAAAATTTGTAGAGGCTACTGGTATTATGGCTCCTGACCATGCTTCTGTTGCATTGGATTTGGATGGTGTCAGAGTAGGAGGCTCCGCGCAAACCACAGCCTCACTGGGTGCTACGGCAAAGATATCAAAGGCATTACGCGTAGGTTTCGATTGTGTGTTCTATGGACGTAATTATTCTGACTGGGCTATTGAATCTTCTGATTTGACATATAATATCAACAAGACGTTGGTGTATGATTCCCCATGGCGTATTCCTTCAGCGTATGTATGTGATTTAAATGCAAGTTATAGATTTAAGATAGGTGGGGTAAACGCTATTCTTTCAGGAGTTGTGAACAATTTGTTCGATCAGGAATATATTTCTGATGCTACAGATGGTTCAAATCATGACTGGCAAACTGCTTATGGCATCTTCTATGGATTCGGTCGTACATACAACTTGAAATTGAAACTTAATTTTTAAACTCAAAGCCTAAAGAATTTTAGAATATGAAGAAAAATATATGGATGGTGCTGGCAGCCGCTTCGTTAATGACTGCTTGTGATTATAATGAAAAATATTTTGAAGGTTTTGATGAAACAGACCAAAGTAATGTCCAGAAATATACTGTAGAATATACAGAGAAAACTTTCAAAGAAACAGAAAGTGCCAAGGATGTTATTATTCCATGGCTCACCCAGAAATATTATACCTGTGACAATGGTTCGTTTGCTTCTGTAAGTTATATGCAGGAAACCACTGAAATCAAAGAAGTGCCGGTATTGGAGCAAGATTTTGAACGTAATGTCGTAGATAAGGAAGCTACGGATGTGGCTGGATGGTTGAATTATTCTGTAAAAGGAACAGCACCTTGGTATGATAAGGCATATAGTAATAATGTTTATACGGAATGTTCCGCATATAAGGCAGATGGTGAAGTACAGTCATGGATTATCTCACCGAAATTCAAGGCAGAAGTGGGAGATGTATTCTCTTTTGACGTCTGTATCGGAAATTATAAGGGGGATGCTTTAAAGGTGTATGTGTCCTCTACTTTTCAAGGTAATTCGGGCAGTATTACCAATAAGTATACGGAATGGGAAGATGTAACAGATAATTTCTCTATTCCTCAGGAACCGGTTAAAGGCTATGGCTCTATGGCGAGGGCAGGAAGTATGAAACTGGATGAATTTGCCGGTAAGAATATTTATATTGCTTTCGTTTATGAAGGGGCTCCTGATGGGGTGACTACCAGTGTGCAGATTGACAATGTGCTGGTAATGAGAAATGAATCGGAAACCATCGTAAACAAAGAAGTGGATGAATACGATTATAAAGAGAATGAATGGGTATTTAAACGTACTGTTCCTTCTGGATTGTTGTTTGAAACCATCACCATGCAGAAAGAAGATTTTCAGCTTGTGGTTGATTATGTGGCGGCAAATTTTGATGAAGGTTATCTGGATACTCAGAAAGTGGGTCAGGGAGAATATTATTATGGCGCAAGTTCTGCTTATGGCAACTGGAATGCAAAAGGATATACGCGTAAAAAGTATTATGATGTAACCGGAGCAATGGCCAATTTGACTACGGATGAAGAGATGGATGCTTATTGTATAGAACAGGTAAAATTGGGACTTGTGAAGTTTATCGAATTAGTTCATCCGGAACCAGTCTTTGTGGACGGACAGGTGACTAATTATAAAGTTATTTCTTCGATTTATACTAGTACGGGTACCGCTTCTTATGTGGCAAAGATTGTTTGGAGCGAAGAGGAAAGTCGTTTCGTTCTAGAATCATTGGATGAGGCTGAATAAATTATTTTCTTAATAATGAGCAAAAGGGAGTTTAGCTGTAAAAGTATGAACTCCCTTTTCTTTTTCTTATTTGAATGATAAGGTATGAAAAAAAGTGAAGTATGTTTTCTCTTCCTTTTGTCCCTTTTTTGTTTTGCTTGTAGCGATTCTGCGGATAAGGAAGAAATGGAATTTCCGGAAAAGGATAATTTGATGACGATAGCGCTGAATCGGTACCATGCGTAGCACTGTAATCGGTACCATTGTAGCGCTGCAATCGGTACCGTCATGACGCTGCAAACGGTACCGCATTCAGTTCTGTAAGATTCTTTGCAAATGTATATTATTTTTTCTTTCGCTGTCTCATAGACTCGCCTTTTAACTCAATTTTATTAGCGTTGGCCACGAGACGGTCCATAATGGCATCCGCCAAGGTTGGGTCTCCTATGTAATCATACCATTTTGAGATAGGAAGCTGTGATGCGATGATCATTGACTTTCGTTCATATCTCTCTTCCAGGATCTGAAGCAGAGCCAACCTGGTATTGGTGTCCATCGGCTGCAGACCGAAGTCGTCCAATATAATCAGGTCATTCTTCTCCAAGGAAGTAATCATCTTGAGGAAGGTGTTGTCCAGTTTGGACAGTGTGATTTTCTCGATGAACCGGTTCATATTAAGATAGACGGTTCTGAAGCCCAAGGTGCAGGCTTGTCTGCCAATGGCGCATGCCAGGAAGGTCTTTCCACAGCCGCATTTACCTTGTATCAGCAGATTCTCATGTCTGCGTATGAAGGAACAGTCGGCCAGTGCAGCCAGCTGTTCAGTTGTAATGTTGCGTTCTGCTCCACAGGCAACATCCTCAATCATGGCACTGTAGCGGAGTTTGCTGGTTTTGAGGAACATTTCTGTTTTACGTTCCTTCCTTTCCAGTATTTCTGCCTCTACCATCTTGGCTATGGCAAAATCAAATGAGGGACGGCTTTGCACCGGAAGAGTCATCAGGGATTCCAGCGTATTCGCCATTCCCTTCAGTTTCAACTCCTTGAGTTGTATGATGGTTTCTTGTGTATTCATATAAATAAGAGTTTAAATGTTGGAAAACGCTTCTGCACCCCGTACATATTCATTGGTTGGGATACGGCATACATTGGGTCGGTTTTCAGCTTTATCCAGATTGTTCTGAAGGATATTCTTGAGCATGCTGTAAGTTACGGTTCCGCTTTCAGACACACGCTTGCAGGCATTCTCAATCCTTTCCTTACCATATTTTTTACGCAAGGACAATATACCTTCGCAAGAGCGGTAGGCATGGCTTACGTACTTCGGTGAAGCCAATACCTTTTCTACGGCTTTCAGTGTATACATGCCGATAACCTCTGCCTCTTCCAGGTAAAAGGCGGCATTTCGTCCTTTGCTGTGCTGGTATTCCAGATGATTCTCAGGCATGTGCGCGTCCTCTGTAGAACGTCCGGCTATGAAGCTTCTTTTATGCAGGGCTATTCGTTGGGTGTTCAGATATACTTCCACGGTTTCTGTATCCCAGACCACGGTTACTCTTTGTCCTACATAAATGTATGGGACGCTGTAAAGATGCCGTTCTTCAAGTCGTCCTACGGTGACATGGTAATCACCGGTTAGTTTCACTTCCTTGCGGTAACGGAAGCGGAAAGGGGTGATGGGGAGCGGCCCAAGACAGCCTTGTTCTTCGGCTTCAAACACACTCCTGCGGCTTTTTCCGGTAGTTCTGGAAGGACGGTCATTGAACTTGTCTGTCAATTCAAAGATACGGCTGTTGAGCTCATCCAAAGAATGGAACACTTCATGCCGGATGGCAGCATATATAAACTGGTAGAACTTGTATACGATTCCTTCTACAGGACCTTTATCACGTGGCTTCCGTACACGGCAAGCCTCCAGGGTAGTATTGTAGTAGCTTGACCATTCCAGCGCAGCATTGTTGAATGTAGGCTCGTAACGGTCTGACTTTTTCACCCATTGGGTCATGTTGTCGCTCTTGCACACCTCAGGACATCCCCCAAAATAGGTTATGGCATCCGACAAGCCACTGAAAAAGTATTCCATGCTTGCATGATACATGGCTTTGGCATAGCCCATACCGCTGAACGGCAGCATACAGCAGAGGACAACTACGGGTATATGCTCCTGACTTTTCCGGTCTGTAACATAGAGCTTGTCACCAGCAAAATCAATCTGCATCTCACATCCCGGGATGTAAGTGTTGTGGTAAGACAGGTTGTTAGCATACTGATAATCACGGATATGCATCTTGAACTGCGTGTACGCATAGCCGTTGGGATGCTCCTTGAGATATTCCTCGTGTAGCAACTGTATGGTCAGGTGGCGGTGTCTGGCAAGATCTTCTGCATAGTCTGGCAACAGCTCTTTCAACTCGTTTTTCTGTTCAGAAGGTTTTGGGGTTGGTGGAGACTGCAGCAGACTATGGATTTGCCCTTCACTCATCCGGCCTATTGTGCCGTAATCAACTTTGGCTTCATCAGCCAACTTCTTGTAGCGGTTTAAGACTCCACGGCCTATGTGCAGTTGTGCACATATTTCCCGTTGAGGAGTGGAAGCCGACAGCATTTGAAATGCTCTTTTTAATTTTACCATATTCAACGTTCTGTTTGCCATATCTTAAAGGGTATTGATTGATCGGACCTTTAAGATATGAAGTTTATACTAAACTACAGAACTGAATTGTCAATCTTTTTGCTGGTACCGATTCATGCGCTACGTTGGTACCGATTGGAGCGCTGAGGTGGTACCGATTCCTCCGCTATAGCGGTACCGATTCATGCGCTATGATGGTACCGTTTCGCCGATACTATCAATTTGAAGGTAACTTTTCCTTCGGATTTTTCTCCTGAATGGGCTGCGTCTGTAGCTGGTAAAGAAGTAACAATTGTCAATCCGCTTTTTGTCACTCAGACGTATAGCGGCTCGAAACCTCAAGGAACTATTGTTGTCTCTTCCAAGGTGAAACGTGCATTTGCGGATGTAAACCTCCCGTCGGTTGTTGAATATTCCAAATGGGTAGAAAAGCAGGAGGTTGATAAATTGCTGATTACATCAGAGTTCCCTTTGATTGACCCGTGTAACACACTTCGTATAGGAAGTGAGATGGCTGGGGTTAAAGGTAAAGTGACTTATAGTACTTCCGGTTATCATTTTACATTAACGGAAAAGCCGTCAGTTTCTTATAATGCTCGGTCTGTCGCTCCTACTGTAAATGATTATAATTTGAAAGTGATGAGTTTCAATGCGGAAAATTTTTATATGTATGGTAATACGGGAAATGCAGAAACCTTGCGTCAGCATGCTAAAATCTTAGCTGCATTGAAAGAGGCGAAAGCGGATATTTATGCTATTTGTGAAGTAGAACAGGGAGATTTTACTGTGGATTATCTTTGTAGGTCTTTGAACAATGCGTTAGGGGAAGAACGGTATGCTTGGTTGAATACTCCCGGACAAAAATCATCAAAGGTACAAACAAATGTTTTTATTTATGATAAAGTGAAAGTTTTGCCTTATAAGGAGTTTAAAAGCTATAATTTTGATAATCTGAAGATGCGGTACATAGTTCAATGTTTTGAACTGAAGGATGATAAAGCGAAAGTGATTTTAGCTATGAATCATTTTAAAGCTAAAACTAGTGGTATAGATAAGAATGACGGTCAGGGAGGTTCTGCCGACCGTAGGGTTATGGAAGCGCGTGAGTGTTTGAAAGTATATAATGAGCTTGTTGCTTATTATGAAGATACGGATGTGCTGGTTTTGGGTGATTTGAACAGCTACGGTATGGAGGATGCCATTAAGGTGTTTACGGATGCTGGGTATATAAATTTGCTAAAGAAATATTCACCTGCGGCTTGGAGTTATTGTTATCGTGGGGAGGTTGGCTATTTGGATCATTCTTTAAGTTCTCCTACGCTGACTTCACAAATAGTTGGTGCTGCTCCTTGGGATATCAATGCCAGTGAGCCTGCTTATTGGGGATTTAAATATACATCTTATTATAGAGAAGATCCTTATCGTAGTTCTGATCATAATCCCGTTATAACATGGGTTAATTTGGAATAATTTCTTGGGAGAAAAGAAGCAAGCACCATAGGCCGATAGTTTTTTCTTTTTGGAGATATGAATTTATCGGCTTTTCATCCTTTTAGGGAAGATGGAGATATTCTTTTCATGAAGAGATAAGGATAGAATGTGTTGTCATTGTACATGAATTGTAAGTACAATTGGAACATTAACAATTTATTAGCAGATAACTTTCTTGAAATCCGCTTTTTTTCGTTCCTTTGTATTGAACTGCTTTCAACAGAATTAAAATAACTTTAAATATCAAACGCTTATGTGTAGTGAAGGATTGCGTGAAAGATATGTAAATCCCTATACGGACTTTGCATTCAAATTATTGTTTGGAACCGACTTGAACAAAGAGATTCTTATTGGCTTCTTGAATGCCTTGTTCGATGGCAAGCAGGTCATTGAGGATGTCATCTACTTGAATACAGAGCATCTGGGCAGCAAAGAAACTGACCGCCGGGCTGTCTTTGATGTCTATTGTGAAAATGAAAAAGGAGAAAAGATTCTGATAGAAATGCAGAGAGGGGAGCAACAGTTTTTCAAGGACCGGAGTATTTATTATGCTACCTATCCTATCAGGGAACAGGCTATTAAAGGGGAAATCTGGGACTATGAACTGAAAGCAGTGTATGTGATCGGTATCTTGAATTTTGCCTTGGATGATGTTTCGTCTTCCGGCTTCCGCCATGAAGTGAAGCTGATGGATACAACTACTCATGAAGTGTTTTTTGACAAACTGACTTTTGTGTATCTGGAAATGCCTAAATTCCATAAAACCGAGCAGGAGTTGGATACGTTGTTTGATAAATGGATGTTTGTGCTCAAGAATCTGGCCCGTTTGATGGAACGTCCCACTGCCCTTCAGGAACGTGTGTTCAACCGGCTGTTTGAGGCTGCCGAAATTGCTCAGTTCTCAAAAGAGAACCTTTATGCCTATGAGGAGAGTTTGAAAGTATATAGAGATTGGAACAATGTGATTAATACAGCTATTCAGAAAGGCATTGCAGAAGGTGAATGGATGAAAGCCAAAGCTATTGCAGGAAATTTGAAGAATGCCGGGCTTTCCATAGCTGAAATCGCAAAAGTTACCGGACTTTCGGAAGATGAGATAAACTCCCTTTGATTCCTCGGATAAGAGCATAAAAAAACTCCTCCGATATAGATCAGAGGAGCTGTTCTTTTTGAAGTAAAATTGAATTATGCTTCAGCAGGAGCTTCAGTAGCTTCAGCAGCAGGTGCTTCTTCAGCAGGAGCGTTAGCGGCTTCTGCTTCAGCTTTGGCAGCGGCTTCAGCAGCTTTCTTCTCAGCTACTTTCTTGGCAATTTCTTCATTTACTTTCTTTTCAGCTTCCAAACGAGCTTTTGCTTCAGCTTTCTTTGCTTCATCCAGTTTAGCCTTCAAAGTAGCCAGACCAGATTGTTTGTTGTTCTTCCAAGCTTCGAATTTAGCTTCAGCTTCTGCTTCTGTGAATGCGCCTTTGGCAACACCGCCCAGCAAGTGCTTTTTCATGTAAACACCTTCTTTTGACAAGATGTTACGTACTGTGTCAGTAGGCTGTGCACCGCACATTACCCAATGAAGTGCGCGTTCAAAATTCAAATCTACTGTGGCAGGATTGGTATTAGGGTTGTAAGTACCAATTTTTTCAGTAAATTTACCATCACGTGGAGCTCTTACGTCTGCGATAACGATTGAATAAAACGCATAGCTTTTGCGTCCGTTTCTTTGCAATCTGATTTTAGTTGCCATTTCTAAATAATGTTTTTATAATTAATGATTTGAATTAATGCTAATAACCCGTATTAGCGGGTGCAAAGGTAAGACTTTTCTTTTGAATCGCAAAGACTTGGATGAGATAAAATATAATTTTTATAAAAAGGTGAACGGACATAGTGTTAATCGCTAGAAAAATTATATATTTGCAACAGTTACAATTTAACTAAAAAATAAAAATTATGATTTCACAAAAATTACAAGAAGCAATTAATGCTCAGATTGTAGCCGAAATGTGGTCGGCCAATCTTTATCTTTCCATGTCTTATTTCTTCGCTGCGAAAGGCTATGAAGGTTTTGCTTCATGGATGAAAGCGCAGGCTCATGAGGAGAGTGATCATGCTGATGTGTTGGCGCAATATGTGATGAAACGTGGCGGACAAGCCAAGGTGGGGGCTGTGGATGCTGTTCCTCAGGAATGGGCTTCTCCGCTGGATGTGTTCGAGCATGTATACAAGCATGAATGCCATGTTTCCGAATTGATTGACAAACTGGTAGATGTTGCTTCTGCTGAAAAGGACAAGGCTTCTCAGGATTTCTTGTGGGGATTTGTACGCGAGCAGGTAGAAGAGGAAGCTACCGTTCAGGGTATTTTGGACAAGATCAAGCTGGGTGGTGATGTGGCTTTGTATCATTTGGATATTCAACTTGGCGCAAGAAAATAAGCGAAAGAGAAACGAATGCCTGTTTTTTGTCTTCTGCAGATAAAGATGCAGGTGTTTATCGGAAATAGAAAGTGGGTGTGTCAAAATCCAGTTTTTGGAAATATGAATTTATAATTTGAGCATCCTAAAAGACTAAAGAAAGGGTCGCATCAAACTCTGTATTGGTACAACCTTCCGCGATAGCGTATAAGCTATAAAAAAGATAGGGACATTCATTAAATATTACAAAATCAGCCAACTAATTCATACACAAAGTAT
>OGXP01002749.1_pt1 | contig 10677 bp, 13 predicted proteins | sample 1576351 | NCBI WGS metagenome assembly OGXP01 (sample SAMEA3541517, study PRJEB24748) | human gut metagenome | biome: human gut; feature: human-associated habitat; material: faeces | place: China | collected 2012
TGTGCAGATTCCTTGTATTGAAAGAAATGCCATTGTTGCAGTGAGATCTTTAAACACAGCAGACTATGCACTTTCAACTGACGGTCATCACACAATAAGTTTTGATCAGGTTGTTATTACAATGAAAGAAACAGGAAAGGATATGTGTCCTTCATACAAAGAAACATCAATCGGCGGTCTTGCAAAATATTATGAACAATTTCTAAAAGACCAGCCAGAATAATTAAGCTACCCAACCCATAAAAAATATAATCTTAAAACAGCCTGAGGGAATAAAATTCTTTCGGGCTGTTTCCCTTTATTATCGTTTGTAAATAAATTATTTGATTAAAATATTTAATTTGTTAGAAATTTGTTGTATACTCTTATTATGGGAAGTGTTTAAAATTTTTCAAAGGGGGAGGATTGTTTTGTCATTTTTAACGGAAATAAAAGATCAGATAAAAGAATATGCTGAAATAGTGGCTGGTTTTGTAGACTGTGAAGTTGAAATTGTAGATGAAAATATGCTGAGGATAGCGGCTACGGGAAAGTTTGCACACCTTGTAGGAAAGTTTTCAAAAGGAGCTATTTATAAAGACGTTCTTGTAAACGGAGAAAGCCATGTGGTAGAAAATCCAAGCCAGCACAGATTGTGTGCAGACTGTGAATTTAAAGAGAGGTGTCAGGAAAAACTTGAAATAGCAGCACCTATTGTTCATCAAGGAAAGAGAATAGGAGTAATCGGAATAGTTGCTCTTACAGATATTATAAAATATAAAGTTTTGAGAAATGTAAGCCTGTATCTCGACTTTACAGAACAGATAAGTGATTTTATATCTGAAACAATTTCTGAGTATGAGAAAAAAGAAAACAGAGAAAGAATGGATATTATAAAAGAAGTTATAAATAGCTTTGATAAATGTGCGGTTATACTAGATGAAAATGACATAATAATAGATGCAAACCAAAAAGCTATGAAAGAGCTTGATTTTGAAGAAGATTTTAGAGATGAAAAAATAAAACTCGAAGCAGTTCCTTTAGAGGAAACTGTATTTGGAAAAGAAATTTTTAATGTAAAAATAGGGGAAAAAGAGATTAAGGCTGTGGGAATTTTTGTTTCTGCAGGGCTTATAGCTAAGAAAGAATGCTGTATTTTATTTTTTAACAAATACAGAGGATAAAAAAAACTACTTGCTTGTACTGCACCCAAAATCTTAGATAAGATAAAGGGTGCAATTTTTGGATTTGTCAATATTTTTTAGACACTAAGTTAAGTGAAAATTATGAATTTTGTTTTTCATATTGAAGTGGAGATAAAAAGTATTAAAATGTAAATGAGAACAAAATTTCTGGAAAATATAATTTGATTTTTTACAGAAAAATATAAAAATTCTATGTTTTGAAAAATAAAAATATTTTAATTAAAATATATAAAAAGTAATGGTTGAAATAAAAACAAAATTTAAATATTTAAAACAAAAAATAAAAAAACTTTACAAAAAATTAAAAATATAGTATGCTTTAATTGAAAGCAAAAATTTTATAAAATAATTTAAAAAACGGAGAATTAAGATTAAGAAAAAAGGAATTGTATTAGCAGAAACTTTAGTTACTGTAAGTATATTATCAATCATTTTTACTTTCATATATATAAGATATGAAAATTTAAATGAGAAAATGGAAGTGGAAAGAGCTGCAGATATTTTTGAAACATTTGTTTATAAATATTCAGCAAAATCTCTTGCTTTAAAAAGGACTTTTGATATTAATTTTGATTATGAAAAAAAAGAAGTTGAAGTAAAGTATACAGGAAAAGATGAAGTTATAGAAAGAAGAGAACTTCCTGAAAAACTAAAATATACTACTATATATAACGGTATAGCTTTAAGAAAAATAGAATTTTCAACAAAAGCAACTGGAAATCTATCAAAGGCATTTTCAGTGTATATTTGTGATTATGATGAAAATGCAAAGTACAGGGTGGCTTATTATAATTTTCAGCAGAGCCGTATACTAAAAATAAATGTTTATAAAAATGTGAGAGCCGGAAAAATAAAATATAAAGAACTTGAAAAGTATCATTATAATCTGGGAGAAAATGAGGTAAAGGCAGGTTGGGAAAAACAGTAAAATTTGTTATTGTTTCTGTTTTATTTTTAGGAATGGGGACAATAATATTTGGAAAATATATAAAAAGCATAATTCCTTTACAGGAAGAAGTGACAGTGGATTTGAAAGTTAGAGGCAGCTATTTAAAAACAAGATATGTAATAAGATTTTCAACAGATGAGAAAAAAGAAAATTTTAAGATTTTGTCAAAAGAAAAAGATGCACAGATATAAAAATTCTCAGAAACTTATTACATCAGAGGGGGAAAGTAATGGATAAGTTTGGGGGGAGGATATTAAAAATAGATGATTTAAAGTTTGAAAAATCAGACAGAAAGTCATCTTTTTTTTATGGAGAAAAGAAAGAACTTTCCCTTGAAAGAGAAAATAAAAAATCAGATATAGAAAAATTTTTAGACAGAGTTTTTGCAGAGGGGCTTGAAAGAAACTGCAGTGATATTCATATAGAGCCTTTCAGCAGTTTTTTCAGAATAAGATACAGGGTTGACGGAATTTTAATAAAAGCACAGGAAATAGGTATAGATTATTATCCTCCTGTGGTTTCAAAAATAAAAATTATGTGTGGGCTGGATATTACTGAAAGAAGAATTCCACAAGATGGAAGATTTAAAATGAAATATAAAGACAGAGAACTTGATTTGAGGGTGGGAATAATCCCTGCTTATCATGGGGAAAAAATCGTTATAAGAGTTTTAGACAGAAAAAATATAGAAAAATCTTTGGAAGAACTTGGTTTTGAAAAAGAATATTATAAAAAACTTTTTGAAATAATAAAAAGAAAAAACGGAATGCTTTTATTTACAGGACCTATGGGGAGCGGGAAAACAACATCGATGTATGCTGTTTTAAATGAACTTAACAGTGAAAAAGTTAATATTACAACCATTGAAAATCCTGTTGAATACAGTGTTGACGGAATAAATCAGATACAGTGCCGTGATGATATAGGTCTTACCTTTCCTGTGGTTTTAAAGGGAGTGTTAAGACAGGACGCAGATATAATAATGATAGGAGAAATAAGAGACGGAGAAACTGCAGAGATAGCACTTAAAGCATCACTTACAGGTCATCTTGTAATTTCAACTCTCCACACAAACACAAGCAGCAGTACAATAAAAAGACTTGTAAATCTTGGAGCAGAGCCTTATATAATTTCAGCAGGAGTGAAAGGAATTCAAAATCAGAGGCTTGTAAGAAAATTATGTGAGCACTGCAGAATTTCAGATGAAGAATACAAAGCAAAATTAAAAATTTTAGGCATAGATAACAAAAAATATGAGAATAAAAAATTTTATACACATAAAGGGTGCGAAAAATGTAATTTTACAGGGTATAAAGGGAGAGTTATCATTGGAGAATTTTTATATATAGATGATATTACTGCAGAAAAAATAGAAGAGGGAGTGTCTGTAAGAGAGCTGGAAAAAACCGGAAGAGAAAGAGGAATGACAACTCTTGTTGAAAATGGGATTGATAAAGCACTTCTTGGAATAACATCTTTGGACGAGATAATAAGAGAATGTTAAAATTATATTTTTATACAGGTCGTCTTAAAGACGGGAAGAGAAAGCAGGGATTCTGCAAAGAAAGAAATTCCAATGAAGTGAAAAAAATATTAAAAGAGCAGAAAATTTATGCAGAAAAAATATACAGAATACCTTTTTTAAGTTTCAAAGCAAAAGCAGAAGATATTTTAATGATTTTTTCTCAAGGAAAGATGTTTATAAAAAATGGTTATCCGTTTTTAAAAATTTTGGATATCTTGGAAGAAAATAAAAATTTAAAAATATACATTGAAAATATGAAAAATTCTTTAAAAAAAGGTGAAAGTCTTTATGAAATATTTAAAAACAGCGGGCTTAATTTGAAAAACAGTGAGCTGATGATAATAAAATCAGGTGAACAATCTGGAAGTATATATAAATCTTTTGAAAGAATTGAAAAAGGGATAAGAAGCGGACAAAAGACAAAAAAAGAAATAAGAAAAGTTATGACATACCCTGTGATTGTTTTCACAGTGATAATTTTTCTTACTGTTTTTATGGGAATATATATTCTTCCAGATTTTGTAAAAATAATAGAAAATATTTCCAAAGAAATTCCTCTTATTACAAAAATGATAATATATTTTGCAGTAAATTTAAAAATAATGATTTTTATAATTCTTGTTTTTATTTTTTGCATAATTTATATTTTAAAAAATAAAAAATATAGAGAAAAATTATTTCAAAAATTAGTTAAAATAAAAATATTTAAAAATATTATAGATAAAAATTTTATTTCAAATTTTGCAGATATACTGGCTGTTCTTTTAAGTTCCGGAATAACAATAACAGAATCTATAAAACTGATAAAAGATGAAAGCGGATATGAATATTTTAAATTAAAACTAGAGAAAGCTGAAATATTTCTAAAAAAAGGGGAAAGCATAGGACACTCTTTTGGAAAAATGGATATATTTTCAAATATGGATTTGGAATTTATAAAATCAGGAGAGGAAACAGGAGAACTTGTGGAAACTCTTTTTATGATTTCAGAAAAAAACAGTGAAGAGCTGAGAGAAAAAATTAAAATAGGGATAAAAATACTCGAGCCTTTGAGTATAATTTTTATTGGAATTATTGTTGGAGGAATATTTTTAGGAATGTATCTTCCAATTTTTCAAATGATGGATAACATTTAAATTAAAACTATATAAAATTAAGGAGGGATTTATGAAGAACAAAGGGTTTTCGCTTATCGAACTTTTGGTGGTACTTGGAATAATCGGAGTTTTATCAAGTTTTATAACTCCCAAGGTAATGGTTTATATGGCGAAAGGAAAAGAAACAAAGGCTGTTGCTGTGCTTGAATCTTTAAGAACTGCTTCACAGCTTTATTATCTTGAAGAGGGAGAAACTTTTATTCATGGGGGAACTTATGGAGAAGTGACAGTTGGTCAGCTTAAAAAACTTGAAAAATATCTTTCAAATAATGTGGAAAGCCTTATAGGAACAAAAGAGGATTCAGAAAATGTTACAGTTGAAATTGGAGGAAGCAGAACAGGAGCTGACAGCGAAGAAATAAAATACGGCGGTGAAATTGGTTTTACTACTAAAGACCCAAAATCTTTAGAGACAGATACAAAAAAATCAGATGGGATAAATATATGGTTCAGCAAAGGAAAAAATGAAATAAATGATTTTAATATAAACGGTGACAAATGGACAGAAATTTAATTGAAATTATTTTAGATTTCTCTCTTTTTATAATATTATTTTTAATTTCAATAAAAGATTTAAAAGAAAAAGAAATTCCAAATTTTTTGACACTTGGAATAATATTTTTGGGAATTTTAAAAATTATTTTTTTACATAAAGATTTTGAAAAAAGTTTTCTTGGGCTTGGAGTATTTCCGATATTTTTCCTCTTTCTTTATGGATATGCAGGTGATTTTTTAAAAAAAGAGATTATAGGTTTCGGAGATATAAAACTTGTCAGCGGAATAGGATTTTATTTCGGCTATTCAGGAATTTATAATTTAATAATTTTTCACAATATTATTTTTATTTTGGGATTTCTTTTTCTAATACCTATATTTTTTTTGAAAAAAATAAAAAGAGAGGAGGAAATTCCATTTGCTCCCTGCATATGTTTAGGAGCAGTTATTTATAAATTTTTTGCGGAGAGAGTATGAGAAAAAAAGGGTATCTTTTTGCAGAACTTATAATTGTTCTGGGATTATTTTCTGTTATAATCTTTCCCCTTGTTATGCTTATGGACAAAAATATAAAAAGTTTGAATTTTATAAGAGAAGATTATGAAATAAGAAAAATTACAAAAAATCTTGAAACTGTGCTTGAAAAAATTTTAAAAAACGAGGGAGAAAATTTAAATTTTTCTTTGTTAGAAGATGAAGCTGAAAAGGGAAGTTTTATTTTATCAAACAGCAGGGGAGAAAAAATTACAAAATTCAGAAATATAAGAATAAATAATAAAGTGGAAATTTCTGTTGAAAAAAGAAAAATTTTTGCAGAAAATAGCGAAAAAGATATAGGAGAAATTTTTGTTTTAGAAATAAAAGCAGGAGACAAGATAAAAAAGAAAATTTTGAGTGTACAGAGTAATGAAAAAAGATAGAAAAAAAGGAATTTTTTTATTGGAAGCAGTTGTAAGTCTGGGGATATTTGCTGTATTTATGAGCCTTACTCTTCCTTTTGTGAAACAGAGCCTGAGAATAAAAAATACAGTGAGAAAAGAACTCAGATACAACAGAAATTTTATATATGTGATTGAAAATATGAGGCGGGAAGCAGAAAATTTCAGTGAAATAAGTATTTTAGATGATGGAAAAGGTGCTGAGGGAATACAGGAGATTTATCAAAATGGAGAATATAAAAAAATAGAAACAGTTTATAAATTTACAGGGTCTATGTATGGAAGCCAGCTTGTAAGATATATTGTTGTAAACGGCGAAAAATTTAAAGATGATATTGTTTTTGAAAAAGTGAAAGGAAAATTTTTTGAGGAAGACGGATTTATAAAATTAAAAATTGCATATAAAATTTTAAAAGAGGAAGAGTATATATGGAAATAAAAAAATCAAAAAACAGAGGTCATATAACGGTCTTTGCAGTTTTTGTTTTTGCTTTTGTAAGCTGGGCCGTGTTTTCTGCCTCTTTTTTAATATCAGAAGAACTTTTTACAGTAAGAGACCAACAAGAACTTGAAATAAAAGAAAATAAAGAAAATTTTTTAGAAGCAGTTTTCTTTAAAAAAATTTTAGAAATAGAAGATAAAATTTTAAATGAAGCTGGGAACAAAGATATAATCTGGTATTTTATGAAAAAAGGGGAAAAACTTTTGTGGACGGAAAATTATACGGAAGAGCCGAAAAGTGACAATGGTTTTTTAATAGAAAAACTTTATATAAAAAATTCTGACGAAAAAGAAAAAATATATGATTTTTCAGAATGGAGAGTTTCTTTTAATTATGCAAATTTTATAGAAAATTACAGCATTCCTAAAAAATCAAACAGTGCAGTTATTTATTTTTTCAAAGAAATAAAAGGAGTTTATGCAGAGGGAATGGAAGATGAAATTTATAATATAAAAATAAGCGGAGAAATTCATACAAGATATTTTTATGAGAAAAAATTTAGTATGGAGGCTTTAACATTTTGTGAATTAAAGGAGCTGAAATTTGAAATTTACGATTGATAATTTTTTTAAAGAGAAAAAAGGAAAAATATATTTTTCAGATGAAGTAATAATTTATGAAACTATAAAAGAAAAAGATGAAATATTTCAGACATTGGATTTTGAAGAGGGAAATATTGCAAAAAGGCTCGCTCTTTATATAAAAAAATTAAAAAATCTTTCTCTTGAAATTGTAATTGATAAAATGTATTTTAAAAAAATGGAAATTACAGCAGAAGAAGATGAGGTTTCAGAGGAGAATACAGAAAAATATATTGAATATTCTGTAAAGGAATTTTTAGAAGAAAGAGATTTAGATGATTATTTTATAAAATATTTTAAAGAGGACAGGGGAAAATATATTGCTTTTATTTTTGAGAGGGAGTTTATAGAGGGGCTTATAGAATTTATTTTAGAAAACAGATTAACAATAGAAAAGATAAAAATAAAAGATGAAAAGGAATATATTTTAAATGATTATGATGTTCTTTTAAATGGAAGAAAAGATTTAGGGATAGATAGGAGAGCAGTAATTATTGTTTTAATTTTTATTTTTTTATTTTTGTCCATAAGAATATATAATTTTAAAATTGAAAAAGAGATAGAAAATTTAAATCAAAAAATTTTATTAAAAGAGGAAGAAGTAAATAAAGTTAAAACTGAGCATGATACTTTGGAAAAAGAGATTACTATTTTAAATGAAAAAATAGAAAATAATGCTCAGGAAAAAGAATATTTTTCAGAAAAAATTTTAAGAATTTTTAAAAATATTCCTGAAAATATTACAGTGGAAAATATATATTTTGAAAAAAATATTTTAAATATAAAGGGAGTTTCAGACGAAGAAAAATATATATTTGATTTTTTGGAATTTTTAGAGAAAGATGAAAAAACAGAAAAAGTAAAATATGACTATATAGTAAAAAGAGAAAATTTTTATGAATTTTTTCTGGAAGTGAAGGTGTACTAAATGGAAAAATTTATAAAAGAACATAAAAAATTTTCATTTTTTGTAATTTCAGCAGCAGTTTTTTATTTTTTAATAGCTGTTCCTTTAGAAAAATTAAACAGCAGTATAAAAAATTTGGAAAATAAAGAGAAAAGATTTGAAAGAGCTGTTTATTCTGAAAAAATTATAAAAGATAATTTAGAAAAACTTAAAAATAAAAAGGAAGAACTTTTAAAAACATATTCTGAAAAAGAGGAAAAAGAAAAAAGTTATACATCTTTGGGAGAATTTCAAAATGAAATTGATATTCTTTTAAAGAAAAATAATTTAAAAACTCTTGAAATCGGAAGAATAGTTTCTGAAGATGATTTGCAGAGAGTTTCTTATGTTACAGAGGGAAAAGAGGAAGATATAATAAGTTTTCTTTTGGGGACAGATAAAATGAAAGGTGTTTATGTGCTTAATGCACCTTTAGAGATAATAAAAAATAATGAAAGTATAAAACTTAGTTTTGGAGCAGAGGTAAAGATTAAAAACACAAAGGAAAATTTAGAAAAAGAGACAAAAAGAAAAAGTTTTATGAACGATAAAGGAGATATAAAACTTGTAAAATTTAATTTTCTTGGAGAAAAGAGCGGAGTTTTTTATATAAAAACAGGAGAAAAAATAAAAAGATATTATTTTAAAGACGGAAAAAAAGAAATTTTTGAAAATGAGCTGTGTATAACTGAAATTTCAAAAGAAAAAATTATTATAAAAAATTTAAACAGCGAGAAAAAAATAATTTTTTATCTAGGTGATGGCAGTGGGGAAGAGAGCAAAAAAGATTAGTTTTTGTCTGATTTTTTTCTTTTTCATAAATATTATTTCTTTTGGAGAGGAAAAAATAGATACTGAAAAAATAATATATAAAGAGGAAATAAATGTCTGTGATATGAAACTTTCAGATTTTCTTTTTTATCTTTCAAAAGAGGGAAAGGTAGAAATTATTCCTGAAGAGAGTATAAAAGGAAAAAGTATCGACATATTCTGCAGAGAGGGAACAAGTTTAAGCAAAATTCTTTCTATGCTGTGTGAGAGCAACGAATGGCGGGCAGAAAAAGAGAAAGGATATATAATTATTTCTCCGAGGAATGTTGAAAAGCAGGGGCGGGGAAATATAACAGGAAGAGTTTCATCTTTGGATTATGGTGAAAATATGAGAGGAGTAAAAATAACTCTTCTTGACGGATATTCTTCTCCTGTTTCAACCAATTCAGACGGAATTTTCAGATTTGAAAATATTCCCTATGGAGTTTATTTTATCCGTGGAGAAAAAGACGGGTACATTATGGAAGGGGAAATGGTTGATGTAAATAAAAGGGATAATTCTGTAAAAATTTTTATGGAAAGAGATTATATAAAAAATAAAGAAAAAAATACAGATAATCTTAAAGAAAAAGATGATGATTTTATAATTGAAAAAATAAAATTCAGTGATATTGAAACTATGGACATTGAAAAAATGTTTGAAGCTGAAATAAGAGAGGGGGTAAATTTTTCTAAAAGTGCAGAGAAAGGGATAATTTATATAAGCGGAAAGAAAAACAGAGTTTTAAAAATAAAAAAATATCTGGAAGATTTAGACAGCCACAACAAGCAGGTGAGAATAACAGCACAGATTTTAGATGTGACAGAAAATCTTTTTGAAGAATTGGGGTTTTCATGGCTCTACGGAGGAAATTCAAATAATGAAAAAAATGGAATAACTACAGGAGTTCTCACAAATTCTTTTGTAACAGGAACGGGAACTTTGTTTTCATCTGTTTTTACTCTGGTGAGAAATTTTAATAATGATGAGGATATTTTAAGAATGAGCTTTAATCTTTTGGAAGGAACACAGGACCTTACAATAAGTGCAGTTCCTTCTATTGTTACAACCAGCGGAAAAGAGGGAGTGTTTAAGATTACAGAAGAGAGAATAATCGGGCAGGAAAAAACAGAAAATGATGACAACGGAAAAACAACTTATACTCCAATTTTTAGAGAAGCGGGAATAATTTTAAATGTCACTCCGGAAATTATGAAAGATAACTCAATAGTTTTAAAAATTAATCTTGAAACCAGTGATTTTAAAATGCAGAATTATATTACAGATGATGAAGAAAATGATTACGACGGGCAGGGAGGCTCAAAAGTTTCCAGAAATTTAGAAACAACTGTGAGAATGAAAGACGGGGATACAGTTTTTATCGGCGGGCTTAAAAAGGGAATAATACAAAATTCAGAAAGCCGTATTCCATTTATTTCTTCAGTTCCTGTTGTGGGAGCATTATTTAAAAACAGCTCAGAAAGAAAAGAAGTGACAGATTTATATATAAGACTTAAAGTTGATATTGTAAAAGAGACTAACTATTAAATGTCAAGTCAAAAATAAAAAAATTTAAATGAATTTGTTAA
>OGXP01002751.1_pt1 | contig 10651 bp, 10 predicted proteins | sample 1576351 | NCBI WGS metagenome assembly OGXP01 (sample SAMEA3541517, study PRJEB24748) | human gut metagenome | biome: human gut; feature: human-associated habitat; material: faeces | place: China | collected 2012
TGAAACGTGTCTGTGGAGCATATGAAATGAATCTGTCGGTCAGTGGGTTCCAGAGACTGAAGGAAATTATAAGGAAGACCGGCACAAAGGTTTGTATCATCCGCCGCAGCGGTCTTCCTTTTCTTTTTCACCGCTACCGGAAACGTCATATACTGTTTTCTGGATTTATTCTCTGTATTTGTCTTATCCTGTTTATGACACGTTATATCTGGGGAATTGATATCCGCGGGAACCTGTCGTATACGGATGATACTTTGAAGAAATTTCTGGCATCCGAACAGATTAAAAATGGTATGAAAAAGACAAATGTAGACTGTCAGAAGATTGTCCGGGATCTAAGACGTACATATGATGGGATCATATGGGTATCTGCTTCCATAGATGGCTGCAGGCTGGTCATTCAGATAAAAGAAAACGAAGACGGCCTTGCGGATAACAGCACTATATCCCGGATAAACGACCAGTCTACAGATATCATTGCCGACACTGACTGTACTATCACAAGTATTACTACCAGAACCGGCATCGCACAGGTAAAAAAAGGTGTACAGGTAAAAAAAGGTGATCTTCTGGTATCAGGACAGATCCCCATCTGCAATGATGCAAAAGAAATCACAGGGTACTCACCCTGTAGATCGGATGCTGACATATCCGGCGAAACCTGTATTCCGTATCAAAAGACGCTCTCAAAACTATTTCGAAAAAGAATATTACAAATCAAGATATCATTTTATCCAGAAAAAAGAATATGCAGTCCGGGCAGGAAGATATATGATCCGAATCGGTTCTGTAAAAAACACATATCCTTATTTTGAAAAGCACGTCTTCCAGTGGCAGTTCAGGCCGTTGAATATATTCCCTCTTACCTTCGAAGAAATCACAGTAACTCCTTACCGGAAAAGACAAAAGAATTATACAAAAACGCAAATCCGGAAGATATTATCCGGAGATTTTCAGAATTACTGTAAAGAAATGAAGAAAAAAGGGGTAGAAATTATCCAGAATGATGTTAAAATATACACAGGGTCTGAGACGTACTCTGCAAAAGGAACACTGAAGGTCAGATGCTCCGTTGGAAAGCAGGTTCCGTCCACACCGCTTCCGCCGGACTATATTGCGGAAGACGACACAAAGAATGGAGACTAATGCATGGGATTAATGGAGACAGTCATCGATATACCTGCAGAACACGAAGCCAATGTGTTCGGACAGTTCGATGCATATGCAAAAAAAATAGAACGCGCTCTTCATGTAACACTGATCGCAAGAGGTGAAAGCGTCAAGATCATGGGAGATGCTTTGAAAGTAGAAAAAGCAAAAAAAGTGCTGGATCAGCTTGTAGAACTTTCAAAGAGAGGCAACACGATCCAGGAACAGAATGTAGATTACACGCTGGCACTGGTTATGGAAGACAGCGAAGAAAACGTACTGGAGATCGATAAAGATATTATCTGCCATACCTTACAGGGAAAACCGATCAAGCCGAAGACACTCGGTCAGAAAAAATACGTCGATGCAATCCGTAAACAGATGATCGTATTCGGACTCGGACCAGCCGGTACCGGTAAGACTTACCTTGCGATGGCAATGGCGATCACTGCATTCAAGAACAATGAAGTAGGACGTATCATACTGACACGTCCGGCAATCGAAGCAGGAGAGAAGCTTGGATTCCTTCCAGGCGACCTTCAGAGTAAGATCGATCCTTATTTGCGTCCCCTCTATGATGCACTGTATCAGATCATGGGTGCAGAAAGCTTTATAAAGAATTCGGAAAAAGGTCTGATCGAGGTTGCTCCGCTTGCTTACATGCGTGGTCGTACATTAGATAATGCCTTTATTATTCTGGATGAAGCACAGAACACAACACCGGCACAGATGAAGATGTTTCTTACCCGAATCGGTTTCGGCTCAAAAGTCGTGATCACTGGTGACGCAACACAAAAAGACCTTCCGTCCGGACAGGTGTCCGGTCTTGATGTGGCGGCAAAAGTTATAAAAGATATCGAAGATATCAGTATCTGTCACCTTACCAGCAAGGACGTTGTACGTCATCCACTGGTACAAAAAATCGTAAAAGCATACGAAGATTACGAAAGCAGACAAAATCGTCGCGGTAATGACGCAAAATACAAAGGAAAAGATAAGAGGCGAAAATCATGACATTATACTTTGAAGAAGAAGGCGAAATAAAGCTTCCTCTGGAATGCGAAACACTTGCAAAGAAAGTAGTAGAAGAAGCATTGGATTATGTAAATTGTCCGTACGAAGCACAGGTGAATCTGCTACTGACAGAAAATGAACAGATTCATGAAATGAACAGAGAATTCAGAGGCATTGACCGTGCGACCGATGTACTGTCTTTTCCGATGATCGACTATCCGGAACCCGGAACATTTGATTTTCTGGAAGAGGAAGAAGATTGCTTTGATCCGGAAAGCGGAGAACTGACGCTTGGGGATATCGTGATATCAAAAGAAAAAGTTCTTTCGCAGGCAGAAGAGTACGGGCATAGTCCAAAGAGAGAATATGCTTTTCTTATTGCCCATTCTGTGTTACACTTAACAGGTTATGACCATATGGAAGAGGAAGAACGTCAGGTAATGGAACAGAAACAGCGTGAGATCATGGAACGCCTGGACATTCTGAGATAATCATTGATCTTAATAAATTTTTACAAAACGATGGAGTTAAAGCTGTATGTCGGAACAACATAAAAAAAATGAAAAAAATTTCCTGATACAGGGATCGATTCTTGCAATTGCCGGAGTTATCACAAAGCTGATCGGAGCCTTTTACCGGATTCCGCTTTTGAATATTATCGGAACAGAAGGAAACGGATATTATTCGGTTGCATTTTCAATTTATTCAGTTGCATTGATGCTGACTTCGTACAGTCTGCCGTTAGCTGTGTCAAAGCTTGTATCGGCAAGAGTGGCTGTCGGCGGATATAAAAATGCAAACAAAATCTTCCGGGGTGCTATGACCTTTGCACTTCTTGCCGGTGGAATTGTCTCTCTTCTGGTATTTTTCGGAGCAGATTTTATTGCAACAACCATTATGCATCTTGACATGAGTGCCTATGCGCTCCGTGTTCTCGCACCGTGTATCCTGATCGTAGCACTTCTCGGGGTGTTACGCGGATTTTTCCAGGGAATGGGATCTATGATCCCGACAGCAATCTCACAGGTGATCGAGCAGATTGTAAATGCTGTTATATCGATCGCAGGTGCATATTTATTATTCAATGCAGGAAGAGTTGTCGGAAAGACCAGAGGCGACAAATCCTTCGGTCCTGCCTATGCGGCAGCAGGCGGAACACTCGGAACAGTCCTTGGTGCATTGAGCGCCTTGATATTTGTCGGATTCATTTTTCTCGCATACCACAAAGTATTCAAAAAGAAAATGAAACGCGATCATTCAGGGAAAAGAGAAAGTTACAGAACCGTATACAAAGTGTTGTTTGTGACCATCGCACCTGTCATTTTAAGTGCAACGGTATATAATATCAGTGATTTTGTAGATACTGCACTTTTTAACAATGTCATGGCTGCCCAGGGATTCAGCAAAAAAGAATACGCAAGTCTTCTTGGAATCTTTCAGGGACAGTACAGTACAATGATCAATGTGCCGCTCTCTATCTCAAGTGCACTTGCCGCCTCACTGGTGCCGAGTCTGGTTGCCACTGTACAGACCGGTAACCGTAAACAGGTACATAACAAGATTAATACCGTAAGCCGTTTCAACATGTTGATCGCAATCCCATGTGCAGTTGGATTTATCACACTTGCAAAACCGATCCTGAATTTATTATATTTTACACAGGATAATACTACAGCAGCACGGATGCTTCAGATGGGGGCGCTTTCAGTTGTCTTTTTCTGTCTGTCAACAGTGACCAACTCTGTATTACAGGGACTGGATGATATGATGACACCGGTAAAAAATGCGGCAATTTCACTGGTGATCCATATCGTGACATTATTCCTGATGCTGGTAGTACTAAAATGGAACATTTATGCGGTTGTATTAAGTAAGATCATATTCTCCGGAGCAATCTGCATACTGAACGCGAAAGCACTTCGTGACAGAATCGGTTATGTTCAGGAGAAAAAGAAAACATTCTTAATCCCGACACTTGCTTCCCTGATCATGGGTGTGATCACAATTGTGATTCATCTGATCTTCGAATTATTCGCCGGTCCGTATATCGCAACAATCATTGCACTTCTGGCAGCAGTTGCAGCATATGGAGTATCTATCGTTGCACTTGGCGGGATTACGGAAGAAGAATTACTTGGCATGCCAAAAGGAGCAGCCCTTGTGACAATATGCCGGAGACTACATTTGATAAGAGGGGAATACAAGTAAGTATGAGACCAGTAAAGAAAATTGCTCTGTTACACGATATCTGCGGTGTCGGCAAGGCAGCCATGATGAATATGACACCGATCTTAAGCATGATGGGAATCGAGGTATGTCCGGTACCGACAGTACTGTTATCAACACATACCGGTGGTTATGGCACTCCGGCGGTCTGCCATGTACCCGGAGACTATATACGTGCATGTGCAGATCATTACAAGAAAGAACATATTACATTTGATGCTATTTTTGTCGGATACCTTGGAAAAGCTGATGTAATTGATGCCGTCATCTATTTCATTAGTCAATTTCCGGACACAAAGGTTATTTTAGATCCTATCATGGGTGATCACGGAGTTTATTATACAAATTTTGACGAATCTTATGGTGCTGCAATGCGGAAAATCCTTCCGTATGCAGACGTAATTCTGCCAAATCTGACAGAAATGTATCTGCTCGCCGGAAAAGAATATCAGCTTACAGGCAATCACAGAAATGTACTGCATTTGTGTGAAATCCTCCGTGAATTTGGAGCAAAAAACATGATCATTACCAGCGTTCCAAAAGACGACTGTAAAAAGGGTATCGTGTTATACGAAGACAATGCATTTCTTTATATCGGAAATGGTGAACACCTGAAAGAATTTCATGGAGCCGGAGACGCATTTGACGGAATGTTCCTGGCAAAGCTTCTGCAGGGAAATTCCCTTTTGGAAAGTGTACAGGCTTCGCATGCGTTTGTTTGTGCCTGTATCAGAGAAAGCGAAAAGTATGACTATCCGGAACGGGAAGGCCTTTTAATTGAAAGAACATTGAAGAAAATTGTATAAATAGGGTGAGTTGAGCGAATACTGTACTCAAAAAAGGAGTCTTCATTATGAAAAACAAGTATGGTATTGGCTTTTTACTGTTTCTGATCCTCATCGTATTCGGAATCACCTGTGCTTATCAGCTTAGCTTAAACAGGGGAAAACGTGAAATTCAGGCAGAGAAAACAGCGGAGAAGCAAAAAACACAAGATCTTTCTGTTGCCGCAGATGGACAGGCTTTAAAAGAAGACTGTTACTATCTGAAATCTCTGAATGGCTATGTAGTCGTATATCTGAATGATAAAAAAACGGTATATGAATACACAGATATTCCACTGGATGGTCTTCCTGAGACACTGCAGCAGGAGATCCATAATGGAAAATACGTTGAGACATCAGCAGCCCTATACGGATTTCTCGAGAATTATTCGAGTTAAATCTGAGTATATTAAGGAAGGACAAAAGATAATGGATGATAAGAAAGTAGCAAGAATCAATGAATTATATCACAAGTCTAAAGCCGAAGGTCTGACACCGGAGGAATTAAAAGAACAGCAGATATTGAGAAAAGAATACATTGATTCTTTCAAAAGAAATCTGCGCGGACAGCTAAACAACATTTCTATAAAGGAAAAAGACGGAAGTATTACGAATTTGGGTGAGAAATTTGGAAACAAAAAAGGAAATTAGACATAAGATCATCCGCCTCAGAAAAGAGATGGATCCGCTTGTGTGGCAACAGGCCACCAATACTATCACGGAAACAGTGATCAATCATCCACTGTTTTTAGAAGCGACTGACATCTACTGTTATGCGAATTACAATGGCGAAACCGGAACCTTGGCAATCATGGAGGAAGCCTGGAAACTGGGTAAAAGTGTATGGTTTCCAAGAGTCGAGGGCAGCGAGATGAATTTTTATCTGGTAGAACAAAAAGAGGATCTGCAGCCTGGTGCATATGGAATTCTGGAACCGACAGGTGAATACAAAGCCGACGGATATGACGGACTTCTGATCATGCCGGGTGTCGCTTTTGACGAAGAATGTCACCGAATCGGATATGGCGGCGGTTTTTATGACAAATATCTGGAAAAACATCCGGATCTGCATACGATTGCAGTTGCTTTTGAATTGCAGATGTACAGAGAACTGCCTTTTGAGGAACATGATATAAAACCGGAAAAAGTTATTACAGAAAAGCATATCTATCCATTGGAATCAGGTGAATGCCTTTTGTAATTTCTGATTAAGATATGAAAAAATATAATACTTAAAGGAGTGAGCCAGAATGGCAAACGGATTACCAAGAGATCCCATGCTGTTACTCAGTGTGGTCAATACAAAACTAAGAGACTATTATCACAGCCTGGATGCTTTATGTGACGATATGAATGTCAATAAAGAAGAAATTATAAGTGCTTTGAAGTTGATTGATTATGCATATGATTCAGACATACAGCAATTTGTCTAGATTGCCATGCATTCTGCCAAAAGCTGTTGTCTTCACTTTCTGTGAAAGACTAATAATGAATAATACAAAGGAGCAAAGAGAATGCTTAATACTATGAATTACGATATAGATATTACAAAAGAACCGCCTGCGGATGATACTGCCCGTCAGTATTATTTTATCGAAAAAGCAAAAGCTTATGTACAGCGCGAATCCGAAGAACTGGGACGTCCGCTGACATTCTGTGTCACAACATTCGGTTGTCAGATGAACGCCCGTGATTCCGAAAAACTCTGTGGAATCCTGGAAAAGATCGGTTATGTAGAAGCGCCTGAAGATGAGGCTGACTTTATCATTTTCAACACCTGTACGGTAAGAGAGAACGCCAACATGCGTGTCTACGGACGTCTCGGACAGTTAAAACCAAGAAAGAAGAAAAATCCGCATATGATGATCGGTCTCTGCGGCTGTATGATGCAGGAACCGGAGGTTGTAGAAAAGCTGAAAACAAGTTACCGCTATGTGGATATTATCTTCGGAACACATAATATTTTCAAATTTGCCGAACTGATCGTGACACGGTTTGAATCACAACGTATGGTGATCGATATTTGGAAAGATACCGACAAGATTGTTGAAAACCTTCCGAATGACCGCAAATATTCCTTTAAATCCGGAGTAAATATCATGTTCGGATGCAATAATTTCTGCAGTTACTGTATCGTCCCATATGTACGTGGAAGAGAAAGAAGCCGTGACCCGGAGGCAATCATATCGGAAATCCGCCAGCTGGTTGCAGATGGTGTGGTTGAAGTCATGCTGCTTGGTCAGAACGTCAATTCATACGGAAAGAATCTGGAAAATCCGGTTACGTTTGCCCAGCTTTTGGAAAAGATCGAGCAGATCGAAGGATTGGAGCGTATCCGTTTTATGACGTCTCATCCAAAGGATTTATCTGATGAACTCATTGAAGTTATGGGAAGATCCAAAAAGATCTGCAAACACCTGCATCTGCCGGTACAGTCCGGAAGCAGCAGGATCTTAAAGAAGATGAATCGTCATTATACAAAAGAGCAGTATCTGGAACTGGTAGAAAAAATCCGCAAGAATGTTCCGGATGTGTCTCTTACAACTGATATCATCGTTGGTTTCCCGGGAGAGACAGAAGAAGACTTCGAAGAAACTATGGATATTGTAAGAAAAGTGCGTTATGACAGCGTATTCACTTTCATCTATTCAAAACGTACCGGAACACCTGCCTCCGTGATGGAAGACCAGGTACCGGAAGATGTGGTCAAAAACCGTTTTGACCGACTGCTGAAAGAAGTACATACAATTGCGGCAGAAGTATGCGCTGTACATGAAGGAACCATTCAGACTGCTCTGATCGAATCGGTAAGTGAACACGACCCATCCATGGTAACAGGACGTTTAAGTAATAATCTGCTGGTACACATCAAAGGTGATAAGGGAATGATCGGACGGCTTGCCGATGTCAGACTGACGGAATGCAAAGGTTTCTATTATCTGGGAGAACTGGCAGAATAAATGTATTATAATTAACCATGAAAACGCTCAAACTATGTAATATCAACAAGATAGTGAGGGCGTTTTTGTATGAAAAAAATCAGTGAGTATTTATTTTTGTGGGGGATCGGTGGCTGGATCTATTATACGCTGGAAATTCTTTTCCGTGGTTTTTCCCACTGGTCCATGTTTGTGCTGGGTGGGATCTGTATGATGTTTTTCTCCTATCAGGGACAGCAGGTACACTGGCAGGATGATTTTCTGCTGCAGGTATTCCGCTGCAGCATCTTTGTAACAGCAGCAGAATTCATTACAGGTATTATCTTAAATAAATGGTTTGCACTTCATGTATGGGATTACAGCTGTATGCCATTTCAGTTGTTCGGTCAGATATGTCTGCCGTACACCATGCTATTTACATGTCTCTGCGCAGCAGGGATCTATCTGAGCGCCAATATTCTTTATCTTCTGTATGATGAAGAAAAGCCTCAGTTTGTGAAAAAATCTATCCTTTTAAATTCAAAATATAAATGCTATAATGAAATGTAAAATTTAAATGATCAGAGGAGTAAAAAAAGTGGCAGAATTAACACCAATGATGCAGCAATATATGCAGACGAAAAAAGAATATCCGGACTGCATCCTCTTTTATAGATTAGGAGACTTTTATGAAATGTTCTTTGACGATGCGTTGACTGCATCCAAAGAACTGGAGATTACATTAACCGGAAAGAACTGCGGACTGAAAGAACGCGCACCAATGTGCGGTGTCCCGTATCACGCAGTGGACGGATATCTGAACAGACTGGTATCCAAAGGTTATAAAGTGGCCATCTGTGAACAGTTGGAAGATCCGGCTGCTGCAAAAGGAATTGTAAAAAGGGATGTTGTAAGAATCGTAACTCCCGGAACCAACCTGGACACGCAGGCACTGGATGAAACAAAGAATAATTATATCATGTGTATCGCTTACGCATCGGATCATTACGGCGTATCTGTCGCCGATGTATCAACCGGCGAGTACATGGTAACCGAGATTGAAAATTCTGAGAAATTGTTTGACGAGATCTATAAGTTCATGCCGTCAGAGCTGATCTGTAATGAAGCCTTTTATATGAGCGGTATGGATTTTGAATTGTTAAAAGAAAAGCTTGGAATTACCGTATATTCTCTGGATTCATGGTATTTCGACGATGCAGTCTGTGAACGTGTTTTGAAAGAACATTTCCATGCCGGTACGATTGAAGGACTGGGACTTACCGATTATGACTGCGGTGTAATTGCAGCCGGTGCACTCATGCAGTATTTGGTGGAGACACAAAAACGAGATTTATCACACATTTCCCACCTGACAATCTATGCTTCCGGAAAATATATGCTTTTGGACAGCTCAACCAGACGAAATCTGGAGCTGTGTGAAACACTGCGTGACAAACAGAAAAGAGGTTCCCTTCTGTGGGTACTGGATAAGACGAAGACTGCCATGGGTGCAAGAACCCTGCGCAAATATATTGAACAGCCGTTGATTGACAAGAGCGCTATTGAAAAACGACTGGATGCTGTGGATGAATTAGTGAAAAATGCAATTTCCAGAGAGGAGATCCGTGAATACCTTTCACCGGTCTATGATCTGGAACGGCTTGTGTGCAGGATCACATATCAGTCTGCGAATCCAAGAGATCTGATCGCATTCCAAAGTTCTCTTGCAATGCTTCCGCATATAAAATATATCTTGAATGATATGCAGACACCTCTTTTAAAGGAATTGAATGAAGAACTGGATACGCTCGGAGATCTGTGCAAGCTGGTCAGTGATTCCATCAAAGAAGATCCGCCGATCGCCATGAAAGAAGGCGGCATTATCAAAGACGGTTACAATGCAGAAGTGGACAAACTCCGCAACGCCAAATCTGACGGGAAAGACTGGCTGGCAAAGCTGGAAACAGAAGAACGTGAAAAGACCGGTATCAAGAACCTGCGTATTAAATATAACAAAGTATTCGGCTATTATCTGGAAGTTACCAATTCATTCAAAAATCTGGTGCCGGATTATTACACAAGAAAACAGACGCTTGCCAATGCAGAGCGCTATATCATACCGGAATTAAAAGAGCTGGAAGATACGATTCTTGGTGCAGAAGATAAGTTGTATGCTCTTGAATACCAGCTTTATTCCGAGGTCAGAGATACTATCGGAAAAGAAGTTGTCCGTATCCAGAAGACGGCTAAAGCCATTGCAAAATTAGACGCATTTGCCTCTCTTGCACTGGTTGCAGAACAAAATAATTATGTCAGACCAAAGATGAATGACAAAGGACTCATTGATATCAAAGACGGCCGTCATCCGGTAGTCGAAAAGATGATCTCCAATGACATGTTCATCTGTAACGATACATATCTGAATGACAAAAAGGAACGGATTTCCATTATTACGGGTCCGAATATGGCCGGTAAATCAACATACATGAGACAGACAGCCCTGATGCGCGAAACGGTTAA
>OGXP01002769.1_pt1 | contig 10582 bp, 7 predicted proteins | sample 1576351 | NCBI WGS metagenome assembly OGXP01 (sample SAMEA3541517, study PRJEB24748) | human gut metagenome | biome: human gut; feature: human-associated habitat; material: faeces | place: China | collected 2012
GTCTACAAGGTCAAGGTCTACACCCTCAAAAAAAGCTGAGTTATCTTTAGGCATATAAGCATGAGTTACAGTTACTCCCCAAGTTATTGTTCCAGAATCAGGTTCAAGGTCTCCTGCAAGAAGTGAAAGCAGTGTAGTTTTTACAATGTCGCTTTCAGACAGGAATACAACTTTATCTTTTGTGTTGATTGTAAATGATAAGTTGTCAATTACTTTTACACCATTTATTGTTTTAGTAAGATTTTCAACTTTAAGCATATTGTTTCCAGCTTCTCTGTCAGGTTTAAATTCTATAAACGGATATTTTCTGTTTGAAACCTGCATATCTTCAAGCTGTAATTTTTCAAGCTGTTTCTTTCTTGAAGTTGCCTGCTTAGATTTTGCAGCATTGGCACTGAATCTGGCGATAAATTCTTGAAGTTCTTGTCTTTTTTGTTCAAGTTTTTTGTTTTTGTTAGCTATTAAAGATAACATAAGCTGGCTTGATTCATACCAGAAATCGTAGTTTCCAACGAACATTTTAATTTTTCCATAGTCAATATCAGCTATGTGTGTGCAGACTTTGTTTAAGAAGTGTCTGTCGTGAGATACAACTATAACTGTTGTATTTTCTAAATCCATAAGGAAATTTTCAAGCCATGCAACAGCTTTTATATCAAGTCCGTTTGTAGGCTCGTCAAGAAGAAGTACATCTGGATTTCCAAAAAGACATTGAGCTAAAAGAACTTTAATTTTTTGTGGTTCGTTAAGTTCTTTCATAAGCATTTCATGATATTTTGCTCTTAAACCAAGTCCTGTAAGAAGTGTGCTTGCTTCAGATTCTGCTTCCCAACCGTTAAGTTCAGCAAATTCTCCCTCAAGGTCAGCAGCTCTCATTCCATCTTCTTCTGTAAAATCTTCTTTGGCATAGATAGCATTTTTTTCTACCATAATATCCCAAAGTTTTTTATGTCCCATAAGAACAACGTCTAAAACTTTTACATCTTCATAGGCAAAGTGGTTTTGTGATAAAACTGCCATTCTTTTATTTTTGTCTAAGATTACTTCTCCCTCAGTTGGTGTGATTACCCCTGAAAGTATTTTTACGAAAGTAGATTTTCCTGCTCCGTTTGCACCGATAAGACCGTAACAGTTTCCTGGTGTAAATTTGATATTAACATCTTCAAAAAGTTTTTTATCAGGAAATCTCATAGTAAGATTACTTGTTGAAATCATTAGTTTATTTTCCTCCTCAATTTTTAAACATACACGTTATTATATCATAGAAATAAAAATTTTAAAACATAATATATTTTATTGGAAAAAATATGGTAGAATATAGATAAAAATAGAACAGGCGGTGAAAAATAATGGAACTTTTACTTGGAATAATGTTTGTGGCATGCTTTATGGTTGGGGCTGTACAGATTTTAGCATTTCTTATGGGAGCTTTTGCAATTACAGCAGGCTGGCTTTTAATTCTTTTATTCTGCTTTTTAGGAATAATTCTTCCAATGTTTATATTTACAACTCTTTTTGCAAGTTTTCCAGTGGCTACTGGAATTCTTGTTATATGCCTTGCTGTGTGGGCAGTTGTTTTTATTTTAAAGAAAGGTTTTGCAGGGATAAAATTTTGCATTGATGAGATAAAAAGATATTTAGACGAAAGAAAATATAATAAATACAAATAATGAAAAAGGAAATTTTAAATGGCGAATATACTTACACCACTAAAAATAAAAAATATTGAATTAAAAAACAGAATAGTCCTTCCCCCGCTTGTGAGATTTTCTCTTATAGATGAAGATGGTTTTGTGACAGACAGACTCATTGAATGGTATGAAAGAATTGCACAAGATGAAGTGGGAATGATAATTGTTGAAGCAACCTGTGTGGCTGAAGATGGAAAACTTCGTGAAAATCAGCTTGGATTGTGGGACGATAAATTTATAGAGGGGCTTAAAAAAGTTTCGGATATTGGAAAAAAATATAATGTTCCAATGCTTATTCAAATTCATCATGCAGGATTTAAAGAAAAAATAGCAGAAGTTTCTGAAAATATTTTAGATGATATTTTAGATAAATTTGTTCTTGCATTTGAAAGAGCAAAGAAAGCGGGATTTGACGGAATAGAAATTCACGGGGCTCACACATATTTATTGTCTCAGCTTAATTCTGCAATGTGGAATAAAAGAGATGATAAATATGGAGGAGATTTTGAAAGAAGAATGTTTTTCAATAAATCCCTTATAGAAAGAACAAAACATTTTTTTGATGATAATTTTATTTTAGGTTACAGAATGGGAGGAAATGAACCCTCTTTAGATGACGGAATAGAAATTGCAAAATATCTTGAAAAACTTGGAGTGGATATTCTTCATGTTTCAAGCGGAGCACCAGACCCAAAATTTAAACAGGAAGTAAAAATAGATGATTTTCCAAAGGATTTCCCTCTTGACTGGGTAATTTATATGGGAACAGTTATAAAAAAATATGTAAACATTCCTGTTATCGGAGTAAGAAAAATAAAAATAGAAAAAGAGGCAAGCTGGCTTATAGAAAATAATCTTTTAGACTGTGTGGCAGTGGGCCGTGCTATGATTTTTCAGCCTCACTGGATGGTAAAAGCCAGAGAAAGTTATTTAAAGAGAGCAGGGAAAAAAGATGAAAGTAAATAGTATAGATATATTTTGTGAGATTATAGATAATTTTGGAGATATAGGGGTTGTTTACAGAATATCAAAAGAGTTGAAAAAAATCTTTCAAAATGTTAGAATAAGAATTGTTTTGAATAGAATTGAGGAATTTAAAGCTATAAATAAAAAAGTTAAAGATACAGATTATCAAGAAATAGATGGTCTTATCTGTGTCACAGAAAAATATGTTAAAGACAATATAAAAACTTTCGGCGTATCAGATGTATTTATAGAAGCATTTGGCTGTAATGTGCCGGAAGAATATGTAAAGCAGGCAAAAGAAAATTCAAAACTGTGGATAAATTTAGAATATCTTTCAGGTGAAAAATGGATAGAGGATTTCCATCTCTGCCAATCCTTAATAGATTCTAAAATCTTAAAGAAAATATTTTTTATGCCGGGCTTCAGTGAGAAAAGCGGAGGCGTAATAATTGATTCAGGTTTTCTTGAAAGAATGAAATATGGAAAAGAAAACAGAGATGAAGTATTTAAAAAATATTTTAAAGATTTAGATTTAAAAGATAAATTTATCGGAACAGTTTTTTCTTATGAGAAAAATTTTGAAAACCTTTTGGAAACTCTTAAAAACTATGAAAAAGAAACAGTTCTTCTGCTTATGGGAGAAAAAACTCAGAAAAGTTTTTCAGAAATTTTGAAAAAAAATTTAACAGAGGACTATGGAAATATAGTAAAATATGGTAAAATAACTATGGTATACTCGGATTTTTTTTCACAGGAAGAATATGAGGAGATAATATCAGCTTCAGATTTTAATTTTACAAGGGGGGAAGACTCTTTTGTAAGAGGAATAGTTTTAGGAAAGCCTTTTATGTGGCACATTTATCTTCAGGAAGAAAAAGCTCATATGGATAAAATAAAGGCTTTTACTGAAAGATTTAAAGAAAGTATAAAAGTTTCTGAAGAAGAGAGAAAAATAATGGAAAGCTACTGTAATCTCCTTGAAGATTATAATGACAGAGATAAAAATTCTTTGGAAAAAGGAAAAGAGGATTTTAAAATTTTCTTTGAAAAATTTCAAGAGATAGATACAATTTGTGAAAAGTATAGTAAATTTTTATTAGAGAAATGTAATCTGGTAAAAAAATTATATAAATATATACAAGAATATTAAAGGGGGACAAAATGAAAATAGCTCAAGAATTAAGACAAGGAAGCACAATCAAAGTAGGAAACGATCCATTTGTAGTGCTAAGAGCAGAATACAACAAATCAGGAAGAAACGCTGCTGTTGTAAAATTAAAAATGAAAAACTTAATAGCAGGAAACATTGTGGATACAGTTGTTAAAGCTGACGAAAAAATGGACGACATCAGACTTGAAAAAGTTAAAGCAATCTACTCTTACCATGATGGAACTTCTTATGTATTCTCTAACCCAGAAACTTGGGATCAAGTTGAATTATCTGAAGAAGATTTAGGAGATGCTTTAAACTACTTAGAAGAAGAAATGGAAGTTGAAGTTGTTTACTACGAAACTACTCCAGTTGCAGTTGAAATTCCTACTTTCGTTGAAAGACAAATCGAATATACTGAGCCAGGATTAAGAGGAGATACTTCTGGAAAAGTTTTAAAACCAGCTAGATTAAACACTGGATTTGAAATTCAAGTTCCTATATTCGTTGAACAAGGTGAATGGATCAAAATCGATACAAGAACTAACGAATATGTTGAAAGAATTAAAAAATAATAAATATTAAAAGATTTTTTAGAGCTGTTATAATGTAACAGCTCTTTTTTTGTATTTTATTTTAACTGAAAATTTCTTTATATAAATATTTCTTAAAAAATATAGCTTGCAAAATAAAAAAATATGGAGTAAATATAGGATATAAGCAATTTACAGCTTAAAAAATATATTTTGGGATAGTCAGTGTATAATTAATTATAGTTTTTTATACATTGACTTTTTTATTTTTTTATAATTAAAATGCAGTATTTTTTCATAAAAAAATACTAAAAATTAAATGTAAAAAACTAATTTTTTTCCAGTATAAATACTTATAATCAGCTATACATTACAAAACCCAAGAAATTAAAGGCAGGAGGGTTTTTTATGGAAAAAAATTTAGAGAAAAGTTTAAAAAGATTTTTAAAAAGAAAAGTAAAAATTACTCTGGGATTTATTGTGGCATTTCTGCTTTCTTGTAATTTTGTATGGGCAGAGGGAATTGAAATAACTCAGGGTGATAATGGAGAAATTTTATTTAACGGAGAGATATTTGATGAAGAAACTCATCAATTTACAGGAAATACTTTTGATGGAAAAACATACACAAATTATAGTCAATTAGAAGAAATTTCATTTTCAGAGAATTTACAAAAAGAGATAAATTTTGTAAATAAAAATCAATTTTTGGAGGGAATTTATAATTTAGCAAGTAATTTATCAAATATAGAAAACCAAGGTTTAGTAAAAAATAGTCTGTATGATGAGACAGCAACTATTATTAATGAAAAAAATATAAAAAATATTGTTAATGATGGGGTTATCTCTATTGAGGATGCAACAGATGTTGCTTTAATTTATAATTTTGGCGGAAAAATAGATAACATTCGTAATAGTGGTTTTTTATATTCATCAGCTCTAGGAATTTATAATATAAATTCTTATATAGATAAAATAGAAAACTCTGGGCTTTATTTTAATGCAATTTATAGTGGATATGTAAGTCCTACTCAATATCCTGAATATCCAGCTAGATTTAAGAACTCTGTTATTAGAGAAATAGAAAACAAAGGAGAAATATTTAAATTTTCTAATGAAAGTTCAGCATATGCGATTCAATTATCTGGTTCTGAACCAGTTTATGATTCTCCAAATGTAGAAAATCAAAAAATAATAAACAAAGGAAAAATAATGGGAATAACAATAGATAACTCATCTCCGAGTTCGGCAATAATGATTAATGGAAGTTCTAGTAAATTTGAGGATTTAGATAACAGTGGACTCTTATATTCATCAGAAAAAAATTATCATACACCTTATGCAACAGTATCAGATATTTTAAATGTTAAAAATGAAGGAGTTATTGCAAAAGTAGTTCTTGGAACAGGAATAGGTAAAGGTGTCAAAGACTTTGAAACTTTAACAAACTATGGAATTATTTCAGCAGATAACCCAATACTTTATCCACCATCAGCTGGAACTTTTCCTATTCATAAAAATTTAGGACTTTATTTAAGTGAAGAGGGACATATATTAAAGCATAAATTTATTAAAGCAACGTCTCCTGATGATAGAAATACTTATGAAATCTTAAAAAATCAAGATGAAAAAATAATAGAAAATAATGGTGAGATAAAAGTTACTATTTCAACAGGCGGAGCAAATAACCCAGCTGAAACAGAGATAACAATAAAAAATGAAAGCGGTAAAAATATAATTAATGCTGGTAGTGATGAAAATGGTTTAGTTCAAAGTATAAAGTCAAGTACAATAAAAGACTTAAAGGAAGATCAAGGATATATCTTAAACAGCTATGACAAAACAGTTGTTCTTAATTCAACAACAGGAAGCAAAAATATAAACAATTCTATAATCAATGCTGTTAAAAATGCTGTAACTTTTGACGGAGAAAATTTAACTCTTGGTTTAAATAATACAGTAGTAAACGGTGGATATGGAGAAAATATCATTCTAGGAGACAGCAATAAAAACAGTTTAAATATTAGTGGAGAAAGTATAATCAATGGAAATATTTCATTAGGAGGAGAAAACGATAGCTTATCATTGGATAACATAGTTCAAATCAATGGAATATTAGATGGTGGAGAGGGAGAAGAAGATACTCTTGCTTTTAATTCATCTACTACAAAATCTGAAGATAAAAATATAAATATTCTTTATGATATTAAAAACTTTGAAAAAACAAATATATCCAGCGATGTAACTTTATTTGAAAAAACTATTGATAGCGATGGAAATATTAAAAATCTTTCTGCTCAGCTTGGAGATATTACAATAGGAGAAAATGGAGAACTTACTTTAAGAGTTGACGGAACAGAAAAAGCAGATGGAAAAGTTACAGGTCATGCTCTTTATGAAAATAAAGGAAGTATAACAGCAGAAAACGGAGGAAAATTAACTCTTAATACATTTGGATTTGGAGAAAGCGAAATTATAGATTTTAAAGAAACAGATTTATCAAATCTTAAAGAAGAAGATATAAAATTATCTTCTGTGCTTCATGATAGTGAAATTGGAGAGAATAATACAATAACTGTTTCTGCTAAAAAAGATTTAGAAGATTTGGATATTGCAAACTATAATAAACTTAATAAAATTTATCACAGCATTTTAAACTCTGAAAATGTAGATAAATTTACTGTTTCAGAAGAACAATATGGAGCTTTCACAAAATATCTTCACGATATTTATGCAGGAAATCCTTATGCTTATTCATCTGAACTTTCAAGAAAGACTATGAGTATGATGAAAAATCTTGCTGATAAAGATTTAAAACCTGAACTTAATAAATGGGCTTTTTATGGTGGATTTACTCATACTGACGGAGGAACAGAAAATTCTTACTACGGAAAAGGATATTACACTTATGATATAGGTTCTCGTGATATTTCTGCTGATACAAAAATAAGCGGTGGATATTTTAAAGCTGAATATGGAAAATCTGAAGATGTTACTACAGGAATAATTTTTGGTGGAAATAATTCTGAAACAGAAATAGGTGCTTCAAAGGTTGAGGGAGATTCATTCTATTTTGGTGCTTATGCTAAAAAATATATAAATGATTTCAGATTTACTCTTGGAGCTGGATTCCAGCATGGAGATTATAAAGCTGACAGAACAGCAATAGGTTATGATGGAATAACTGAAACAAGAAAATCCTCTGAAAATTATCACGACAGAGGATTTAATATCTATGGAAATACAAAATACTCTAAAGAGCTTGGAAACAATTTCTTCTTTGAACCATCATTAACTTTAGAATACAGTTATGTTGACCAAGACGGAGCAAGTGAAGACGGAGTTCTTGCAATAGAAACAGATTCTAAGAATTTTGATTATTTATCAGGAGCAGTTAATCTTGATTTAAGAAAAGAAATTAAATCTGATAAATTTACTCATTCATTTATAGCAGGAGTTTCTTATGAAAGAATGTTATCAGGTTATGACGAAGAATATATTACAGGAAGAATTAAAGGGGGAACAGATTTTGATATTTTAGTACCTGAAAAAGAAAAAGATATATTCTCATTAAATGCAAAATATGAACTCGAAACAGAAAAAGGATTTATCTTTGATGTAAAAGGTTCATACAGATTTGAACACGATACAGATAAAGATGAATGGGCAGTTGGAACTGGAATAGGATATAAATTTTAATTGTATCAATACAATTTTCTTTAAAAAACTTCCAAAATATTTTTAAAATGATATACTTATATCATAAGAGCATTAGAAAAATTTTGGGAGGAAAATATTATGTACAAACCAGATTATTTAATGATGACACCGGGACCAAGCATAGTGAGACAAAACGTAATGGAAAGACGTGCAGAATTTTTTGGAAATTCAGATTTAGATGAAGATTTCTTTAAATTTTATGATAAATTGGCAGAGAAAACAGCAGAGATATTTGGTTGTAAAAAAGAAAACATGATATTTATGAGCGGAGAGGGAATGGTCGGGCTTGACAGTGCCTGTGCTTCTCTTACAGAACCGGGGGACAGAGTTCTTGTTATAGAAAACGGGCTTTTCGGAGCAGGATTTGCCGACATGGTAAAACCTTACGGAGGAGAAACTGTAACACTAAGTTTTGATACAAAAAGAAAAATTGATATAGAAAAAGTAAAAGAATTTTTAGAAAAAGACAGCAGTTTTAAATTTGCAACAGTTGTTCACTGTGATACCCCTACAGGAGTTTTAAATGATGTAAAAGAAATATGCAAACTTTTAAAATCAAAAGGGATTTTAACAGTTGTGGATACAGTGGCAGCAATCGGCGGAGAACATTTTAATGCAGAAGAATTTGGAGCAGACATTGCTCTTGGAGGTTCTCAAAAATGTTTTTCAGCACCGCCGGGAATAACAATGCTTTCAGTGAGTGACGATGCTTGGAAAGCAATAAAAAGCAGAAAAATTCCAATAGCTTCTTTCTACTGCAATCTTTCTTACTGGGAAAATTGTGTTGAGAAAAAACTTTTTCCTTATACAATGCCTTCAAGTGATTTGATAGGATTTGATACAGCTGTTGATAATATTTTGGAAGAGGGAATAGAAAATCTTGCAGAAAGACATCATAAAACAGCAAAGTACTGCAGAGAGGGATTAAAAAAACTGGGACTTAAATTATATCTTGAAGATGATTTTTCTTCAACAGTGACAGCTTTTTATGTTCCAGATGGATTTACAGTAAATGAGTTTATAAAAAAATTAAAAGATGAGTACAAAATATTTATCGGAGGGTCATATGGTCCTTATGCAGATAAAGTTTTAAGAATCGGGCATATGGGTGAGAGTGCAAAGATAGAATATGTTGGGAAAACTCTTGCAGCTATAAAAGAGATGCTTGAAAAATAGTTCTTTGAAATATATATTAAAGCAGACAGACCTCCAATTAAAACTGTCTAAAAAAACATCGTTCACAGAAAGAGAAAAGCCAGCCTTAAATAAGCTGACTTTTTTCTTTTATTATTTATTTTTTTCTTTATTTTCAAAATATTCTTTTCCTCTGAAATAGAAGATAAGAGAGAAAACAATAATAATCATTCCTGCAACAGTGTTAAAAGTTGGTTTTTCATCAGGAAGCATAATCCAGCTTAAAACAGCTCCAAGAATAGGATTTATAAGTCTGCACATATTAACTTCAGAAACTTTTGTGTTTTTATCTTGAAGAGCCATAAACCAGAAGCTGAAAGCAAAAACAGAAACAAAAACCAAAGTTCCCAGACTTAAATAAAAAGGAAGAGGTTTTCCTATAAAATTATGGTATCCCTCAATACATACTCCTGTGATGTAAAGTAAAAATCCACCAAAAAACATTTGAACCGCATTTAAAAATATTGGGTCAATATCAGCTTTATATTCAGAAAGTTTTATTGCTGAAAATCCTTGGAAAATAATATTTAAAAATAAAAGGGCAATTCCCATAAGCCCTACTGTTCCAACAGAGTAGCCACCTTTTTTTACTCCTATAATCATAATAAGCCCCACAAGACTTATAAGAATACTTATAATTTTATGCTTGTTAAGTTTATCATGTGTTGTCATTATATGACTTAAAATAATATTTACAAAAGGAGTAGTTCCCATTATTATTGAAGAAACAGCTCCGTCAACAAGATTTACCCCGATATAAAAAGCTGCATACCCAAGAAATATATTTACAAAAGTAAGAAGCAGGAATAAATCTTTGTATTTTTTTATTTCTGCAAACATACCTTTATGCCATGTGTAAGCCAAAAGAATAATTCCTACTGATGTAAATCTAAGACCAGCGAAATTCATAGGGGACATGTCATAACTCAGTCCTGTTTTTATTACAGGATTTACTACAGCCCATAAAACAGATGCCAGAACGGCATAAAACAAACCATTTTTCTTAACCATTTTTTCCTCCAAATTTTAATTATCCTTTACATTGTAAAATATATAATTAAAAATATCAAGGATAAAAGGCTTTAAAAAATTTCACTAGAGAAACAAAAATAAAATTTTATTTCTATAAATATTACAAAAAAAATCCCTGCATTGATGAATTTTTCACAAGCAGGGTAATTTTTTATAAAACTCCGTTTTCAAATTTAAGTCCGGCAATTAAAAGCTGAGCAGCTCTTTCATTTGTTGCCATCGGAACATTATGAACATCACAAAGTCTTCCTAAAGCTCTGATGTCTGGTTCATGAGGCTGGCTTGTATGCAGTAAA
>OGXP01002771.1_pt1 | contig 10574 bp, 6 predicted proteins | sample 1576351 | NCBI WGS metagenome assembly OGXP01 (sample SAMEA3541517, study PRJEB24748) | human gut metagenome | biome: human gut; feature: human-associated habitat; material: faeces | place: China | collected 2012
TACACTATGGCCTGAAAGGAATGGCTGCCTACGTAGAGCATGCGCATAACCTGGGCTACGAGTCACCGGAAATATTTGCTTTCATGCAACATGCCTTGTCTGAACTGACCCGCAATGATATTACAGTGGAAGAACTGGTTCAGCTGACTTTGGAAATAGGAAAGTATGGAGTATCGGCAATGGCACAGCTGGATAAAGCGAATACCAGCAGCTACGGAAATCCGGAAATCTCACAAGTGAGTCTCGGTGTACGCAATAATCCGGGTATATTAATCAGCGGACATGACTTGAAAGACCTGGAAGAGTTATTGGAACAAACAGAGGGTACAGGAGTAGATGTATATACTCACAGCGAAATGTTGCCTGCACATTATTATCCTCAACTAAAGAAGTACAAGCATCTGGCAGGAAACTACGGAAACGCCTGGTGGAAGCAGAAAGAGGAATTTGAAAGTTTCAACGGTCCTATCTTGTTCACAAGTAACTGTATCGTTCCGCCACGTGCAAATGCCAGCTACAAGGATCGTATTTACATCACAGGAGCCTGCGGCTTGGACGGGGCACATTACATCCCCGAACGTAAAGACGGAAAACCGAAAGATTTTTCTGCACTGATTGCTCATGCTAAACAATGTCAGCCACCGGTAGCCATTGAAAACGGAACGATTATCGGAGGATTCGCTCATGCACAGGTGACAGCCCTGGCAGATAAAGTGGTGGACGCCGTGAAAAGCGGAGCTATCCGTAAATTCTTTGTAATGGCAGGATGCGACGGACGTATGAAGAGCCGTGAATACTATACGGAATTTGCTCAAAAATTACCTGGTGACACCGTGATTCTTACTGCCGGTTGTGCCAAGTACAGATATAATAAACTGGCTTTAGGTGATATCAACGGCATTCCGAGAGTGTTGGATGCAGGACAATGTAACGACAGTTACTCATTGGCCGTCATCGCTTTAAAACTGAAAGAAATCTTCGGATTGGATGATGTGAATCAGTTGCCTATCGTATACAACATCGCTTGGTACGAACAAAAGGCGGTCATTGTTTTATTGGCATTACTGGCTTTGGGAGTGAAACACATTCATTTGGGTCCTACACTTCCCGCTTTCCTTTCACCGAATGTCAGGAACGTATTGATCGAACAATTCGGGATCGGAGGTATCAGTACAGTGGATGAAGATATTGTGAAGTTTCTATCATAAATGATAAGGAAACAGAAGGGTATTTTACAAGCAGATTCTCTTCTACAAAATAGTGACGGTATTTGATAAGGATAGTGACGGTATACAACAACCATACCGTCACTATTTCCATCATATACCGTCACTATCTTTTTTTCTATATTAGGAGGACTCCTGCTTAATCAGGAGTCCTGCATTTACTCCCGCATAGTGGATGTTTTTTTGAATAGAATTTCAATCCTCTCTGGGTAATATTAAATTGAGAACTACTCCCACCAAAGCTGCCAGTCCAATGCCGGACAATGAAAAATCGCCCCAATTAAAAGCAGCGCCACCAATGCCGACAGTCAGTGTCAAAGATACAATGATTATATTTCTGGTACGGCTCAAATCAATGCAATTATTCACAAGATTACCAATACCCGCACAAGCAATCGTTCCGAAAAGCAATAACATGATGCCGCCCAGTACCGCACTTGGAATGGATCTTAATAATGCACTGATTTTACCGATAACGGAGAATAAGATAGCGGAAATGGCAGCTATTCGGATCACTTGCGGATTAGTAATCTTTGTCAGTGACATGGCTCCTGTCACTTCCGAATAGGTAGTCACAGGAGGCCCACCCAGCAATCCGGCACAGAAACAGGCCAGACCATCACCCAATAAGGTGCGGTGCAACCCCGGATCTTTCACGAAATCTTTTCCGGTGACCGTATTAACGACATAAATATCACCAATATGTTCTATCACCGGAGCAATGGCTACCGGAATCATAAACAACACAGGTTCCCATGAGAATTTAGGAAAGACAAACTGCGGCAATCCAATCCAGGCAGCATCCCTGACACCGGACAAATCCAAATCGTAGAAAAGCCATGCAGCCAGATACCCTACTACAATTCCACAGAAGATAGGAATCAGTTTCAAAAGCCCTTTGGCTTTCATTGAAACAACGACTGCGGTAACCAACGAAAGCAGTGCCAGTACCCAGTTCTCTTTTGCCATATTCACTCCTGTTCCCGCCAGTGACAAACCTATCAGAATGATGACAGGTCCTATGACAACAGGAGGAAACAGCCGCTCAATCACCCTCACTCCCTGCCATTTGACAAGCGCACTCATCACAAAGTAAACTAATGCTACTCCAACCATGCCGGATAAGGTGCCGGGCAACCCATAAAGTTCTGTCGCTTTAATGATAGGCGCAATAAATGCGAAACTACTCCCCAGAAAGACAGGAACCTTTCCACGCGTAACCGCATGAAAGATAAGCGTACCAATACCTGCTGTAAACAGAGCTGTAGAAGGGTCAAGCCCTACCAATAACGGTACGAGTACCGTAGCACCGAAAGCTACAAACAAGAATTGTACCCCCACCACCCCTTTCCTCAAAGGTGTAAGATTATTTGAATCCATAAGTATAATGTAGATTATTCTTTGCAAAATTAGTCTTTTTAGACAATTTAACTCCCTTTTTTCACAAAAATACATCCAAAAAGAGTTTTTATTTGTTGTTAATAATGTGTAACTTCGCACGGTGAGAATTAATACGACAATTTTATAACTTTATAATATATTGCCTATGATATTTACAGCAGAAAACACCCTACTTATCGGTTCTATCTTACTTTTCGTCAGCATCGTTGTTGGAAAAACCGGATACCGCTTTGGAGTACCTACCTTATTATTGTTCCTCGTAGTAGGAATGTTGTTTGGAAGTGACGGCCTCGGCCTGCAGTTCCACGACGCGAAAGACGCCCAATTTATCGGTATGGTGGCCCTTAGTATTATCCTTTTCTCGGGAGGTATGGATACGAAATTCAGAGAAATCAAACCTATTCTAGGTCCCGGTATCGTGCTTTCCACTGTCGGAGTACTACTTACAGCTCTTTTCACCGGACTCTTTATCTGGTGGATATCAGGTATGAGCTGGTCAAATATTTATTTACCTATCACTACTTCCCTGCTTTTGGCCTCCACCATGTCGTCTACGGATTCGGCTTCGGTGTTCGCCATTCTCCGTTCACAGAAGATGAACTTGAAACACAACCTTCGTCCCATGCTGGAACTGGAGAGCGGAAGTAATGACCCGATGGCCTATATGCTTACCATTGTCCTGATACAGTTTATTCAATCGTCAGGTATGGGAGTCGGAGCTATCGTAGGCTCTTTCGTCATCCAGTTTATCGTCGGCGCGGCTGCCGGATATGTACTTGGAAAGCTAGCTATCCGGATGTTGAATAAGCTCAATATTGATAATCAAGCCTTGTATCCCATCTTATTACTGGCATTTGTGTTTTTCACTTTCTCCATCACCGACTTACTGAAAGGTAACGGATACCTTGCCGTATATATCGCCGGTATCATGGTGGGAAACAATAAAATCATGCACCGTAAGGATATCTACACCTTTATGGACGGACTGACCTGGTTGTCGCAAATCATCATGTTCCTTTGCCTGGGATTGCTTGTCAACCCGCACGAAATGCTCGAAGTAGCTGCCGTGGCATTGTTGATTGGTGTTTTCATGATTATTATCGGGCGCCCGTTAAGCGTGTTCCTTTGTCTGCTTCCATTCCGGAAAATCACGATGAAATCACGTATTTTCGTATCTTGGGTAGGATTACGCGGTGCAGTTCCTATCATCTTTGCTACCTATCCGGTAGTGGCGGGCGTAGAAGGTTCGAACCTCATTTTCAACATTGTATTCTTTATTACCATTGTCTCATTGGTCGTACAGGGAACAACCATTTCTTTCGTCGCCCGGATTTTGAATCTTTCCAAACCGCTGGAAAAAACCGGTAACGACTTCGGAGTGGAACTTCCGGAAGAAATAGACTCTGATCTTAGTGACATGACTATCACCAAAAGTATGCTGGAAGAAGCAGACACATTGAAAGATATGAATCTTCCGAAAGGCACGCTGGTAATGATCGTGAAGCGCGGAGATGAGTTCCTGATTCCCAACGGAACACTGAAACTGCACGAAGGAGATAAACTATTACTTATTTCCGAAAAATCCAAAGAAGAAGATACTGATTCAGAATAACATCTGAAAAGAGTTATTCAGTACACTATAACTGATTCGTCTCCACGCATGGAACCTCTTGCCTTGGCAAGACATTCGTTTCATCTTCATGCGTGGAGACGAAATGTTTTATATAGGCCAATGAACTAGTTCTAAGGAAGAAACACGAATGACCTTTATCCGGCTGGTAAAATTGTTCGTTCCCCCTCCGTTAATTAACCGTAAAACTTGAATTTAAAATTCGGTTTACATCTACGAAGTATTAATTTTGCGCAGTTTTAAACTAAATGTGCAAAAATCGAATGGAACAAGAACATCAGTTCATTGATTATATTGAGCAAAGCATCATCAAAAACTGGGACAAAGATGCCTTAACTGACTATAAAGGAATTACCCTCCAATATAAGGATGTAGCGCGTAAAATCGCTAAATTTCACATCGTCTTGGAAAGTGCCGGCATCCAGCCGGGAGATAAAATAGCCGTTTGCGGACGTAACAGTGCTCACTGGGCAGTTACTTTCCTGGCGACTATCACTTACGGAGCTGTTATTGTTCCCATTTTGCATGAATTCAAGGCAGATAATATTCATAATATCGTCAACCATTCCGAAGCCAAATTACTTTTCGTCGGCGACCAGGCATGGGAGAACCTGAATGAAGATGCCATGCCTTTGTTAGAGGGCATCGCTTCGCTGGCTGATTTCTCGGCATTAGTGTCCCGAAACGAAAAACTCACTTACGCTTTTGAACACCGGAACGCTATTTACGGTCAACAGTATCCCAAGAACTTTCGCCCGGAACATATTTGTTACCGGAAAGATCGTCCGGAAGAACTGGCTATCATCAACTATACTTCCGGTACCACGGGTTACTCTAAAGGAGTGATGCTCCCCTATCGCAGTCTTTGGTCGAACGTGGCTTATTGCTTCGAAATGCTTCCCGTTAAACCGGGAGATCATATCGTTTCCATGTTGCCTATGGGACACGTGTTCGGTATGGTATATGATTTCCTTTACGGATTCTCTGCAGGTGCACACATCTATTTCCTGACGCGTATGCCGTCTCCGAAAATCATTTCCCAATCTTTCTCCGAAATTAAACCCAAAGTGATTTCTTGTGTACCGTTGATTGTGGAAAAGATTATCAAGAAAGATATTCTTCCTAAAGTAGACAGCAAAATCGGCAAGTTATTGCTGAAAGTGCCTATTGTGAACGATAAAATCAAATCGCTGGCACGACAGGCTGCCATGGAAATCTTCGGTGGAAACTTTGACGAGATTATTATCGGAGGCGCTCCTTTCAATGCGGAAGTAGAGGCTTTCCTTAAAAAGATAGGGTTCCCCTACACCATCGCTTACGGTATGACGGAATGTGGTCCGATTATTTGTTCCAGCCGTTGGGAAACACTGAAACTTGCTTCCTGCGGAAAGGCAACCAGCCGAATGGAAGTCCGTATTGACTCACCGGACCCGAAAACACATGCTGGAGAAATCGTATGCAGAGGAATGAATATGATGCTGGGATATTATAAAAATCCGGAAGCTACGGCGCAAATTATTGATGCTAACGGTTGGCTGCATACCGGTGACCTCGGTACGTTGGATGAAGAGGGTTATGTGACAGTCCGCGGACGTAGTAAGAACCTGCTTCTCACCTCTAGCGGACAGAATATCTATCCCGAAGAAATTGAAAGCAAGCTGAACAACATGCCGTATGTTTCGGAGTCACTGATCGTCTTACAGCACGAAAAGCTGGTAGCACTGATCTACCCGGATTTCGACGATGCTTTCGCTCATGGATTGCAGCAGACGGATATTCAGAAAGTAATGGAACAAAACCGTATCGAATTGAATCAACAGCTTCCTAACTATTCTCAAATAAGCAAAATAAAGATCCATTTCGAGGAATTTGAAAAGACTGCGAAAAAGTCAATCAAACGCTTTATGTATCAGGAAGCAAAGGGATAATTATCCCGGATAAGCACGATAAGTATCCATGCAATAATTCTCATAGTATTAGCACGGATTATATAAACTGATAATGAGAACATGCTTAATAATAAAAACGGTGGACAGTGTTGAGGCTGTTCACCGTTTTTCCTAACCTCTAACTAACTTTATTTATACTACCTGTTTTTCTATCTTCCTACCTAAAAACGAATCCTATTTCCATTATTAACAGTCTAACTTTATAATCAATCGATCTTTTTAAAGTGCCATAAATGAAATAGCCTGTCCGCCTCCGGCAGCCATTCGTATGTTCAACGTATTTTCAGAAGTAACCGTTTGTTCCGTTATCTGGTAATCCGTAGGATTTGATTTCCAATCCGCATTCTCTCCATCCGCATAGATGACAGTTTTATACTGTTTGCCCGGTTCCAGGAAATCCAGTTTTATTTCCAGTGTACGGGGGTTCTCGTTCGTTGCCGCTCCCAAGAAATAGTTGCCTTTTGCTTTACGCACGATGGCTACAAATTCCCCCGGTTCTCCTGCCAATGCTTTCGATTCGTCACAATCCGGATCGAAATCGCGGAAGAACTGGAAAGCCGGATGGCCTTCATAATTTTCAATCATATCAGATGCCATCTGCAAGGGAGAATACAAAATCACCCAGTTAGCAAGCTGTTTCGCCAATGTTGTATTCACACGGCTGTTTCCTTTATCCTGATCGTTCCATTTCTGGCGATGGGGAGAATCTTTGGTGTTCAGAAACAAAATATCAAACGTACCCGGTGTATAATCCAGCGGACCGGACAGCATACGGGTGAACGGCAACATGACATGATGAGACGGAGGATTTCCTTCGCTCCATGCATTCCATTCCATCCCTCTCACTCCTTCACGTGTCATCATATTAGGCCATGTACGACGGATACCGGTATCTTTAATAGGTTCGTGCGCATCCAGCGTCATTTTATGACGGGCAGCTGTTTCCACCACTTTCTGATAGTGGTTGACTCCATATTGGCTGTGATGAAGATAACCATTCGGGAAAGCTCCCGCATATCCTGTCTTCAGGACATGGATACCGTGGTCTGTGTACCATTGCATAGCATGATCCATCTGGCGCTCATAGTTGGGAATATTCCCTCCGGTCTCGTGATGGCCGATAACTTCAACTCCTTTTTCCTTTGCATAACGAACCACTTCATCAATGTCAAAGTCAGCATACGGTTTCGTAAAGTCAAAGTTTTGCATACCACCCCAGCTTTCCCAGCCTTCATTCCAACCTTCAAACAAAACGCCTTCAATCTGATTGGCAGCGGCAAAATCAATGTATTTCTTGGCATTGACAGTAGTGGCTCCATGACGTTCATCCATCTTCCAGGTTTCTACGCCGAGATGCATCCCCCACCATACACCTACATATTTCATCGGACGAATCCAATCGGTCGTTTCTATTTTACTTGGTTCATTCAGATTTAAAATCATAGCCGAATTAATCAGACTAACGGCATCCGGAACAATCTGAATAGTACGCCAGGAAGTAGTGAAATGATTACCTTTACGCACTTTCACACCATCAGGCCATGGAGCAAGTTCAGCTTTCAACGTATAGTTTCCTGCCTGCTTCAAAGTCATTTCCGAGAAATCGTACAATGCCGCTTCATGAATACTTCCGTAGACGCCATCGGCAGTTTTAAAGGTGAAAGGAGTATTGGCTGTCTCCACCTCGGAAATGGGACGTTGCGCATAAAGCAATTCATAAGTTTCGGCACTGGCAGGAATAGACCATGATGTACCGTCCTGACGAAAACGGAAAGTTGTCAGTTCATCCGTAATCAATAGGGAATCCGCTGCGGGCACATTATATTCATAACGGAACCCTACCCCATCATCAAACACACGGAAACGGAGAGTTAACTCCACCTGATCTTTATTGACCAGATTTACCGCCATCTCATTATAATGATTCCTGTTGGTTTTATTTTCACCCCATGGTTGCGTCCATGTTTCATCTTTACTGTCGAAAGTCGTGTTTTTTATCTGAAATCCTCCGCCCAGGTCGATACCGTTTTTCTCTGTAAATCCCAATGTCGAATTTTCAATCAACAATGAGTCACCTACTAAAATGTTATACAACGGTTTACCGTTGTCATCTACTGTTAAAGCCATTTTGATATGACCGTCCGGCGATTTCACTTCTGTTTTCGGACTGCTACACCCGTAACATCCCAGCACACACAGAAAAGCTCCAATGACATAATTTATTTTCATAGCATATCTATTGTTTGTATATAGTACAACTCAAAAAGAAGAAACACTTAAATGTAGGGCGGATTTCTTTCTCCGGATGCCAGGAAAAAAGTATCTTTGCACATAAACAATCTGAATTATGGCAAAGATACTATTGGTTGAAGATGAAATTAACATCGCCTCTTTCATCGAACGGGGACTCAAAGAATTCGGGCATTCGGTAACCGTCTGCCATGACGGGGATACGGGTTGGAAAATCCTTCAGGACAAACCTTTCGACCTTTTAATACTGGACATTATCATGCCTAAAATAAATGGTTTGGAGCTTTGCCGACTTTATCGCCAAATGTTCGGGTATCAAATCCCGGTAATCATGCTGACAGCTTTAGGAACAACCGAAGACATCGTCAAAGGACTGGATGCGGGAGCAGATGATTATCTCGTCAAACCTTTTAGTTTCCAAGAACTGGAAGCACGCATCAAAGCCCTGTTGAGACGCAACAAAGAGGTCCCTTCCAATCTATTGACATGCGATAACCTGGTATTGGACTACAATACTCGAAAAGCCAAAAGGGGGGACATAGACATCGACCTTACCGTTAAAGAATACCGCCTGCTCGAATATTTCATGACTCATCAAGGGGTTGCCCTCTCACGTATCACTCTGCTCAAAGATGTATGGGACAAGAATTTTGATACCAATACCAATATCGTAGATGTTTACGTAAACTATCTCCGGGTAAAGATTGACCGTGACTTTGATAAAAAGCTGATTCATACAGTCGTAGGACTAGGATATATCATGAATACTTAAACTCCCAAGCACACCGGCTATGAAAATAGGTTCTAAAATAGCTCTCTTCTATACATTAATCAGTGTACTGACCACTGTCATCATCATTGCTGTATTCTATATTTTCAGTACGCAGTACATCAATAAACTTTATGCTTCTTACCTGCGTGAAAAAGCCTACCTGACCGCACAGAAGCATTGGGAAAAAGATGAAGTAGACGAACAGAGCTACCAGATTATCCAACGCAAATATGACGAACTCCTGCCCGAAGCCCATGAGATTCTTTTAAATATGGACAGTCTCTCCGAAGTGCGTGATACGCTGAATAAATACCTCACGCAACACCAGCAGGCTCTTCTGCTGGCAGGACAGGACAGCATCCCTTTCTCCTTCAAATATAAGGATCAACTGGGAGCCGCCCTTTATTATCCGGATAATGAAGGCAACTTTATCGTACTCGTCATGTCCCGGAATGCCTACGGAACAGAAATCAAGGAACACTTATTGTTGCTTTCCATATTTCTCATCTTAGCCAGTTCCGTCCTGATCTTTTTTATCGGAAAAATATATTCCGGCCGTATTCTGGTTCCCCTGCAACACATACTAAAGGAATTGAAAAGAATACGCGCCAACAGTCTGAACCGCCGATTAAAGACTACTGGCAATAATGACGAACTGGAGGACATGATAAAGACATTAAATAGTATGCTCGACCGTTTGGACAGTGCATTCAAGGCAGAAAAATCCTTTGTCAGTCACGCTTCACATGAGTTGAACAATCCGATTACTGCCATTCAGGGAGAATGTGAAATCAGTCTGCTGAAAGAAAGAAGCACGGGAGAATACATTGAATCCCTCCAACGAATTTCTTCGGAAAGCAAACGGTTATCCAGCCTGATCCGGCATCTTCTTTTTCTTTCACGACAAGAAGAAGAACTCCTGAAAAACAATATTGAAGAGATTATTCTGGCTGATATATTAAAAGAGTTGACAGCTTCCGATGAAAGAATCCATCTTCATTTGGAAGAGACAGACCGGCAGATGACTGTAAAAGCCAATCCGTATCTGTTGAAGATAGCATTAAAAAATATAATAGATAACGCCTGCAAATACTCTGATAAAGAAGTAAATGTGACTCTCTACCGGGAGCAACAACAAGTCATTCTTGATATAGAAGACCGGGGAATCGGTATTCCACAAGAAGAAATAGAACACATATTCCAGTCTTTCTATCGGGGCAGTAATACCCGGGACTATGCCGGACAAGGCATCGGACTTAGCCTGACCCTGAAAATCATTTCTGCTTATCATGCAAAGCTGGATATATCTTCAGAAATAGAAAAAGGAACAAAAGTACGGGTGATTT
>OGXP01002773.1_pt1 | contig 10557 bp, 9 predicted proteins | sample 1576351 | NCBI WGS metagenome assembly OGXP01 (sample SAMEA3541517, study PRJEB24748) | human gut metagenome | biome: human gut; feature: human-associated habitat; material: faeces | place: China | collected 2012
AGGCGATGGTGGGACATGTAAGAACTCCCATTTTTAGACTTGAATTAGTCTTTAAGACATTTCCATACAAAGTTTTGAAAAAATCTACTGCCTCTTTGTAATAACCATGACCATAAGCATATATTAATGGAGCATCGTATTCATCTATTAAAATTATTACCTGTTGATTGTAATAATTAGCTAATATATCAGAGAACACTCTTAAACCTTTTTTAGTTTCTTCCAATGAAATCTGCTTAGTTGCATATTTCATAAAAGTTGGTTTATCAAGTTCATCTAAATCTTTTAATAGCTCTCTAAATTCTTTAAAGAGACTTTCTAATAATATTTTTACAGCTTCTACACAATCTTCAATATTTGATGATTGTATTTCTTTCATGCTTAAAAATATTACAGGATATTTCCCCTGCTCTGCAAATACAGGAGATTTTTTTATATACAGACTGTCAAATAACTTTCTATTTTCTTCTGCTTTTCTTATATCAAAAAAATATTTTAGCATAGACATATTAAGAGTTTTACCAAATCTTCTTGGACGAGTAAAAAGTTTAACCAAAGCTCCATCATTTAAAATCTCTTCTATAAATTTACTCTTATCAATATAGAAGTAGTCATCTGTTATTAACATTTTAAAATCTTCTATCCCAATAGGAATTTTTTTCATGTCTACACCTCACTTTCTTTAATTTATATGTATAGTATACCATAAACAGCTGAAAAATCACATAATTAGCATTAAAAAACACTCTCAGTTATTAACTTTTCTTGAAGAAGCTGAGTTTTTAGTTCTTCTAATTTTAAATAGAATTTTCAACCAGTTCATTTATATCAGCTGAATCAAATTTCTTTCTAATTCTTGCTCAGAAATCATAACAGCCAATTCGTTCTAAGCAAGTATTATCTTAATTTTAACATACTATACTTTATTTTTTAAGGAACAAATTCACTTAAGATAATCAAATCATTTTACTATAATTTATACATTATTTTTTTGTATAAAAATAGAATAAAAAAATCAAATTATAATTTCCTTAGGAAAAATAAAAAATCATCTTATAAAATTAAGCAAACAACTTAATCCTAAAGATGATTTTATTTTTTAAATATTTAAACACATTTTCTAAATAATATCTAAAAATGTAATTAATTTCATTGGTGGAGATGACGGGAATTGAACCCGTGTCCAAAACTAAAAGCACCATAAGCTTCTACAAGTTTATTCTGTGATTAATCTCGTACCACCCAACTGCACAGACACAGACAGATAATACCAGTCTTTTAAATTTCCTCAAAATATCAAGACTCTATCTTGAGTAATCCGTAAATTTGGTTATACCCCTTGGAATTCTCTTAACGGCCTTGAGAAAACCGGAGCAGCTGACTTAATTAAGCAGCTAAAGCGTATTCGTTGTTTCCATCTAAACGATGAGTTTGACCTCTCACAGCGGTCAGCCTGACCTGCTACCTATGACCTCCTAGCCCTGTCGAAACCTTTACATCCCCAATATTCAATTTTTTATTGCATTATATTATATCACTTATTTTTTATTTAATCAATATTTTATCTGACTTTCAGCATTCTGTCCATGTCTCTCTTCTGGTCTTTTTTGGCTATGCTTTCTCTTTTATCATAAGTTTTTTTACCACGTCCAAGAGCAATGTCAACTTTTACATATCCTTTTGACAGATGAACATTAAGAGGAACTATTGTATATCCTTTCTGAGTAACTTTTTCATGAAATTTTTTTATTTCTTTTTTATTAAGAAGAAGTTTTCTCACTCTTTTTTCTTCAGGATTGTACACACTTCCATACTGCCATGGAACTATTGACATTCCCATAATAAAAACTTCGCCGTTTATTATTCTCACGAATGCTTCTTTTATACTTACTTTTCCTGCTTTTGCAGATTTAACTTCACTTCCCACAAGCTCAATTCCCGCTTCAATGGTATCTTCTACAAAATAATCAAAGTATGCTTTTTTGTTATTTGCAAGTATCATATTTCCTCCGCTTCATATATTTATATTAAAAAGAGTTTAGGGAAAGAGCATAACTTTTAAATAAATATTAAAAAATAAAATTTTAGGAGATTGAAAATTTTTTCGTAATTTATGTAGTGAGTTGAACGTTAAAAAATGATATGTTTGAGGGCAAAGCCCGAGTTTATCATTTTTAGTAAAACGAACAATATAAATAGAAAAATATTTTCACGGTATAAAATTTTATTTTTTAAGAGACTCTTTCCCAAAAATCACTCCCCTGCCAAGGCTTTTTTTATTTTTTATCTCTATTTTCTAAGTCCTGTTATAAATTCTTCTGTATATGGTGCAACTTCAACTTCAAGTTCAGCCATATCAGCTCTTACAACAATAACATCAAGTTTATCTCCAAGATTATATATTTCTCCGCTGTCCTTATCTGCCATTGCATAATTTACCTCGTCAAATTCATAGTAGTGAGGTGAATTTGTTACGTCCCACATACATTCAACAAGTTCATCTGTTTCAATAAATACTTTTCTGTTGGCAAAACCTGTAATAGTTCCTTTGAAAACTTCACCAACTTTATCAAGCATATATTCTACAACTTTTATTTTTACACTTTCCTCTTCAGCTTTCATTGCATCTCTTTCTGTTTTAGAAATTGCAAGACAGATTCCTCCAAGAGTTTCCTCAAGTTTTTTAATATATTTTTCTTTTGGATAACCGTGAAGAACTGAACCTAAAATTCTATGAATCATAAGGTCTGAATATCTTCTTATTGGAGAAGTAAAATGTGTGTAATAGCTTGATGCCAAGCCGAAATGCCCAACATTTTCCGGAGTATATCTTGCCTGTTTAAGAGCCATAAGAACCATCTTGTGAACTATAAGGCTTAAGCCCTTATCTTTTGAATCTTCTATTATTGTCTGGAATTTTTTAGGGTGAATTCCCTCAGCTGAATGAATTCTGTAACCAAATTTTCCAAGAACATCATTAAGAGCTTCTATTCTTTCGCTGTCTGGTTTTTCATGTGTTCTGTAAATGCTTGGAATTTCCAGCCAGAAAAGTTTTTCAGCAACAGCTTCGTTAGCTTCAATCATAAAATCTTCTATTACTTTTTCAGCTTCTCCTCTGTCACGTCTTCTTAAATATTTTACTTTTTTATTTTCATCAAGAACAACTTGAATTTCAGGAAGATCAAAATCAATGCTTCCTCTTTTATGTTTAACCTCTCTTATTATTTTTGAAAGTTCAAGCATATTAAAGCACATATCTTTTATGCTTTCATACTGCTTTGTTACCTCTTCGTCCCCTTCAAAAATTTTATTTACATTGTCATATGTCATACGAAAAGCTGTTTTTATTACAGATTTATATGTATCAGCCGAAACAACTTTTCCTTCAGGGGTAATTTCCATATCACAGGTAAAAGTAAGTTTATCTTCATTTGGATTTAATGAACAAATTCCATTTGAAATTTCTTTTGGAAGCATTGGAAGAACCCTGTCCACAAGATAAACTGAATTTCCTCTTTTTAATGCCTCTTTGTCAAGAGCTGTTCCCTCTTTTACATAGTGGCTTACATCTGCAATGCTGACTATAAGTCTAAAATTTCCGTTTTCAAGTTTTTCAACATAAACAGCATCATCAAGGTCTTTTGCATCTGCTCCGTCAATAGTTATTATTGAAAGATTTCTTAAATCTTTTCTCCCCTCATACTCCTCTTTTGAAATTTCTGTTTTAATATTTCTTGCTTCACTCAAAACTTCATCAGGAAATTCTGGATTTAATCCTGTTCTTTTAATAAGAGCTTCTATCATAACGTCACTGTCTAAAGGATCTCCAAGTTTTTCAACAATTTTTCCCTCCGGCTTTCTGTCTTTATCTCCCCAGAAATCAATTTTAACAAGAACAAGGTCTCCGTCTTCAGCCATTTTTAAATATTTTTTCGGGATATATATATCCTGTCCGAAAGAGTGTGTAGGAACGACAAAACCAAAATCTTTTCTTTTTGATAAAATTCCAACAACAGTATCATTTTCTCTTTTTATGATTTTAACAACTTCTCCCTCTCTCTTTCCATCTTTGAAACTGCTCTCTCTAACTCTTGCAAGAACAGTATCGCCGTTTAAAGCTCCGTTAAAATCTCTTCTAGGAATAAAAAATCCCTCTTCTTCCGTATCAACAAAAGCAAATTTATTTTTTACTACTGAAAATGTTCCTTTTACAATTCCTACATTCTCAGGCACATTATATCTTCCTTTATTATTTTTTACAATTTCTCCTGCTTCAACCCAAGAGTTTACTATTTCTCTGTTTTCTTTTTTAAATTTAGGAGACCAGCCAAGCAGACTGTAAATTTCATCAAGAGTTAAAGATTTTTTTCTCTCATTCAAATTCTTTTTTAATTTCTGTAAATCTTTTTCTATGTTCATTTTCTCATCTCCTTTTATTTTTTATGAGATTATCTCTCATCTTAATTGTATCTATATGTATTATACCACCTTTTTCTTTTAAATATTCTATTTTTCTATTAACTTCCATTATTATTCCGCTGTCTAAATCTTTTAATGTTTCTTTTCTTATTTCATCTACACAGGGATAATTTCTTCCCATCTCTATTGCATCGCCGATATACACTATCTTTTCAAGAAGAGACATATTTTCTCTGCCGATAGTATGATATTTTATCGCATTTAAAATGTCAGTATCTTTTATTCCAAATTCTTTTTCTGCAGCCATCGCCCCTGCAAAACCGTGAAGAATTTCAAGAAGAGTTTCATATCCTTTTATCTCCGGAACATCTTTACACATCTCTTTTAAAACTTCTATATTTGTTTCTTTCATATAGTCGTGAAGAAGAGCAGCAATTCTTGCTTTTTCTATATCAGCTCCGTTTTTTTCAGCTAAAATCACACACATTTCCTCAACTCCTAAAACGTGCTTAAATCTTTTTGCTGAAAGTTTCTCCTCAATTTTTTTTCTTAATTTATCTATATCCATATTTTTCACCTTGTTTTAAATATCTTTTTTATATGTATAATCTTTAAGTAAATTTGCATATTTAACTTTTTCCAAATCAGCATTATTTATTAAAATTCTCACACTGTCTATCCCCCCTGCATTAGTAAGAGAATTTACAAAAGAATAAATAATAAGAAGTTCTGACTTTGCATTTGTTACCTTGTCAAAAATTTTTTCCGGAAGATCAAGATATATTTTTTTATCTAAAATATAATAATTTATGTCTTTCTTATCAATTTCAGGAATAAAATTTCCCTCTTGAAGTTTATTTAAAATTCCAAATATTGTTGCTCTTAAAAATTCATCTTTAGATTTTACTTTTGGAATTACAATTTCCTCATTTACAATGGCATTATCCTTTGGATAAAAAACGTATATTTTGTCATTTTCCTCTTTTTGCACTTCATCTATTCTTGTAAAAACAATTTCTGGAGATTTTGCTCTTTCTTCAATTCTGTGATTTATAAATCCTAAGACAACTGCAGCAATCCACATTGCTCCCATTATTATATATATTTTTTCTTTTGTTATTTTTCTTTTTTCAATTTTTTCTTCAGACGATTTTTCAATAACTTTTTCACTGCTTTTAATATTTTTTTCTTTTAAATTCTTAAACATATTTTTCTCCCAAATTAATAAAAATATTTTCTCACATGTTCTGCTATTTTTTGAGCCATTATTTTCTGATTTGTTTTATTTGTCATTTTTCTGTGGTCTTCAGGATTTCTTATAAATCCAAGCTCAATTAAAATTCCCGGACTGCTTATCCCTCTTAAAACAGCAAAATTTGCCCCGTGAATTCCCCTGTCTTTCATTCTCATTCTGGCTGAAAGATCTCTGTTCAGCCCCTCTGCCAGTTTAATTGATTTTTCCTGATTTTTATTATAGGCTATCTGCCCCATTATCTGCACAATGCTGTTTGCATCTTCACCATATTTTGCACCAACACTGTTTTCAAATTCTGCTATTCTTTCAGCATAAGGAGAAGATTTTTTAGAAAAATAAAATATTTCCATTCCGCTCAGTTTTGAATTTTCAGCAGAGTTTATATGAACACTTATAAATAAATCTGCACCTATTCCGTTTGAAATCTTGCTTCTGTTTGTAAGAGTTATAAATTCATCAGAATCCCTTGTCATAACAACATTAAAATCTTTTTTAAGTTCATCACGAAGATATTTTCCAACTGCAAGAGCTATATCTTTTTCTCTTGTGCCGTTAATTCCTATTGCCCCCGGGTCTTTTCCTCCGTGTCCCGGGTCAATTACAACAGTATATTGTTTATTCTGGGCATTTTTAGAAAAATCAACAACAACTCTGTTTGGATTTTTTCTTAAAGAAACTTTATGAAATATATTTTTATTAAGCGTCACAAAATATCCGCTGGAAGTTCCATAATCTACTCTCTGAACTTTTTCTATATATTTAGGAAGTCCATTTCTTGTATTTTTATCTTTTGCTGAAGAATTATTTCCAATATCCAGAAAAAGAAGTCTGTTGTATTCATCATAATCTGTGGAATAAACAGGAGCATCTTCACTCAAATCAAAAACCATTTGCGGCGGATATTCATTAAATCTGACTTTCTCCACCACCGATCCAAACGAAAATATTGTTGCTGCCAAAAACAGCAATACAGCAAATATTTTTTTCTGCATTTTTGCTTCCTCCTGATTTATTCCATAAATTACAAAAAAGAGGACAACATCAAATAAAATTTTCAAGCTGTCCTCTTTAATTTTTATTTAACTATTTTAAAACTACTGCTACTGCTGATTTTCTTATTGTAAGGTTAACACCTTTGTCAACTCTTATTTGAAGATAATCATCTTCTACTGATGATACAGTTCCTTTTATTCCGCCGATAGTAACTATTTCATTCCCCTCTTTAAGAGAATCCATCATTTCTTTTTGTTTTTTCTGTTTCTTTTTGTTTGGTAATATCATAAAGAAATATATAATTGCAATCCAAACAGCAATCATTATGAAAGTACCATATTTAGCCATTATTTCATTCATACTTTTACTTTCCTCCCAGAAATTTTTATATTTTGCTCAATTTAAAGTATATCATAGAGAGAGTTATTTTTCAATCTCCCTTTATTTTTAAAAACTATCCTCTGAAGAAATCCTTAAATCTTTCTATAAAACTTTTATTCATTTTATAATTTTTATCTTTAAGGCTTTCATCAAATTTTCTTAAAAGTTCTTGCTGGTCATCAGTTAAATTTGTAGGAACTTCTATTATAATTTTTACAAGCTGGTCTCCGGGAGCATAGGCTCTAGGATTATTTATTCCTTCGCCTTTTAATCTGAATACTTTTCCATTTTGAGTTCCTGCAGGAATTTTTATACTTTTCTTTCCTTTTAATGTAGGAATATCAATTTCTCCCCCAAGAGCAGCTTTTGCAAATGTGATAGGAATTTCACAGATAATATCATCACCATGTCTTACAAAGAAGTCATGTTCTTTTACATGAATAAAGATATATAAATCTCCGTTTGGTCCTCCATCTGTACTTGCATCTCCCATTCCTGAAAGTCTTAATCTTTGTCCGTCTTCTATACCAATAGGAATTTTAACTGTTTTCTTAACTGTTTCTCTTTCAAGTCCTGTTCCATTGCAAGATTTACATTTCTTTTCAGGAATTTTTCCTTTACCTTTACATTTATCACATTCTTCAACACTTTGGAAATTTCCAAAAACTGTTCTTTGAGTAACTTTAATTTTTCCTGTTCCATTACATTTGTCACAAGTTTTTAAATTGCTTCCGGGCTCTGCACCTGTTCCGTTGCAAGTTTTACATTTTGCCTGTCTTCTATAATTTATTTCTTTCTCAACACCTTTTGCCACTTCTTCAAGAGTAAGTGTAACATCAACTCTTAAATCAGCTCCAGGTTCTGGTCCTCTCTGTCTTCCTCCGCCGAAGCCGCCGAAACCTCCGCCTCCGCCAAAGAATGATGAGAATATATCTTCAGCATTTCCAAATCCTTCAAATCCGCCGAAACCGCCAAATCCTCCAGCTCCGCCTCCGCCGTTTTCAAAAGCAGCATGACCAAATCTGTCGTATTTAGCTCTCTTGTCTGGATCAGAAAGAACTTGATAAGCCTCGTTTACTTCCTTAAATTTTTCTTCAGCTTCTTTTTTTTCTTTTTCACTTGCATTACTGAATTTATCAGGGTGATATTTCATTGCCAGTTTTCTATATGCTTTTTTTATGTCATTTTCACTGGCTGTTTTCTCTACCCCTAAAAGATCATAATAATCTTTTTTGCTCATTTTTTATTCCTCCAAACTACAAACTTATTATTAAACTTCAAAAACAGTGATTTCAATAGCTCTTGTATATATTTCTTTTCCGCCTATTTTTTCTATTCCTGTTTTCTCTTCAAGTTTTCCAGAACAGTTATCATAATCAGAAATTCCATTCCAAGGTTCAAAACATACATATTCTGCCCCCGGAACATTCCAGAAAGCTATATATCTGAAACCATCATAGTTAAATCCTAAAACTCTTTTGTCTTTTGTATTTTTTAAATATACTGTTTTTGAATTTGTATTTTCAAATATTATTGCATCATTTATAAATCTGTCTTTTGATAATTTCATTATATTTCCGCTGAAAATATTTTCTTCTTTTCCAGCTGCAATTAAAGCTCCGTTTAAAACTTTTGCAATTCCCTCTTCATTTTTTTCAAATTCAACATAGTAATCAGAAAAATCCATTCCATCTTTAAGAGGTGCTGCAAATGCAGGGTGTGCTCCAAGTGAAAAATACATATCTTCATTTCCTAAATTTTCAACTCTGTATTCAAGTCTTAATTTTCTTCCATCTAAAATATATTTCATATACAGATTAAATTCAAATGGGTATAATTTTTTTGTTTCTTCATTTGAACTGAATACAAATTCTACAAAATTATCTCCTGAAGAAAATAGTTTGTGTTCATAGTCTCTTGCAAACCCATGTTTTTTAGTAAACTCATAAGTTTTTCCGTCATATGAATATTTATTATCTTTTATTGCTCCAACAAAAGGAAATAATACCGGAGAAGATTTAGCCCAGAATTTAGGATCTTTCTGCCACATATATTCTTCATCTGTTTTTAAATCTTTTATGCTTGTAAGTTCTGAACCAAAACTATTTATTTTTACTTCTAAGAAATCATTTTTTAATATATATTCCATCTCGCATCTCCCTATTTATTATTTTTCTCAAGTTCAAGCAGATATTCTTTTATTTTTATTCCGCCCTCAGAACTGAAACCTGTCATTTTTCCATTTTTTCCAATTACTCTATGGCATGGAACAACAATTAAAATTTTATTGTCGCCGTTTGCCTGCCCCACAGCCCTTGAGGATTTTGGATTTCCCAGTCTTCTTGCCTGTTCTCCATAGGTTATAGTTTCCCCGTAAGGAATTTTTAAAAGTTCATTCCATGCTTTTTTTCTAAATTCAGTTCCTCTTATATCAAGTTTTAAATCAAAATTTTTTCTTTTCCCTGAAAAATATTCCTCAAGCTGTTTTTTACATTTTTCAACTTCAGGACTTTTTATAATTTCAATTTCAGGTTTTTTACTGCACTGTCTTACAGAACTTATTCCATCTTCCTCTTCTGTTATAACTAAATATCCTATGAAATTATTTTTTATATAGTCAATTCCTTTCATGGTCCTCCAAAATATTCCTCTATATAAAGTAATTGGGAATAGAGAACCCTCTATTCCCAACTAAATCTTATAACTTAACTGTCATTAGTCTACTATTTCAGCGTCCTCTATATCATCATCTTTTTTAGCATTTTCTGCTCCAGCTTGTCCGTTTGCTGCACCAGCTTGTTGTTTTGCCTGAGCTTCTTTGTAAACTTCTTCAGCTAATTTTTGTGCTACTTTTGATAATTTTTCTATTGCTGCTTCGATTGCTGCTTTGTCTTCTTTATCTTTAACTTGTTTTAATTCTTCAAGAGCTGCTTCGATTGCTTTTCTTTCTTCTTCTGTTACTTTTCCAGAATGATCTTTTAAAGTATTTTCAGTAGAAGCGATTAACATATCTGCTTTATTTCTTGTTTCAACAAGTTCTTTGAATTTTTTATCTTCAGCTTCGTTTGCTTCAGCATCTTTTTTCATTCTTTCAATTTCTTCTGATGAAAGGTTAGTTGATCCTGAAATTGTTACTGTATTTTCTTTTCCAGTTCCTAAATCTTTTGCTGATACGTGAACAATTCCGTTTGCGTCAATATCGAATGTAACTTCGATTTGAGGAATTCCTCTTGGTGCTGCTGGAATTCCTTCAAGGTTAAATTCTCCAAGTTTATGGTTGTCAGCTGCTTTTGCTCTTTCACCTTGTAATACATTTATTGTAACAGCTGGCTGATTGTCAACTGCAGTTGAGAACACTTGAGATTTTTTAACTGGAATAGTTGTATTTTTTTCAATAATTCTTGTGCATACTCCTCCAAGAGTTTCGATACCAAGTGATAATGGAGTTACGTCATGTTTGATTACTATTACTCCCTCTCGTATGGGTGCGGCTTTAGCCTGCATCTTCT
>OGXP01002781.1_pt1 | contig 10518 bp, 9 predicted proteins | sample 1576351 | NCBI WGS metagenome assembly OGXP01 (sample SAMEA3541517, study PRJEB24748) | human gut metagenome | biome: human gut; feature: human-associated habitat; material: faeces | place: China | collected 2012
AGGCGATTCCTTAAGGAATCGCCTCTTTTTCATTTATAATAAAATGTTACGACGGATTAACAGGATTATTTAGTCGCCTGCGTACAATCAGGAAGACTGATCTTCGCATCGGTGAGGGAAACCTCATCCGTACCTTCAGTACCTCCTGGAGGCAATGCTTTAGTAACGGTATAAATATTATTGGTTTTGGTCCCTGTAGTCAGCGTCCATCCTCCCAAATCAGTAGGGCTGGTTACAAGACTATCAGCTGCCGTTACCGCTTCGGTGCAGGAGCCACCGTGCAAAATTTCCTGCCCGAACTTCAGGTTCACACGGGCCTGCACTTCGGCAACAACGGCCATTGCAGCTTTGGTTTGGGCCTCTTTCTGCAAATCATAGTACTTCGGAACGGCCACAGCGGCGAGAATGCCGAGGATGACCAAGACGGAAATGATTTCAATGAGCGTGAAGCCCTGCTGTCCCCTGTCCTTTCGCATCGTATAACCTCCATCCACAAATGTTAAAAAACGTCTTAAGCCTGAACGGAAAAATCACATGTATGAGGCTCGTGATAGAATCTTTTTCATCTATAGAGTACCTCGTGATTCAAGTAAAGGCCTTCGATATCCGCGTACAGCGCTATTCGCAAAATATCCTAGCTGTTTCTTCATGAAGGTTTCACAAAGAAACGGCGCTGCACTGAATAAAACGGCATACAAAAAATAATACCACTTTATTCAACAATATATAGTTACATAAAGCAAACTGTCCGGTGACGTAAAAAGAGTACCTTCCCGAAAAAAGAAGAAATACCTTCGGCGAGTATCTATACCCTCGCAACAATGATGTAAACCCAATATGCCCTTTTTACAAAAATAAGGGAGCATTTCTACGAATGCTCCCTTATCCGTTTTCTGAGAGATCAGCTTCCCCACTCTGGGGATTTTCATTTTTGAACCCGCAAAACAAAATCAACCAATAAAGAGGCTCTTATATCAACACACGGAGATGTATCGCGAAAAAAGGGAAAGAGTTTCGGGTGTACCTCTCTTTTTCGAAAAATCTCCTCTCTCTTTATTTCATCTATAGAAACAACATCGTCACATGCCGCACGGCAACGGCGGCTCCAAACGCGATCAGCGTGTTGAATACCATACTGAACACAGGCCAGCCCCACGAACCCGTCTCCTGCCGGATAGCGGCGACAGTCACCAGACAGGGCGCGTACAGCAGCACAAACACCAGCAGAGCCAAGGCGGTGGCGGGCGTCCAGCGCCCGTCGTTGCGGATCTGCTGCGCCAGCGGCGTGGGATCTTCGGGATCGATGTCGCCGAGGGAATAGGCCGTGCCGAGCGTGGCGACGATGACTTCCTTTGCCGCAAAACCGCCCACCAACGCAATGTCCGTGCGCCAGTCAAACCCGGCGGGACGCGTCAACGGTTCCAGCGCCATGCCGAGGCGGCCTGCAAACGAGTGTTGAAGTGCCCGCTCCGCACGCTCGCCGTGCAAGGCCGTAAGCTGCTCTTCAAGAGCGGCCACATCGCCGCCCGAAGCCTTCGCCGCCTCAAGGTTCGCTTCGATGGTCTGCTGCTCGCCCGCGAAATGCGCCCGCGTGTCCAGCGGCAGCCGCGGATACGCCATAGCCGCCCACAGGATGATGGAAATGGCGAGGATGACCGTACCGGCCTTCTTCAAATATTCGAACGTACGCTCGCCCGTATGGATCGCCAGACCGAGCATTGTGGGCAGGCGATAGGGCGGAAGCTCCATAACGAACGGCGTGGACGGCCCACGGATAATCGTCGAGCGCAGCAGCCGCGCCGTGAGCAGGGCCACCACCCAGCCGGTGAGCGTCAGGCCGAACATGACCGCCGCCTCATGGCCGGGGAAAAAGACGCCGGAAAAAAGGATGAAAACCGGAAGCTTGGCCCCACAGGCCATAAAGGGCACGGTCAACAGCGTCGCTATCTTTTCGCGGGGGCTCCGCAGGGTGCGGGCCGCCAGCACGCCGGGCACGGCACAGCCGCCAGCAATGCCTCCGCCCACGATGAACGGCATCACCGAACAGCCGTGCAGCCCGAAAATACGGAAAATACGGTCGAGCATGTAGGCCATGCGCGCCATGTACCCGGTATCTTCAAGAAAGGCGATTTGAAGGAATATCAGCATAATGAGCGGGACAAAGCTCATGACGCCGCCCACACCGTCGATAATGCCCGAAAGCACCAGCGACTTGAGCTGGCCGTCGGGGAGCACGGCGTCCGCGCCTTCGCGCAGCAGGGCAAACCCTTGTTCCACCCAGCCCATCGGGATCTCCCCAATGGTGAAGGTAACGGTATAAAGCAGATAGAGCACGCCGAGCATGATCGCCGGGCCCATAAACGGATGCGTCAGCAGCTTGTCCATGCGGTCCGAGAACTGGATGCGCGCGTGCATGTCCTGAAGCCGGATCAGCACGCCGTCCCGCAGCAGCGAGGAAATAAACCCATAGCGGTAATCCGCGATGACGGCCTCGGGCCACGTATTCAGCGTATCCCGCAAATGCCGCGCCACCTCATCCACCTGCCGCTCCAGATCGGCGGCAAGCTCCGGGGCTTCGGCGCGGCTGCGGGTGAGGATTTCCTCATCCTGCTCCAGCAGCTTGAGCGCGACCCACCGCGCCGGATATTCCGAAGCCAGCAGCCCGGCCTCGGCAATGGCGGCTTCCATATCCCGCAGCACGGGATCAAGATCGGGCCCATACGAGATATGCAGCGGCTCCCACGGCTCGCCGCGCTTGGTTTCGATATAGGCTTCCGTCGCCTTCAAGAGTTCGGGCAGCCCTTCGCCCGTGCGGGCCACGGTTGCCATGACCGGGAAGCCCAGACGCTGCGACAGGCGCTCGATATCGATGGTCATGCCCTGCTTGGCGGCCTCATCCATCATGTTCAGGGCCAGCACCACGGGAACGCCGAGTTCCAGAAGCTGGATGGTCAGGTAGAGGTTGCGCTCCAGCGCGCCCGCATTGAGCACGTCGATGACCACGTCGGGCCGTTCCTGCGCCAGCACATGCCGGGCGACCGTCTCCTCCTGCGTGTAGGCGGTCAGGGAATACGTCCCCGGCAGGTCGATGAAGCGCACACACCGGCCGGAAGGCATCTTGATGAAGCCTTCCTTCTTCTCCACGGTAATGCCGGGATAGTTGCCCACATGCTGGTGCGAACCGGTCAGCGCGTTGAAGGCCGTCGTCTTGCCCGAATTCGGATTGCCCGCGAGGGCTATGGTAAGCTGCGACTCCATGACGCCTCAGCCCGCCTGTTCCAGCGGTTCGACGACGATGTAGTCGGCTTCGTTGTTCCTGAGGCTGAGCGTGAACCCCGGCAGGCGCAGGGCCACCGGATCGCGCAGCGGGGCGCGCCCCACCACTTCCACTTCCGCGCCGGGGATGAGCCCCATGTCCCGAATGCGCCGCCCCAGCTCTCCGCTGGCCTGCACATGGGCGATGCGGGCTTTCTGCCCCTCCTTCATCCTGCGCAGGGAAATGAGCCCGGCTTCCCGCATCTCCTTGGAGATGGGACAGCCTTCGCCGCCGCACGAACGGGCTTCGGCGCAATCATGCTCTCCGCGCTTTCTATGGCAAAATCCAAACATATTGTCCCCCAGCTTCAACTTTATCGTCACATCCGGCGCCGCCGCCCCTCTGGGAAAGCACATCCCCGGCCCTGACGGGCCCCGTGACAACCGGCGCAGCCGCCGTTGCATACCGGACGTTTCATGACATTGATCCTGCGGCATACAAACCACGCCGCAACGAGGATCGACACGGCGAGCAGGGATTCCCACGAAAAAACGCTTCCAGTGATGAAAACAGGCTCCGCGTCCATACCCACTCCCTTATGATACCAATTGGATCTGCCCTTTCTATAGATTTTTGAAAATAAATGTCAATTGCGGCATGAGAACATTTTGCCCGGCATCCCCGGTTTCTTGCCCTTAACCCGCATCTCGTCTATACTTTTTTTATTCGCAACTTTCTTCGGAGCGCCCCATGTCCCTTTCCGCAAACGCATCTTCCCCAATCCCGGCCTCCTCCGCCCCGCTGTTGCAGGCGGAAGGCGTCACCGTGCGGTTCGACGCCTGCGAACGCCCGTTCGACGTGGTGCGCGACGTGTCGTTCACGCTGCATCCGGGGCGCACGCTCTGCCTTGTGGGGGAATCCGGCTGCGGCAAGAGCATGACGGCGCTGTCCCTGCTCCGCCTCATCCCCGAACCGGGGCGCCTCGCCGCCGGGCGCATCCTCTTTGAAGGCCGCGATCTCGCCGAATTGTCCGAATCCGCGATGGAACGCGTGCGGGGGCGCGACATCGGCATGATCTTTCAGGAACCCATGACCTCGCTCAATCCGGTCATCCGGGTGGGAGAGCAGGTCGCGGAGCCGCTGATGCGTCACCTGCGCCTGCCAAAGAAGGCCGCGCTCGCCGAAGCCGTGGAACTGTTCCGGCTGGTCGGCATACCCGCGCCGGACATGCGCGTCCGCGACTACCCGCACCAGCTTTCCGGCGGTATGCGCCAGCGCGTCATGATCGCCATGGCGCTGGCCTGCAAACCCCGCCTCCTGCTCGCCGACGAGCCGACCACGGCCCTTGATGTGACCATACAGGGCCAGATACTCGCCCTGCTCGGCGATCTTTCCCGCGAGCGCGGCATGGGGCTTCTGCTCATCACCCACGATCTCGGCGTGGTGGCGGAAATGGCCGACGAAGTGGGCGTCATGTATGCCGGGCGCATCGTGGAGCGCGCGCCCGTGCGGGCTCTGTTCGCCGAACCGCGCCATCCCTATACTTGGGGCCTTATCCGCTCCGCGCCCACGCTCGACACGCCCCCTTCGGCGAAGCTGGACGCCATCCCCGGCACAGTCCCCTCGCCCGGCGATCTCCCGCAGGGATGCCCCTTCCGGCCGCGCTGCCCGGAAGCGCACGAGCGCTGTTTCAAGACGCCGCCCGTCATCGAATCCGCCGGGCCCGACGGCGCCCGGGAAGTCTGCTGCTGGCTTGCCGAAGCAAGGTAAGTGTTGCCGAATACGGGTTCAGTCCTATATAGAGTGTTGGCAGATGCGTCACGGAGACGGCGCGTCGCCGAATATGATCATTAAGGAGCTAGCATGACCGATACACGTGATCCCCAGACCGAAAAGGGACAGAACGGCGCCACCGAAGAAAACCTCGCGGAAACCGCGCAGGCCCCTGAAAAAACGCTTGAGGAGCAGTTCCGCGAAGAGATTTGCCCCACTTGCACGGTCAAGACCGAAGCGGACGAGACCCGGCTGCGCGCCCTCGCGGAAATGGAAAATTTCAAGAAACGCATCCAGCGTGACCATGACGAATATATGCGCTACGCCAGCGAGCCGGTGCTCAAGGATCTCCTGCCCGCGCTGGACAGCCTTGATCTCGCCATTCAATACGGCGGCAACGACGAAACCTGTAAAAGCCTGCTCACCGGCGTGATCATGACCCGGAAGCTGCTCCTTGACGCGCTCAAGAACCACGGCTTCGATGTCGCCGGGGAAGTGGGCGAACCCTTCAACCCCGATGTCCATGATGCCGTTTCCTATGAAGAGCGGGATGATATGGAACCCGGCCTGGTCAGCACCCTGCACCAGCGCGGCTACCGCCTGAAAGACCGCCTGCTGCGCCCCGCCAAAGTATCCGTCAGCCGCAAGCCCGCCTGACGATGGCAGCCGAACCGATGACAAAAAGCAGGGCGTCCGCCCCGCTCGGAGGCGCGTTACACGCCGAGAGCTCGGAGGGCGTCCTGCGCGTCATTTTCAGCGGCGAGTGGAAACGGGATCTGCTTGGGCCCAACTTTTTTACGGAACGTGACGAAGCGCTGCGTGAAACGGAGAGGCTCCTCAAAGAGGCCCGCAGCGTCGAACTCCTCGGCGAGGAACTCGGTGAATGGGACAGCGGCGTGCTCGTCGTCACCACCCGGCTCGTCACCCTCGCCAAAGAACACGACATCCCGCTCGATGACGCCCGCCTCCCCGAGGGCATCCGCAACCTGACCAGACTGGCCCTTGCGGTCCCCCCGAACACCGCCGCGCAGCGTAAGGCCCAAAAGACGACCTTCCTCGAACGGGTCGGCGGCTTTGCATTGGCGGTGCCCCGCATGGCACGCGACATTTTCGATTTCATCGGCGAAATTGTCCTCAGCGTCGGCAGGCTGTTCCGGGGCCGCTCTTCCTGCACGTCGGGAAACGTCTGGCTCGCCGTTCAGGAAAGCGGCGTGGACGCCCTGCCCATCGTCTCTTTGATCAGCCTGCTCGTGGGCCTGATCCTCGCCTTCGTCGGCGTGATCCAGCTCAAGATGTTCGGTGCGGAAATCTACGTTTCCAGCCTCGTGGCCGTGAGCATGACCCGCATCATGGGCGCGATCATGACCGGCATCATCCTCGCGGGCCGCACCGGCGCCTCCTATGCCGCCGTCATCGGGACCATGCAGGTCAATGAGGAAATCGACGCTCTCACCACGCTCGGCGTGGCACCTTCCGACTACCTCATCATGCCCCGTATCCTCGCCCTTACCGCCATGACCCCGCTGCTCGTTCTCTATTCCGACTTCATGGGCATCATGGGCGGCTTCATCGTCGGCGTCGGGATGCTCGGCCTTGATCCCATGGAATACTATACATTTACCCAGAAAGGGTTCAACATCAACAACCTCTGGGTGGGCATGGTACACGGCGCGGTCTATGGTATGCTCATCGCCATAACCGGCTGTTACCAGGGCCTGCGCTGCGGCCGCAACGCCGAAGCAGTCGGCAAGGCGACCACCTCGGCCGTGGTCTATTCCATCGTGGGCATCGTGCTGTCCACGGCTGTCCTCACCATCCTCTGCAATATTTTGAATATATGAATACCTCCACACCCATCATCGAAGCGCGGGACCTTACGGTCGGCTACGGCAGCTACGTCGTGCAGAAGGATCTCAACTTCACGATAAACCGTCAGGACGTATTCATCATCATGGGGCCGAGCGGATGCGGCAAAAGCACGCTCCTGCGCGTCCTCGTGGGCCTGCTCCAGCCCACAAAGGGGCAAGTGCTCTACAGGGGACAGGACTTTTGGGCCGGGACCGAAAGCGAACGCCAGAAACTTCTCAGCGGCGTGGGCCTGCTCTTCCAGAGCGGCGCGCTGTGGAGCTCCATGACCCTCTCCGAGAATGTGGCCCTGCCCTTGCAGCGCTATACGAAGCTTTCCTCCGCCGAGATCAGGGAACAGACCTCCCTCAAGCTCGCGCTCGTCGGCCTTGCCGGATTCGAGGATTATTACCCGTCCGAAATCAGCGGCGGCATGCGCAAGCGCGCCGGGCTTGCCCGCGCACTGGCGATGGACCCCGAAATCGTTTTCTTTGACGAGCCTTCGGCCGGGCTCGACCCGGTCAGCGCCGCCCTGCTGGACGAGCTCATCCTCGAACTCAAGGAAAACATGGGCATGACCGTCGTGGTCGTCACCCACGATCTCGACAGCATCTTTACCATCGGCAACAACAGCGTATTCCTTGATGCGGCGACCCACACCATGATCACGGGCGGCGATCCCCATGTCCTTCGCTGCGATCAGACGCACCCCGACATCGTCCGTTTCCTGAACCGCGGCAAAACCGACTCCTGCCCCACCTCCTCCAAAGGATACCGCTCATGAGCAAGTCAGCCAACAAAACCCTCATCGGCGCCTTCGTCGTCGGGGCCACAGCCCTCCTGCTGCTCGCTATCGCCGTTTTCGGCTCAGGCAAGCTGTTCCAGACGACAAGCCGCTACGTGCTCTTTTTCGACGGTTCCATCAGCGGGCTTTCCGTAGGCTCTCCGGTCCTGTTCCGCGGCGTCCCGGTGGGGCGCGTCGTCGAAATCCGGCTCACGGGCGACCTTGATAATTTAGTGTTCCAGACGCCGGTGTTCATCGAACTGAACAAGAAGGACGAAGGGCGGTTTTCCGTCTCCGACGGCGACATCTCCAAAAAAGAATATCTCGATCGCCTGGTTACCCACGGCCTGCGGGCAACGCTGGCGACCCAGAGCCTGCTCACCGGCCAGCTCATGATCGAGATGGATTTCTACCCCAGAAGCCAGATCCCTTATCCCATCAGGGAAGTCAAAGAATACGACGACGTGCCCGAGATTCCCACCATCCCATCGCAATTCGACAACATCCTGCAAACGCTCACGACGCTGCCGTATGACGACATTGCTTCGAATGTCCTCGACATTACGGAAGGCGTCAAAAAAATCCTGAGCAATTCGGGGACGGAACAGCTGATCGGCCACATCGACAAGCTGGTGGTCCAGCTTCAGGATATCGGGACCAACCTCGACAAGACGCTGACGAGCATCCGCGGGCTTGCAGAACCGTATACAAAGCTGGCGCAGGATACGGACAAGCGGCTGTCCGCCACGCTGGAACAGGCGTCGCATGTCCTGAGCAGCATCGACAACGTAGCCAAGGAGACGGAGATGACTGTCGTTTCCGCCCGTGGCGTGGTCAGTAAAAACAGTACGACCGTCATCGAACTGAATCAGGCCATCCGCGAAATCACCGAAGCGGCCCGGGCCGTTCGCGTGTTCGCCAACACGCTTGAGCGCAATCCCGAAGCAGTGCTGCGCGGGAAGGTACGGTAAAGGAATGTTTGGGGAGGGGAGGAGCCCCCTCCTCCTCTACCAAAGACTTTCGACTGGTGGGGTGTCGGGAAGTTCAAATCGTGGCGGGACCGGGTTGAAAGCGGAGTCCTGTTTCCGTGCTTGATTGGGCACAGTGCTGTTTCATTAAAAATGACACTATGAGCCCAAGGACGCGGAAACGGATTACATCCGTTTGAGATAATTAGGTATACAGGGAAGCGGCACACCACACCAGCAGGAGCGCCATGCTCGCGTTGGCGGCGGCATGGTGGTTCTGGAGGAAACGGCGGAATACGGCTCCAAAAAGCGCCCCAAAAACATGTCCCGGCATAGGCGACAGCCGAGAGCACGCCGATGGAAACAGCCAAAGCCATAAAGGAATCGTAGTAAGGAAGCACAAAGGACGAGAAGGCGGTTATCCCATAGAGGATGCCTTTGGGGTTGACGAATTGCAGCAGCATCCCCGAAACGACGCCGTTGACGGGCACAAGGCGGGCATCTTCACTTCCTGATCCCGACCGCCAGACGCCAAAGGCCATCCAGAGGATATACGCCGCGCCGACGGCACGCATTGTGGGCTCCACGTCGGGCAAAAACCGGAACAACGCCGCGCCAAACAGCGCACATGCCGTCATGAGCCCCAGAACGCCCAGCAGGACGCCGAAGCAGAAACGGAGCCCCTTTCGGAGCCCGTACGCACTCGCGCTGGAAAGCGCCATAATGTTGTTTGGGCCGGGCGTAAAGGACATGATGCACGCGAAGGACAGGAAAGCGGCAATCGACGGCATGGCGGAAGCTCCTTTGAGTTTGTGCGATAGAGCATACGATTTGTGCACTATAATGTCAAACATGGACAGGATAACGCCCTTGGAAAATATCGGCCACATCGTAGCGGAGAACCTCAAACGCCTGCGGGAAGAAAGGAAGCTCAGCCTTGACGCCGTAGCGAAAAGTTCCGGAGTGAGCAAGAGTATGCTCGGGCAGATCGAACGCGGAGTGACCAACCCGACTATCTCGACGCTGTGGAAGATAGCGAATGGACTGAAGATCTCTTTCACGTCGCTCATGCTGCGCCCGGAAGCGGATATCGAAATCGTCCAGCGATCCGCCATAGCGCCGTTTGTCGAAACAGACGGGAAATACAGGAACTACCCCGTATTCCCGTTCGACAATTCCCGGGGGTTCGAGATGTACGCCATTGAGCTGGATCCGGGATCCCGTCTTGATGCCGAACCCCATCCCGCCGGAACGCAAGAGTTCATCACGGTTTTTTCCGGCACGCTGACCGTACTGCTCAACGGCCAACGCTGGGCAGTCGGGGATGGCGACTCCATCCGGTTCAAGGCGGATCGGAAGCACGCCTACGCCAACGAGGGAAACACGCTATGCCGTTTGAGCATGGTCATTTGCTATCCATCTTAAAGGAAAAAGGAAGTTATATGAAAAAGTGCGCCCCCTCTCTGCTGCTGCCCCTGCTGGCGTTGGCCGGGCTGCTTTCCGTCGGCGGCTGTTCGCTCGGCCGCAGCCCACGCCCCGATTTCTACATGCTGTCCTCTCCCGTGGAAAATGTGGTCCAGTCCGGCAAAGAAAAAATCTCCGGGCCACGCGTCGCCATCGGACCCGTGTCCATTCCGGGCTATCTGGACAGGCCCCAGCTCTTCCTGCGCGACGGCAATGACGTCAAAGTCGAGTTGGCCGAATTCAACCACTGGAGCGAGCCGTTCGGCGAGGGCGTGACCCGGGTGCTCTGCGACGCCGTGTCCGCATCCCTTACCCCTCGCAAAGGGCTGGCCTCTCCCATGCGTTCGCAGCAGCCTTTCCAGTGGCGCATTGCCGTGGATATCGCCCGTTTTGACGGCGCGCCCAACGGCAGCGTCATCCTCGACGCA